>RRZU012649575.1_pt1 | contig 13758 bp, 19 predicted proteins | sample 2165561 | NCBI WGS metagenome assembly RRZU01 (sample SAMN10456909, study PRJNA506462) | wastewater metagenome | isolation source: wastewater sludge | place: USA: Moscow, Idaho
AAAATATTTACAATGCTAACTATAATAAAAATAGTTATGTAGATACATTTCCAAAAATTGAATATGAAGAATTATTTCAAGAGGGGATATTATTGATTTTAGAATCTATAATAGAATACAATCCAAAGCATAGAGTTAAGTTTCTTGGATTTATTAAATCAAAATTAAAATATCATTATTTAAATAAGAATAAATTAGAAAAGGAAATATCCTTAAATGAGGAAGATGAAAATGGTATAGAACTATTAAATAAGATTGATTCTAAAATAGATATAGAAGATATTATAATAGAAAAATATAAAATAGAATACTTGTATAATCTATTAAATACACTATCTAAAAGAGAAAAAGATATAGTCTATAAATACTATATTGAAAACAAAAGTTTAAAGGAAATATCAAATTTATTAAATATTAAATATCAAACTGTAGCCAATTTAAAGACAATAGGAATAAATAAATTAAAAAAACATGGTAAAAAAGATGAGAATTTTCTATCTATATATAGGAGGTGAGAATATGGTAATCGCATTAAAAGAAAATACAAGACTTAAACTAGAATTAGATGGAGGGATTGTAAATAATAAGGCAGTTAGAAAATCTAAAACATTTAGCAATGTAAATAATGAAGTAGCAGATGAAGATCTTCATACAATAGGAAAAGAATTATCAAATTTACAATCATTAGGGCTATTAGGCATTAAGAGATTAGAAGAGATTTCATTAATTGAAGAATAGAAAGGAGGTAAAGTATGGTAAAGACGAAATTAGAGATGGGATTTAAAGATGAATTAGATAAGATTTTTAAAATATCATTAGATAACCCGAAAGAAGGAATAGCAGTAGAAACCATTAAAAATACCATGGATACAATAGTTGAAAAAGATGTTTTTAGAAATAAAGAGAAGAAATTAGTAGCAAAAGACAGTGCAAAAATAATAACAACTGAAACTAGAGAAATATCTTTGGCATAGGTGATTAGATGAATGATTTAGTATCTATTATTGCAAATATAGGCTTTCCTATAGCTATAACAATATTTCTATTAGTTAGAATAGAATCTAAACTAGAAACATTAGCAGATAGCATAGATAAGCTTGCAAATGCAATAACAAAGATAAAATAAATATTAAGGATAGACAATTCATTTGTCTATCCTTTTTCTATGTGAATGTAAGAAAATGAAAAAAATTGTAACAAAGCTAATAATTATATTTTATTAAGAAAACTTTGTTATACTAAAAACGAAAGGGGAAAGATATGAAAATAAAAATAAATTGGAAAAGTGAATATCCAAAAGATGAAATAAAAATAGAATCAAATCCTATTAATAAAGGTATAGTACAAAAGATAGAAAGTATAATAGCACCAAAACCAGAACTATTGTTAATTGATTGGAGAACTGATGATAAACTTTTGATAAGTATTGATAAAATTGAATCAATAGAAAGTTTTGCTCATATTTCTAAAGTAAAATTAATAGATTTTGAAATAAAATACCATTTAAATAAAAGATTAAAGGAGCTAGAATACTTAGAAGAATATAATTTTCAAAGAATAAATAATTCTACAATTTTAAATTTAAATGAAATATCAGTTTTTTCCGTAATAACAAATGCCAGATTGGAAATAAAAACAATAAAAAATAATTCTTATATTGTAAGCAGACATTACTCTAAAATAATAAAGGAGAGATTGAAATGATAAAAGATTTAAAAAATAAATTTATACAGGGCTTTGCAGGTACTTTAATATGGTTACAAATACTTATAACACTATTTGTAGGAAATTTAAAAATATCAAATATGTATTTTTGGAATTTAATAGGTATTGCAGCTATATTTAGTTTTATATTTGGAGTTGTTTACACATATTTATGGAATTATTCTACATTTAAGGCTGTAACTAATATAATAATAAGTACTATTGTAAACACCGTTGGAGGGATATTGGCATTATTTATATTTTCTAAGGATATGTATTATTTTATAAATAGATATATAATTTATATTTTTATAATAACTTTAATAGGGCATATTATAGGATTTTATTTTTATTCTAAATATGAAAAAAATAAATTATCAAATGAATTAAATACATTGATAAAATAATATAAGTGTTTGGCATAAATATTTAAAGGGTTAGATAAGATTCTAACCCTTTATTTTTTTGAAATAAATTTCAGTATTATCTGAGATATATAAATGCTTTTCTTCTTTTAAACAAAGAGCTATATCTTTAACATCTATATTATCTGTAGTTATCCACCATTGTAAACCATCATCATAAGGTAGGAATGTATATGTTAAATAAGTAAAAACTGTTCCTTCTTCAAATGTTTTTCCAGATGCATCACTAAAACTTTTTATAATGGCATACTTCTCATTAGGTATTAAAGAATCATATTTTTTAATACTTAGACTTTTAATATATTTTAAATCCATCTTTACCATAATCCACCTCAATATTATTTATAAAATATAATTATATTATATCCCTTAATTCTTCAATAGTTAATGGTCTTTTAGAAGGACTATTAAATTCTTCTAAAATATAAGGAATAAATGGTTTCTTTAAATCTGCCATATTAATTAATTCAGTATTATAAAAAATATCACTAGGAATGCCGTCACCAACTATTTGACCATTCTTCATTATTATAATTCTATTAAAATTTCTTGCAGCAAAATCCATATCATGGGTTATAGTTATAATGGTTTTATTCTTATTATGTAGATTATCAATAATATTTTCCAAAGATTTTATTCCTTTAATATCTTGTCCAGCAGTAGGCTCATCAAATATAAAAACATCAGGATTATTTACCATAATTGTAGCTATTGATATAAATTTTCTATAAGACCAAGGTAGATTATGTGGATGTGTATTTAAAAAATTATCTATGCCACATATCTCCGTTATTTCTTTTATGTTCTTGTCATTTATAAATTCCTCATCTTCTTTATGTCCATATAGGATTTCCTTTTTAACTGTTGGCAAGAATATTTGATCATCAGGATTTTGAAAAACATATCCAATTTTCTTAGATAATTCATAAGAGGATAGAGAATTTATATTCATATTATCCACAAAAATATCCCCACTATTAGGAGTATATAAATTGCATATTAATTTCATCAAAGTTGTTTTGCCAGCACCATTCTTTCCTAGTATAGCAATTTTTTCACCTTCAACTATATTTAAATTTATATTATATATAGAATAGTTATCTTCTATATTTTTATTATAAGAATAATATAATTTATTAATATTAATAATATTTTTCTTCACAGTATTATCCTCTCATTTCTTTTAATAATAAAGCTCTTAAATCATCTAAATTATCTGGAGTATAGTCAAGTTTTAACCATTCTTTAAGATTTCGCCCAAGTAAATAATTTTTAGGGATATCAATATTTAATTCTAAGATATCTTCATTTAAAAATATTGATTCTGGGCTATCATCAAAGATTATCTCTCCCTTATCCATAACAAATATTCTTGTGGCATATTTATATAATAAATCAATCTTATGTTCTACTAAGAATATAGTCTTACCTTCTTCCTTTAATAAATTTAAAATAGAAAAAATTTCATCTGTCGATACAGGGTCAAGTTGAGAACTAGGTTCATCAATAATATATATATCAGGATTCATAGCTAATACAGATGCAAAAGCCAATCGCTGTTGTTGACCACCTGAAAGTTCAAAAGGATTTTTATATTTTAAATCCATAAGATTTAATCTTTCTAAAGTATTATTTATTATTTCATCTATTTCATTAGAAGGTACTCCAATATTTTCTAAACCAAAAGCAATTTCATCATAGACAGTTTCTTCAATACCACTTAATTGTGTAAAAGGATTTTGAAAAACATAACCAACTTTTTTGGCTAGATTTTTATAATTTTCTACATTATTAACTAAAATATCATCTATGATAATCTCTCCATTTAAATCACCATTAAAAAAATGTGGAATAAATCCCCTTAAAACATGGCAAAGACTGGTTTTACCAGCACCATTTTCTCCTATAATTCCAATAAACTCTCCAGATTCAACTGTAAAATTTAAGTTTTTTAAATTAGCTTCACTATTTAGAGGATAGGTATAGTTTATATTATTACATTGAATAAAACTCATCTTATAATCATCCTTCCTATAATAAATAAAATTATAATTACTATACAAAAAATAAATATAATTTTATCTATAATACTAAGGTTCTTATTATACAAATAACTTTTTTCATTTGTTGAAAAAAATCCTCTAGCTTCAAGAGTCAATGCCCTTTCCTCTATGGTCATAAGGGAAGAAAGTATAAGTGGCATTATCATAGGTAAGAATGCTTTAAATCGTATAATAATATTTCCTTCTGTATTGATACCTCTAACTTTCTGTGCTTCCATAATAGTTTTAGATTGTCTTATAGTTTGAGGAATAAGCATTATTGTTGATAAAAATATATAAGTAATTGTTTTAGGAACTCCTATTTTTTCCAATGATATCATAAGGTGCTTAGGCTTAGTTATATGGAAAAAAAGTAATATAGAAGTTGAAACTAAAGATAATCTAATAAATAAATTTATAGAGTAATGAAAAGATTCTTTAGTAATTTTAAATATAAACCAGGAGAATATTATATTCTCCCCAGGTTTAAAAAATAATTGTAATAAAAACATTGGTAAAAATAATATTACATTAGTTATTATAATCTTTTTTAAAAATTCTTTTTGTTTTGGAATAAAAAGAAATACTATAAATAACAGGGTTACAGAAAAAATATATACATTCTTAGTTTGAAACCAAGTACATAATAATATAATTAAAAATGTAAATGATAGCTTTGATAAAGGATGTAAATTATTAATTAATTCTTTCATATTATGCCTCTTTATTTATATAAAGTTCTCCAAGTGGATATTTTATTAAATATTTATTAGGAATCATTTTTATAATTGCTAAGGATAATAATATTGATATAGATTTATCTAAGAAATTTGTAATAAAAACAGAACCAAAAACTGATTGAACTATTGCTTTACCACTTGCCAATAATGCAGATATAATAACGGATGTACCATCTCCTGTAATACCACCGTAGAACATTATTCTAACTGTACTACCAATAATCGCTACAACTAATGCAGTTACTAGCATAGTAATAGCAATTTTAACGGGACTTAATAACATACCTTTTTTTGAAAAATTACCTACTACTAATGTGATGCCGATACTTACTAAAATAAAAGCAAAATACCCTGGGTTAGTTATTGAAGATACTGCCTTACCAATAACAACTGTCGCAAGTCCTACCCATGGACCACATAATATACTAACTAAAATTGTACCTATGGTATCCAAAAATAGAGGTAATTTTAAAGCACCATTTATTTGTCCACCAATCATATTTATAGCTACAGCTATAGGAATTAATAACATACTAACTGTTGAAAAATCTTTTTTTATTCTTTCCATTTCATTCTCCTTTATAATATATTAATTTATCTTATTGATCTTTTAGGAAATCTAGAACTTTTTCCGACTCTGGAGCATATAGTCCAATAAATCTTAAAAATATATTCCTCCTTTCTAATTCAGATTTTAGTATCTCCATGAAAGATCCAGATATATTTTCTCTTTTAATACTTTTTAAATCATCTTCTAGATTTGATTTACGATTAGAAAATTCTCCCATCCATAAATCAGATTTATAAGTATAGTCAATACCACAGCTTGGACTTCCATCTACTCCTACAATTGCTAATATTTCATATAATTCATTTTCCATATAATAGCCTTCAATTTCATCAATAATTTGAGATAAAATCTTTTTACAATGGCTTTTATAGAAAGGGTTTTCAAATTGATTTTTTGAATGTCCCCATCTTCTAGGACCGTATAGAGTGTATTCTGGACAAGGCAATTGAAAAATTTGTATATCCTTTTCTAAAGCTATTTTTAACATTTCTTTTCTTAAATCATCCTCATCTTTTAAATCATCTTCATTGGATTGTAATTTAGCTGCATTATTTAATAGGCAATGAGAAATAATAAGTATTTTTTTCATATAATAACCTCTTTTTTATATTTTATTTATCACTTGATTTTAAATCATCTTAAAGTGTAGCATAGAAAAAATAAAAAAACTCCATCTATTAAAATAAATAATAGCATCAAACACTCTATAGATAATGCTTATTAGACTAATAAAATCATAGCTCCTTGACTAAGAACATATGTTCTGATAATATTAATTAAGGAGGGATTTTATGATTAACCAAAAAATAGACTATAGAGAAATAATAGGATTTTTCCCTATTTATATAAAAGATATAGGGAATTGCACTATGGTCTTAATGAGTGAAGAAGATGTGATATTAGAAATCCCAGTATTAAGTTTTTTAAAAAAAATGGCAAGATATTATTTTTTAGATTTAGATCAAATAAGAAAACAATATGGAAATATACTGGGTATAAAAAATTTAGTACCTATACCTCTAGGGAAGAGTATATTTATCCCTATAAAATCTAGAAAACCTAAATTCAAAAATGATGGAGCTATGGGTTATTTAGATTTAGATAGTATAGAAAAACTTATTAAAAAAGAAGAAGGAACAGAGATATTACTTAAAAACAATAAAACATATCATTCTGTAGCAAATTATCGTACAATAATAAAACATTTTAAAAACGGTCATATAATAAAAAAACTTTCAAATATATATATAAACGAAGAAGTATATAATTATCCAGCAACTAAAGGAGATATTGAATTAATTCTTAAAGAAGTAAATAGCATAAAGAATGCTATTAAATAAGCAATTATGATATAATTGTCCTATAAATAGTTTGGAGGAATTAAATGCTAAGTTTAGAGGGGACTATAGAGGATATAATATTTAGAAATGATGAAAATTCATACACAGTTGCTAAAATGGAATGTGAAGGGGAAAGTCTAACAATAGTTGGCTATCTACCTTTTGTTAATGTGGATGAAACTATAAAAGTTGAGGGAGAATTTACATATCACAATAGTTATGGTGAACAGTTTAAAGTTGAAAATATAACAATAGTAGTTCCATCAACAGAAAAAGGGATAGAGCGATATTTATCTTCTGGAATGATACCTCATATAGGTCCAAAAACTGCAAAGAAAATAGTTGAAAGATTTGGAATAGATACCCTTGAAATAATTCAAATGAACCCCAATAAACTCTTAGAGATAGAAGGTATTGGAGAGAAAAAACTTGATAAGATAATGAAAGCATTTGAAGAACAAGGAGAGATAAGAAATATACTTATATTCTTACAGCAATATGGTATAACTGCAAATTATAGTATGAAAATTTACAATAGATATGGAAACGATACAGTAGGGATTATAAAAGAAAATCCTTATAGATTATCAGATGATATATATGGAATAGGATTTAAAACTGCAGATAAGATAGCACAAAATATGGGAATAGAAAAAAATTCTCCCTATAGAGTCAAAGGTGGTATAAACTATGTGCTAAATAAATCCATGAGTGAAGGGCATATTTATCTACCTAAAGATGAGCTTATAAAAAGAGGGGAAGAATTATTAGATGTAGAAAAGAAAGCTGTTGAAGATAATTTACTTGATATGGCGTTTAATAGAATTGTAAATTTAATAAGATATGAAGATAGAGAAATAGTATATAATATGAAACTCTATAAGGCAGAATCACATGTAAGTAAAAAAATAGTTCAATTGACTTTAGAAGAGACTGTTGAATTAGATATTGATGTAAAAAAAGAGATTGCCAAATTAGAGGAAGAAGGCAATATAAGATATGGAAATAAACAAAAATTAGCAATTGAAGAATCTACAAAAAATGGATTTTTAGTGATAACAGGTGGTCCAGGTACAGGAAAGACCACAACTATAAATACTATTATAAAAATATTTGAAAATGAAGGGAAAAATGTTACTTTGACAGCTCCAACTGGAAGAGCAGCAAAGAGAATGACAGAAACCACAGGAAAAGAATCCAAGACAATCCATAGGCTTTTAGAATATTCTTATATGGAAGAAGAAAGTCTGGCATTTGGCATTGATGAAGATAATCCATTGGAAACAGATTTAATCATAGTTGATGAGGCAAGTATGATAGATATACTTTTAATGAATAGTCTTTTAAATGCAATAAAGATAGGTACAAAAGTTATTTTAGTAGGAGATGTGGATCAGCTTCCATCTGTAGGTGCGGGAAATGTATTAAGAGATATAATAAATTCTAAAGCAGTTGGTGTTGTAGTCTTAGATGAGATTTTTAGACAGGCAGAAGAGAGTATGATAGTTGTAAACGCCCATAGAATAAATCATGGTCAAGCACCATATTTAAATCTTGAAGGGAAGGATTTCTTCTTCTTAAAAGAAAAAGATCCAATAAAGTTAAGAGATACTATAAAAGAATTATGTAAAGAGAGATTACCAAAATTTTATGGTGTAGATCCTCTTAAAGATATACAGATATTAACTCCAATGAGAAAAGGTGATGTGGGAGTTATTCAATTAAATAGAGCATTACAAAACACATTGAACCCACCAAATGTTCTTAAAAAAGAAAAAGCTTATGGCGATGAAATATTTAGAGTTGGGGATAAAGTAATGCAGATAAAAAATAACTATTCTGTAGAATGGGAGATAAGAAAAGAAGGAGTATTTATTGAAAAAGGTGAAGGGATATTTAATGGTGATATTGGAGTTATTCTAGATATAGACCATGAAGGAAATTTAATGGATATATTATTTGACGATGAGAAACAAGTAGAATATGAATTTAATCAATTAGATGAATTAAATCTAGCCTATGCAACAACAGTTCATAAAAGCCAAGGTTCAGAATTTCCCGTAGTTGTGATGCCACTTTATTGGGGACCACCAATGTTACTTACAAGAAATCTATTATATACAGCTATAACTCGTGCAAAATCATTAGTAGTATTAGTCGGTGACGAAAGATATATGTATAGTATGATAAAAAATAATAAAATTGCAGAAAGATATAGTACATTGGACCATAGAATAAATGAAATATTATTTACTTATAAATACAAATAGGGCAGTTGGGAGTAAAAAGCAGTTGAGAGTTGAAAGTGGATAGTTGAGAGTAATGGAAGAGATTGAAAGTTTTCAATCTCTTTTTGTGTTTTAATTCTCTTATATGATATGATAATTTATAAATAATATTATTATAGAAAGAGAGGGATAAAATGATAATTTGTAAGAATTTTGATAAAAATATGATGATAACAACAGTAGAAGAATGGTTTGAAAAATGTCCGCCTGTGGGTGAAGAGGAACATTGGAAAGATGGAAGAAGTGCTAAAGAACTAGCTAAAGATTGGATTGTTAATGAAGGAGAAGAACTAAAAAAAACATTAGGCTCAAATATTGAATTTAAGGATATTATATTTGAGGAAGCTTCACCGGAATATACAACTAAATTAGATAACTTTAGGGGGAATGGTCGTCAACATGATTTACTTATATTAGCATCAGTTAAAAATAAACCTTTATTAATAAGTATTGAAGCAAAGGCAGATGAAAGTTTTGGTAAAATAACAAAAGATTATTACATTGAACAAATAAAAGAAAGAGATAAAGAAGATGGTAAAAATACAAATGTACCAGAAAGAATTGAAGGATTAATAAAATATGTTTTTAATGAAAATGTTAGTTATAAAGATATTAATAATGAAGTTTTTAAACTTAGATATCAACTATTACACGGTGTTGCAGGAACAATAATGGAGGCAGAAAAAAGAGAAATTAAAAGAGCTATTTTTCATATTAATATATATCGTTCAACAGATGAAAATGCATTTAAAATAAAAAAATATAATACAAATACTAAGGACTTAGATAGATTTATTAGTTACTTAAGTAAGAAAAAAATTAATAATATTAGTAATGATGAATTGATAGGTCCATTTAATATACATAATATAGATTTATATATATCTAAAAGTGAAAAGTTAATTTAAAATTGTTGAGATAGTATTTTATAAGGGTGAGTATCTTTTAATATAAAAAATCCCCACTAATTATTATTAGTGGGGGATTTTTTTATCCTATTAAATCTTCTAGTAATGATATAAAACAACTTTCTTTAGAAATTGAAAGCGGTGGGAAATTTAAAAGTTCTTTTCCCTCTTTTGAAATTAGTGAATACTTAGAAGTAAGTTTACCTGATTTAATTTTATCTATATCAGATATCTTAAATACATTATTGCCAAAAGAAATAGTTTCAGTATTTAATTTAATAGTATTTTTATCTCCATTAAGGAATTTAATAATCTTTCCTCCAAGATATTTTCTTTTAGTTAATTTACTTTTTTCAAAATAATTAAATCTTAAAGTTTTACCATTTTTAATTTGTTCACTAAGTATAGGATATATTGAATTTGTATAGGCTTTATTTAAAACTTTAATCCCATTATTTGAATTTTTATTATCCATATAGTACCATTCGTTACTTCCTGCAGATTTAAAACCTATTGCAATTGGGAAACCATAAAAATGTGGAACATAGAAAAATTCTTCAATATCACTATATAGCATTGAATTATTAACATTTTTTCCTTTTATTCCAATACCATTCTCATATACTTTAAAAGTATATTTAGGTATTGCCCATATAAAGAATACTAAGAAAAATAATGATATAAATGCTAACAAGGCTGTCATACCATAAATAATTCTTATATCTCCATTAAATCTTACATTAGATGTTCCATTTTTTATAGAAATAAATTGAAAAATTATCATAGCAACTACTGCTAGTGAAGTGCCACCGCCAAGAATAGAAATAAATACAGTATAGGTAGACCTACCTATATTTTTAATTTTATTACCCAAATATAAAACCCCCTTTATTTATAAATCCTCAATAATATTATACTTATTCGATATGGATTCTTCAAGAGAAAAATGGATAGAAAATGTATGAGTTTGGGAAAAATATGAATTGAATTTATATAATATATAATTAATAATATATTATACGAATTCTATTATAGAGGGTGATAGTATGAAAATGAATATACTGTGGGCTAGTTTAAAGCAAATGGGCGGGATGATAAAATTAGAATATAAATATAATGGAAATTATCCTAGTATAGAAAATTATTCGTCAAATATAAAATATGCATTACCATTTAATGAATCTTGGATAGTGATAAATGGCGGAGTTACTGAACTAACTTCCCACTCATGGGATATCCCAACTCAAAGATATGCCTATGATTTTATAATAATGGATGAAAAAGAAAACTCCTTTAATGGAGATGAAATAAATCCATTTTCATTTTATTGTTATGGAAAAGATATAATATCTCCAGCAGATGGGATTGTTCTTGAAGCAGTAGATGGAAATATTGATAGTCAAATAACTAAAGGCAGAATTGCTTCCTGTCAATCAAGAGATATTAGGGGAAATTATATTGTCATAAAACATGGTGAGGAAGAATATTCCACTTTAGCACATTTAAAAATAAATAGTATAATGGTAGAGATAGGACAGAATGTTAAAAAAGGAGAAAAGATTGCAGAATGTGGCAATTCAGGAAATAGTACAGAACCACATTTACATTTTCAGATACAAAATGGCGTTAGTTTTTATTCTTCCATGGGATTGCCAATAGAGTTTGAAAATATTAATAGAATTGATGCGTATAAAAATAGTGAATTTAATATTGATGAAGAAAAACTAGGACTACCATATATATCAAAAGGAGATATAGTTAATAATAAATAGGGGGGAAAAGATGATAAATATAATAAGAGCAGAGAAAAATCGAATAAATGAAATATTAAATATTTATAATACTGTAACAAAAGAGCTTTTAGCAAAAGAAATATACCAATGGGAATACCCATGGAAAATAGAAGTGATTGAAGAACTAATTAAAAATATATATACAATTTATGAAAAGAATATTTTAATAGGCTCATTTGTGGTTAAAAGAATAGATAATGATATATATTGTATGAAAAGTGGGGATTATTATATAGAAAAAATTGCTATACTGCCAGAATATCAAGGTGGTGGGAAAATTGTTAATATAATGGAATTTATATATGATTTAAAAGCTAAAACTAGTTATGATTATTATTTAGATTGCTGGTCAGGTAATGATAGATTAAAGGAAATATATAATAAATTTGGTATATATATGGGAGAATATAATGAGGAAGATTATTATATAAGTATTTTTAAAATAGAGAGGTGATGAGATGAATAAATTACTTAGAATTATGTTTGTTATTTTAATAATAGCACTTTCTGGAGCTGCTATATTACAATTATTCTTTCCAGAAAAAATGGGTAGAAATTCAGAATATGGTATTTCTGTTGGTTGGCAAAGGGAGATAGGATTTTGGAATCTAGCAATATTACCAATTTTAATAGGGATAAATTTAAAATATGACTATTATTTTTTAAAAATAATAGTTTTATCATTGATAATTGGTGGCTTAGGTTTTGGAACAAATCATTTACTAGGATATTTAAATGATTCAACTAAGATAGTAAGTTTAGTAGGTGCCATAGAAAATTATTTATTGGTGATACTATGGATTATAGGGCTTAAGATAGCGAGTAAAAGGAGGAAGAAAATATGAAAAATACAGCTTATCTCTATATACTAGACACAATGGCAGATTGGGAAATTGGATATTTATTGGCAGAGCTACACTCGGGTAGAAATTTTAAAGAGAATATTGACAGTTTTGAAATAATAACTATTTCCAATGATTTAAATCCAATAAAAACTATGGGTGGAATTGTAATAAAACCACAGTTAACTGTAAATAATTTGGATTTAGAAAATATATCATTGTTAATTTTACCAGGAGGAGAAACATGGCTAGAAGACACACATATACCAATATTGAAATTAGTAGAAAAATGCATCAAAAAAGATATTTTAGTTGCAGCGATTTGTGGAGCAACAGTGGCAATGGGAAAAGAAGGATTATTAAATAATATATTACATACTTCTAATGATTTAGAGTTTTTAAAGCAATCATGTAAAAATTATAGTGGTGAAAAAAATTATTGTGATGAGCTTGTTATAATAGACAATAATATTATAACATCTTCTGGACTTGCTCCATTAGAGTTTGCAAAAGTAGTACTTAAAAAATTGGATGTATTTACTTCAGAGAGGCTTGAAATATGGTATAAATTATTTAGCACAAAGGAAAGTAAATATTTTAAATTACTGGACTAATTTTATAAAAAAATTACAACTTCCATATAGTATACATAATACTATTGTATACTATATAAAAGTATAGATTGGGATGATTTTATGAAAAAAAGAGAAGATATAATAAGATTGTGGTTTAATATGTGGATAAAAAAGAAGGATTTAGGGATAGATAATATTTTTTCTGTGGATACAATATATACTGAAAGTTGGGGACCACAATATATAGGCAAGGATAAAATTAAAATTTGGTTTGAGGAATGGAATACTAGAGGAGATGTTATCATTTGGGATATTGAAGATTTTTTTCATAAAGATAATAAAACAATTGTAACTTGGTATTTCAAATGTAAAATGTATGATGATATAGTAGAAGAATTTAATGGGATAACAGTTATAAAATACTTTAATAATAAAATTGCAAGATTAAGAGAGTATGGCTCTAATATTGATAATTATGATCCATATAAATTAAGTGATAAACCAGTTTTTAAAGAAGAAAATATAAAATG
>RRZU012043140.1_pt1 | contig 13756 bp, 9 predicted proteins | sample 2165561 | NCBI WGS metagenome assembly RRZU01 (sample SAMN10456909, study PRJNA506462) | wastewater metagenome | isolation source: wastewater sludge | place: USA: Moscow, Idaho
AGGCGGATCCGGCCTGGGCGGGGCGGTTCGATCACATAGTGCCGACCCTGTATGCCGATTATCGGCAGGGCATCATCCTCTCACCCTGGCTGCCGGGTAAGCCCCTGAATCGCTTTGATGCGAACATCTTTCGCCAGATCCTGACGACGGCTGTGGCTTGCGAAGAGGCCGGGCTCATGGAGTGGGATCTCTGCCCGGGCAATATCCTCGAAGAGCAGGGAAATATCTGGCTGTTCGATTTTGGTTACATGTATCCGTTTGACCCATTGACCCAGTTCAACAGCAATGGGGTCAGCGACCCGCTGTTTCATGCTTGTGAGCGCTTCGAAACCCGCAACTTCTTCGGTTGGTTGCTGCGGCAGGCGTCGATGACGGAGGCCGAACAGTTGGCTCTCTACCGCGAGCTCAAAGTCGTGGCTCTTGAGGTTTATCAGCAGAAACTTAACTGGTTGCAGCAGCATCAAGCTAGCTCCCTGGTCTGCCAGTGGGTTAGTGGTTTCATCGACCAGTGGCAATCGGCGCTGGGGTGTGACGAGGCGTTGCGCAGCCTGTTCGAAGTGGAGAATTTCCGCTCCCAGGTGCTGGATATAGAAGATGACCTGCATGGCAAGAGCTGCAGCGCCTTTACCTTGCAACGGCTGGACTTTGTCGAGCGTTGCATTCGGGAACGTTTCGCAGCATTGCAGCAGGGCGGTGCTCTGTTCTACGACAACGCAGGTAAGAGCCAGCAGGAGCTACTGGCTCTCTACGCCGATAAGCGGCGCCAGGTGCTGCAGTACCAGCTTTGAGTCCCGCTCTCTCCTGGATTGTTTACGATCAATAGCCTCTTGCGAGGCTATTTTTTATTCCCCTGCTGGCGTCAGGCCGCCCTAAGGGCCGGATTCGTTATCCTCACAGATCCTGGGTATCGCATGGGACTTATTTGCCCCGGATCGGATACAGTACACCGAACCGCTTTCGTGCAGCTAAGCAGCTGGGATAGACACACATGCCGATGGAGAGGTGTGCAACATGCAACGGATGATGCGAGTGACGGCAGTCGCCATGACCTGCCTGTGGGGCGCAAGCCAGCAAGTGGCCGCGATGGGGATGTCGCTGGATGATGTGGTGCCCAATTTCTTTGGTGTTGGCGTTGGCGTCACCACCCAGTGGTATGGTGCCAGCGACAGCATGGTTGGCGCCATGCCTGGTGCTCGGCTGGCGATGAGTGAGGGACGATTTGTCGAGTGGTATGGCCCTTACGCCGATGCCAACCTGCTTGCCGATGATCACTGGGAGGCGGGACCCGTGCTGAATGTGCGCTTGGGTCGCAGCGATGTTGATGATCCTGTGGTGGCTACCTTGCCAGAGATCGGCATGGGGCTGGAGGGAGGCGGCTATGTGGGTTGGCACTATCTGCAGACGTCGGGGATCCCATATCGCGTCAGGGCTGGGGTGATGGCGACCACCAGCATGGTGGGACAGACGGAGGGTAGTAGTCTGAGCCCGTTTGCCAGTGTCTGGGTACCGTTGAGCTACACCCTGTTCGTCGGACTGGGGGCAGGGGCCAGTTGGTCCAATGCCGCCTACATGCAGCAATCGTTCAGCGTCAACGAGGCGGATGCCGCGGCCAGTGGCTTACCCCTGTTTGAGGCGGGAGCTGGGTGGCGTCAGGTGTATATCTGGCCTGCGGTGATGTGGCGCGTGTCGGATCGCTGGATGCTGGGGAGTGGCATCTTCTGTCAGCACCTGCTGGGTGATGCGGCGAACAGCCCGATTGTTAGCGAACGTGGCGACCGGGACCAGTGGTCGGGCGGGGTTGGCATTGGCTACCTCTGGTAGTTTTTCATCGGTAGATAAGATATCCAGCGTAATAAACACAAATGGAGTTGTGAGTGATGTGGCGCAAGCGGTGGGTGGTTGTGTTGTTTTGCCTGTTCTTGATGGGGGGCCTCTCTTATCTGTTCTGGTCATCAGGTGAAACTCAGCAAGAGAGTGAATTTTCAGACACAGTGGCCATGGCGACGAATTCGGCGCTTGGTGAATCGGCTCAGGATGCTGATCTGCTGCGGCGTGCCGAATTCATGCCGGCCTACTGGGGCAAGGTTGCCCAACCCTTATTTGGCGACTGGCCTGAGATCCGCAAACGCCGGGTGTTGCGAGTGTTGGTTCCCTACAGCCGAACCTTCTTTTACCACGACAGTGGTCGAACTCGCGGCATCAGTGCTGACCTACTGGCGGAGTTGGAACTCTATCTAAACAAGACTCTCAAAACTGGACGCAACCCTATTTCGGTGTTGGCGATTCCGGTCGAGCGCGATCAGCTCCTGTCCGGCCTGGTTGAAGGGCAGGGGGATGTGGCGGTAGGCAACCTGACGGTGACGGTGCAACGAGAGGCTGAGGTTGATTTTGTGGTGTTGCCAGGGCATCAGCAGCAAGAGGTTCTAGTCTCTTCGCCCTCGGCCCCCGTGCTAACTGATGAACGGGATCTGGCCCACCGCATGCTTGCAGTGCGCCGTTCCAGCAGTTATTTCAGCAGCATCGAAAAACTCAACAGCCGCTTGGCCAAAGCCGGTCGGCCGCGAGCCGAGGCCTTGATTGTACCCGAGGCGTTGGAGGATGAAGATCTGCTGGAGATGCTCAATGCCGGGCTCCTCGATTTCTCCATCGTCGATGACTGGAAGGCCCGGCTCTGGCAGAGCGTCTACCCGAACATCCGGATTTATCCGCAGATCGTGTTACGTGAGCGGGCGCAAACCGGTTGGGCTATCCGCAAGCAGAGCCCCAAGCTGGCGGCGTTATTGGCTGGCTTCCAACAAAATGTGAAAAAACGTCACTTGATGGAACTGAAGTTTGCCGAGTATCAGCAGCGGATTGCTCGGCTTGGGCCTGTGCATGCCATCAGTGAATGGCAGAAGGTCAAACCGATCCACACCCTGTTTCGACGTTATGGCCAGGATTACCGTTTCGACCACCTGATGCTACTGGCTCAGGGTTACCAGGAGTCGCGGCTCGACCAGACACAGCGATCGACGCGCGGTGCCATCGGTGTCATGCAACTGATGCCCCCCACAGGTGATGCGATGCAGGTAGGGGATATCCGGGAGCTGGAGCCGAATATTCACGCTGGCGTCAAATACCTGCGGCAGATGCACGATAACTACTTTGATGATCCCGAGATTGACGACATGAATCAGACCCTCTTTTCGCTGGCCGCTTACAATGCGGGGCCGACGGCCATCGCCCGGATGCGGAAAAAGGCGGCTGAGCAGGGGCTGGATCCCAATCGCTGGTTTGGTCAGGTCGAGGTGGTGGTGGGCCGCGAGTTGAGTAGCGAACCGGTGCGCTATGTGCGCAACATCCTAAAGTACTACGTGGCCTACCGGCAGATGTTTATCCATCAGCAGGCGCGGGCATCCGCCAAGAGCCAGGTCATCCGGCGGGAGTGACTGCTTTTTGCTGTTGGTGGGACCTCGTTGGCGGAGACTATCGTCTAATCTAATAATTAAGTACCAACTGCCATCGCAGAGGGAACGATATGCGGTTCCTGCTCGCACTGCTTGTTTTCTGGTGGATCCAGGCTCCGGCGGCTATCCAGCTCAAACTGGATACCAATACGGCACCGCCCTATCAGTTAAGCAGCAACGGGGAAGTGACGGGTATGGCCGTCGACGGGCTGGCGTGTGTCATGGAGCGATTACAGATTGGCTATGGTATTAATGTGGTTCCTTGGAGACGGGCGCAGTCTAATGTGCGTTCGGGCCTCTCCGATGGTCTGTTCAGTGTCATGCGTCAGCCTGAGTTGGAGCCATACGCCAAGCTTTCAGCCCCTCTGGTCTTGGAGAAGTGGTACTGGTACAGCCGTGATGATGCTTTGTTACACCGCATTGACTTTCCCGGTGACTTACGGATCGGAGTGATCCGCGGTAGCAACCAGGAGAGCTGGTTGGAGGGAGCCGGTCTGCACTATTCCCAGCAGGTCAACCAGTTGGATAGCCTGTTCAAATTGTTAGCGATAGGTCGAGTCGACATCATTTTGGTGGATCAACCGGCCATGCTGACTCAGCAGCAGCTGGATACGGCGAGCCTGTTTCGTCGGTTCGAGCGTTATATGCCGCTTGGGGTCTACTTTTCTTCCGCTTTCCTGGCTACCCAACAAGAGTTCTTAACGAAATTCAATTCGCAGCTTGCCTTTTGTCATGGCCAAGGCCTGGATTTGACCAGCGATGAGGCAAAAGTACTGCGGCTGCGTGTCGATGAAGATTTTGCATATTGGCGCAAAAATAACTTAGTTCAGCAGTTGCTAAAGTCGGGTCCGGAGAGCGATTTGGAGTTATTGGCTCGCGATCATCTCTGGCAGCAGGTGGCTTCGACTGGTCAGCCGTTTCCGGCCTGGATGAACGAGATTTTGCGCTCCCCGCTCTCTGATGCGTTGGCCGAGTGGCAGCAGCGCCAGCAGGGTCAATATTCGGAAGTTTTTATTAGTGCGGCCAGTGGCCAGTTGTTGGCCAGTTCGCGACTCACTTCTGATTATTGGCAAGGGGATGAGGAAAAGCTGCAGCAGACACTCAGGCAAGCCAAGTTGGATGGGCCTGAAGTCCTTGAGGGCTGGATGGATCGGAACGAGCACGGGACCAATGGTTCTATTGATTATGACCCCTCATCGCAGAAGTTCATTAGCCATCTGAGCTATCCTCTTTGGTATGACGGACAGTTAGTGGCTGTGATGACATTTGGGATCCAGGTCGAAGAGGTTTTGCGACGCAGCATCATGCCTCTGCGCAGCTGAGCATTCTGGAATTCAGGCTCTATGGCCTTCTGATTTATTGTCAACGGAGCACGATATTTGGGCATTACAAACATAATATGTTGCCCATAACCTATCGGGAGATGTGGATATGTTTATGAAAATGTTGAGCATTAGAGCGAAGGCTGCCTTCGGCCTTGTTCTGTTGACACTGTTTATCCTGACGATTGGGAGCCTCAACTACATGGCTCTTGAGAAGATGCAGGGCAATACCGATCTATTTGCCGCGCGCCTGATGCCAGCACAGGGGGTGGTCCTCAATGCCGATCGGGATCTGTATCAGGCCTTGGTGGCACAACAGCAGCTGCTGCTGGGGGGGGATCCGCAGGTTACTGCTGCCCTGACCAAGGACTTCGCGGAGAATGCCGATCAGGCCCATGAGCGTATGCAGAGCTACCTGAAATTGATGTCTCAGTTTCCGGAGATATCCTCCCAGCTTGACGGGTTTGAAGGTCAGTATCAAACCTGGCGTAAGCAGGCCGAGCAGGTATTTGCCCTGATGGCCAATGGGGATCGCGATGGCGCCATGGCTCAGCATCTTAAGCAGATGGACTCCTTCTCTGCGTTGCGTGAACAGTACAATCTAGCCGGTGAGCTGGATGAGAAGTTGGCCTCTGCGCTTCGAGTCCGCTCCGAAGAGGTTGCTGATAACAGCCAGGTCTGGACGCTGAGTCTGCTGAGTTTTTCCGTGGTCGTTGGTTTACTGCTGAGTTATTTTGGTCCAAAACTCATCGTCAATAGCATACTGGCTGTCCATGACAAGGTTGAGGATATCAGCCGCGGCGAGGGGGACCTGGTCAGTCGCCTACCGATCACCAGTCAGGATGAGTTGGGTAAACTGGCGCGCAGTTTCAACCGTTTTCTCGATCAGTTGCAGGGCCTGATTCGAGAGGTCGGTGGGGATGTGGGGCAGTTGGAAGTCAGTACCGGAACCCTGCGTCAGATATCGACTCAGGTTGGCGATTTGAGTGAAAATCAGCGGATGCAACTCTCTTCCTTGGTCGCTGCGTTTAACGAGATTAATCAGGCGGTGCATGAGATATCACGCCATGCGCAGTTAACATCCGATCAGACTCACATGGCGCAAGCTAGTGCAACACAAGGGATGAGTCTGCTTTCGCGGAATGTCGAGATGAACCAGCAGCTTGCCGAGAGTTTGAAGGATGCCAGCGATATGGTGACCCGGCTGGCTGACGAGTCGGAAAAGATCACCTCGGTGCTGGATGTGATTCGCAGTATTGCCGATCAAACCAACCTCTTGGCGCTCAATGCGGCCATCGAGGCGGCTCGAGCCGGCGATCAGGGGCGTGGTTTTGCCGTTGTTGCTGATGAGGTCCGGACCTTGGCCAGTCGTACACAAAGATCGACAGAAGATATCCAGCTGATGATCGGTTCGCTCAAACAGGGCGTACAGAGCGCTGTTCAGTCGATGGCCAGAGGCAGTGGTCAGATGGAGGAGACGCTGGGTATGGCTGACAAGACTCGCGATGCCTTGAGTGAAATCCAGAAATTGGTAACTCAGGTTCTGGATATGAACTTCCAGATCGCCTCAGCCACTGAAGAGCAAGGCGCCGTGATGGATGAGGTGAATCGCGGTGTCTCCGAACTTAATAGTCTGACCGAACAGGCTGGGGTGCTCGCGGGGAGTGTCTTGCAAACAGGTCGTGATCTGGATGGCTTGGCCCAGCAGTTGTCCGGGCGGGTACGTCGCTTCAAGGTTTAACACTTGCAGCCGATAGGTTTGCTTGGTTTTGCCATAAAACAAGGAGCGCCTCAAAGCGCTCCTTGTCTGTTTGTCGTTGGTGCAATTGCATTGGTAATGTTCAGTTTCTGCTCAAGGCGCTGTGACGTTGGCGTAACCGAGTATGCAGCGCGAAGAGCAGACCGAGGGCTGCAACTCCGACTCCACCACCACCTGAGCTTTCATTGGCACCCGTGCTTCCAGCGGTCGTCAGGCTGCAGAGTGGTTCCTGCTGATGCGAGCTGCCATTGGGCCAATTCATAGTAGTGAGTCGAGTCAGCGCGCCAGTATCCGAATCTGTTTGTCGATTCTGCCATTGCCAGGTGACGCGGTGATCGCCTTGCGGTATTGCCAAACTATAAGCCTGGATTTGACAGTATCCGCTCAAAGAGAGTGCAGGAACGTCATCCAGCAGGATCTGCAGACTTCCTTGGGCTGGGGCCGAACCATGTTCCAGGGTGAACTCGAGAGTCCCGGGTCCTTGCAGGTGCGCCGCCAGCGCTGAATGACCTGCTGCCGATAATCCGGCTGCGACCATTCCCTCATCGATTGTCTGCCACTGTTCATCACCGCCACTCCACCAGGTTACGTCACCTTGTGGCCAATTATCGGGAACTGTCACCGAGCTGGCCATGTCGAGCGTCAGGGTTACGGGGTGAACCTCTGTGTCCAATTGATAACCTATCTGTTCGCTGTAACGACCACTGATGGTTTTTTTTAGCGCCAGGGCGAGGGAGCAGCGACTATTTGGTGCCAAGGTGCTGCACTGCGGATCTGGTAACTCCAGAGGACTATCGGCTGCCGTTGATAACCCGGTCAGGCTCCTGGTCATCGCGGACCAGTTACTAAGACGAAGCACGACTTGCGGTTGGCTCTGGTCGGGTAGCAGTAGCTGATACTGAGGCTCAGGTTCAGACTGTGGATGGAGCCATGACTGGGCAACGGCTGCAATCCAGTCGTGATAAAGACCAAAGCGAACATAGCGGGTAATGCCGTTTTGCCCATCACTGACAATTCCCGCTGCTATGGGGTGATTATCGCGCCAGTAGATAAGCGGAGTACCACTGTCACCGGGAGCTGAACCATAGGATGCTTGTGCAGCACAGAGGTAGTCGACTTCCATGGTGCCTGTTGCTAGCCCGAACGCTTGCTCGCAGGCTGCATCACTTTGTCGTGAAATCTGGCGCTGAAGCAGAGCGTCGGAGGGGGTGTAACTGGTATAGCTGGTTGAGCCGTAGCCGAGCGCGGTCAGCGGCTCATTATCCAGCATCTGGGCTTCATCACTCAGGCTTGGGATGGTCATCACAGGTTGTTCTGCCGGGACGCCGGAGAGCCGTAGCAGCGCCAGGTCACCACTCACAGACTGAGTACCGATCGAGGATCCCTCAAATGACTCAACGTCGATGATGGGGTAACAGTTATTGCGGTTTGTGGTTGACTGGTTGCCAATACAAACCAGATTTCCCAATATTTCGGATGGAAAGATACAATGTTTGGCAGTTACGGCAATGCCATTCCCCAGATAACCGCCACCGCAGACATGTTGTGAACCATTCATGACTCTCGGGTTGATGATATGCATGATGAATGGCCATTCCCCGGCCTTGGTTTCCGTTCCATCGACAACCCGAGTGGTGTGTGCCTGAGCCGAGAGGCTCAAGCCTACACTACCAAGTAATAACCAACTGATTCCTCGCATTCATTCCGCCCCAGTGTGATCACTTTGTTGAAAAACAGATTGGGGATCTTACGGAACCCATATAAAAAAACAGGGAGCTAGCGCCAATACCAGTCAGTTAGCGAAGGAGAGATAGCCTTTTGAGCCAACCGTTGGCGGCAGGGATGCCGCCATCGAGCCCCCATGGAGGGGTCTACGGCGAGTTTGCGAGAGAGGTTGTCTCTCCCGAACCTCTTAACTGACAAGCATTAGGGAGCTAGCGCTCCCTTAGGTTGTTTTTTGCTCAATGCAGATGTTTGACTGTGGCCTGCCAAAGCGGTAGCCCCGAGGGTGAAGTCCCGATGGCCTTGGTATCCAGAATGTCTCCACGGTAGTAGTAGATGGGTTGGGCGTTACCCGGCTGGATCGGGGTGGCAAAGTACAGAGTCATCGCCTGATGCTGGAAGCTGTTGCCGCTGAGGTAACCGATCAGGGCATGCTCCAGGGAGTGATAACCGTTTTTCCACAGGTGAACCTTGGCAGAGCTTGTGTCACCGAGTCCTCCCCATACTTCACCGTTCTTCTTGTCAACAAATGAGCTGAACCAGCTTGGCCAGGTGAGATAGAGATACTGGCGTGGCATCGCCTGTTGCAAGCCCAGCGTGGCGGCCGCCTGATCCAGCTCAGCATATTCCCACCAGGCGCTCCAATCTTGTCCATCGCGATTGCCCCACCAGCCGATAATATCGCTGGCGTGATGCGGATCGGCGGGGCCGGGCAGTGGCAAGTTCTTCAGCAGATCCTGGCGATAGGCACGTTTAAGAATGTTGTAGATGCCGCCTTCGGCGAACTGTTGCAGCAATATGTCGTTTCGCTGTTTAGCGACCAGATAGAGCATCCAGAAACTCTTGATGGTGTGGCCAAAGTCGGCGTGCCGAGCATCGGTGGCACGACCAGAGTCATCATGGATATAGCCGAAGAATCGTTGCTCCTGCGGGTAGTAGAAATCCCGAACGATGGCGGTGGCCAGCCAACCCATCTGGTTGCTCCAAGTCTGCTTTTCCTTGGCGGGTAACAGCGGAGTGAGCAACACCATGTAGGCATTGAGCTGATCAAGCTGGGAGACCAGCTCCACTTGCTGATTGTTCTGGCGACTGGCCGGGTACCAGGTCAGCCGCTGATGGTTCTTGTCCAGATACTGGCTAAAAATGAAGTTGTGCAGTTTCTCGATGTCGGTCAGCACCGCCGGATCCCGGGTCAGGTAGTAGTAGAAGGCCATACCGAGCTGGGCATAGGCGAGATCCTGGCTGGTGCGCTCCTCGGGCTTATCCGCCGCTTGGCCGTTTCTGAATTTGCCAATCACATCGCCATTGGGCTGCAGAGCCTTGTGACGCAGGAACTCGACACCTTGCCGAGCTAACTCCAGCGCCTTGGGATCGCCTGTCATATGAAAGATGACGCCATAGGCGAAGGTCTGGCGGGAGACCATGCGCGTCCACTGATAGGGGAACCCCTCCTTGACCCACTCCGGGGCTTGGGCCAGCTCCGGGCAGAGGCTCTCGGTGGAAATGGTCAATTGCTCGAAGGTTGGCGCCGAGGCATCGTTACATAAGAAGCTGGGAAATGCCCCATCCTCTACGTTCGCGGCAGCCTTGTACCAGAAGGGGGCCAGATCCTGTTTGACGTGGTTCAACCATTGCTGCCCGGCATAGAGCTCGGCTTGAGCCGAAAACGATAGCGTTGCGGCTAACAGCAGCGTCGAGAGGCGTATAAGCCGGGTAGTGGTGAAGAGGTTGGTCATTGACGTCTCCTTGGTCGTGAGAGCAGGAGTCGCCTATCTCATGCGAGATAGCGACAGCGTGAAACGATCCGGTTTGCTCGGTGACGGGTACCCAAGCAACAGAGTCGATGGCATCGTCAGTCGCGCCATCGACCCGAGGTAGTTGCTAGATAGAGTATGTACCTATAGCGGCAGAATATGTGAACAGCCGCACATCAGTATTTCATTAGACCCCCGGAATCCACCCGCACGGGGAGGTGGCATCACGCTTGCCAACCGAGTCTGAATTTGTTGCACTGAGTTGAGGATATTTGGTCACAGGAGTGACAGGCATGTTGGGTACTCATGATCTCTGGTTATTTGTCGTCTCGGGTTTTGTTCTGAATATCACCCCTGGGCCCGATAACATCTACATTGCCGCTCGCAGTCTGCACCAGGGATGGCGAGCTGGTCTGATTGCCAGTTTGGGGATCGGCTGCGGAGTTTTTGTTCATGTGCTGGCAGCTGCACTCGGCCTAGCAGCTCTGTTGGCGGCATCGGCTACAGCGTTCATGCTGGTTAAACTAGTCGGGGCTGCCTATCTGCTGTGGCTGGGGGTTGGCCTGTTACGAAGCAGGGAGTCGCTGGCGAGTGAGTCGGATGCTCCGCACGCTTTGCCACTGTGGCGCATCTTTCGTCAGGGTTTTATCACCAATGTACTCAATCCGAAGGTCGCGCTGTTCTTCTTGGCTTTTGTTCCGCAGTTCATCAGCCACGAGGCGCCCAGCAAGACGTTGGCGTTTATTTTCCTGGGGGTACTCTTCGATCTAAATTCGATGCTGTGGTGCGGAGCTCTGGCCTGGTTTAGTGCCAAGGCGGGGCGTCGCCTGCGGCAGAGTCAGGGGTGGAGCCGTTGGCTCAATCGGACGGTTGGTGGCTTGTTTGTGCTGCTTGGCGTTCGTTTGGCGCTCATCGAACAAGGAAGTTAACCCTCGAGGCCTCTGCCTCGAGGGTTAGTGCGCTCGATCAATCTGGATGATCGACGGGCTCGACGATCAGTGTGATGCCATCGACAGCTGAGACTCGAACATGACTCCCAGCCGAAAGCGGCTTCTGGCAGCGAACCGGCCAGACGCTATCGCCCAGTCGGACCCGGCTCAGGCCGTTGACGACATCCTGTTGCAAAATCGCCTGCTGACCGAGCCACTGCTGCGGTCTCTGGTTCAGATGGCGGGCAGGATCCTCGCCATCGCCCTGCAGACGCTGATGCTGCCAGTACCACCAACCGCCGGTAAACAGCAGGGCCAGCACCGAAAAGAGTAACCACTGGGCAACCCAATCTAGCGGGATCACCAGCTGAAGCGCGGCGATCGTGATGGCAGCCAACCCCAACCAGAGCAGATATCCGGCGGCCCCTAGCAGCTCGAGCAGCAGCAGGGCACCACCGAGGATCAGCCAGTGGACACTGGTCAGTTCGGTCAGGAACGCCATCCGTTGGTCTCCTCGCCTTGAGTGGGGGGCGCGGCTGCTATGCCGCTACCGGTTGTCGATTTGAAGAGCTCGCTGATGCCACCGATGGCGCCGATCAATGAACTGGCCTCCAGCGGCATCATGATGAGCTTGCTGTTTGGACTGTCGCCAATCTTGGTCAGCGCTTCGGTATATTTTTGCGCCACGAAGTAGTTGATGGCCTGGCTGCTACCCTTGGCAATGGCCTCGGAGACCATCTCGGTAGCTTTGGCTTCAGCCTCGGCTTGCCGTTCCCGCGCTTCGGCGGCGAGGAAGGCCGCCTGCCGTTCCCCTTCGGCCTTGAGGATCTGTGACTGTTTCTCCCCTTCAGCTTTCAGGATCCGCGACTGTCGAACCCCCTCAGCCTCAAGGATCTCGGCCCGCTTTTGCCGCTCGGCTTTCATCTGGGCATTCATCGATTCGATCAAATCAAGTGGAGGCTTGACGTCGCGGATCTCGATACGCGTGAACTTGACCCCCCACGGGCTAGTGGCCGCATCCATGGTCATTAGCAGTTTTTCGTTGATGGTATCGCGCTGGGAGAGCATCTGGTCGAGCTCCATGGCGCCCAGCACGGTACGAATATTGGTCATGGTCAGGTTGCGGATCGCCTGCATCAGATCACTCACCTCGTAGGCGGCCTTATGGGCTTCAATCACCTGCACGAAGCTCACCGCATCTATGGTGACGTTGGCGTTATCGCGGCTGATGACCTCCTGGGGAGGAATGTCCATCACCTGCTCCATCATGTTGATGCGTCGGCCAACCTTATCGACGAACGGGATCAGGATGTTGAAGCCTGGTTGCAGAGTTCCTGTGTAGCGACCGAAGCGCTCCACAGTCCAGTTGAAACCTTGCGGCACTATCTTAACGCCGGCCTGAATAAAGACCACGACCACGGCGACTACCACAATGAGTCCGATCAAATTGCCATCTGGCAGCATGAGTTGTACCTCGTCTATGAGTGATTATGAGCTATTTGACACCCTATCTTAGCCTTATTCCCGTCTGAAGGTTGTGGTTTCGCTAGCGAAATGGCGGATTGCGGGCTCTGGTGGTAAGGCTATGGCTGTCTCTCTGCTAACTAGGCTAAATAACCGCTCTTAATGATGCTACAGCGACGAGGCCGCACACACTGACACGCCGTGAACCCTTCCCTGGGGGCTCCACCGCGCCATCCCTGGCGCGGAGGGTCAGCTTAGTGCGACCCCGCCCCTCTACTGAGTGATCTATTTTTCGGCACAGCTAGTTAGAGCGGCGTTCTCTGCACACCACCATGGCGTTAATCATCCGGGGGCTCGATGACGGTATTCCTGCCACAACGGTCATCTCTCATGCGGGCAAGCAGTTGGTACGCGAAGCAGGGGAATTTTAATAACTAATAAGCATAAAGAGTTCGTTTTTATTATTTTATGCGCTTAACAAGCAACCTTATATTCGCAGTGAGAATGCGATGGAGAAAGCGTCATGGACTATCTACCCCTGTTTGCCAAGGTATCTAACAAGCCAATCCTGCTGGTGGGCGGAGGTGAGGTTGCATTGCGCAAGGCCCGGTTGCTGCTGGAGGCCGGAGCTCGACTCACCGTGGTGGCTCCGCAGCTGCATGAGGAGTTACAGGAGCTCGCGGATGCTGGTGTTCTGCATTATCTGAATGATGAATTCAGTGTTGAACAGCTGGCGGAGCAGCGCTTGGTGATTGCCGCCACCGATGATGAAGCGGTCAACGCTGCTGTGGCTGCTGCCGCGGATGCGGCTGGTCTTTGGGCCAATGTGGTCGATGACCCGGCGCGTTCCAGCTTTATCTTCCCGTCGATCATCGACCGTTCGCCCATCATGGTGGCGGTCTCCAGTGGTGGAGCTGCTCCTGTGCTGGCTCGCCTGCTGCGCGAACGGCTCGAAGCCCTGCTGCCTTCCCATCTGGGGGCGCTGGCCCGCTTGTCTGGAGAATTGCGCGGCAAGGTTAAGAGTGCGTTCGATTCGATTAGCGAGCGGCGCCGTTACTGGGAGCGGGCTTTTGCCTCCTCCCGGCTGGCGGCCTTGCTGCAAAGTGGTGATGAAGCCGGTGGTCGCGCCTGGCTGGCCGATGAGCTGGCCCAGAGCGAGCAGCAGGGGGGGGAAATCGTGCTGGTCGGTGCCGGACCCGGTGATGCGGGGTTGCTGACACTCAAGGGGTTGCAGCAGATCCAGCAGGCCGAAGTGGTGCTCTATGACCAGCTGGTGTCGCCGGAAGTGCTGAATCTGATTCGTCGCGATGCTGAACGCATCAGCGTCGGCAAGAGGGCTGGTGCTCATAGCGTGCCCCAG
>RRZU010719475.1_pt1 | contig 13750 bp, 17 predicted proteins | sample 2165561 | NCBI WGS metagenome assembly RRZU01 (sample SAMN10456909, study PRJNA506462) | wastewater metagenome | isolation source: wastewater sludge | place: USA: Moscow, Idaho
ATCAGACGGATCTTGTCCTTCGGGCGCAATGCTCCATCAATCACGCGGACCAGCATGACAACGCCGACATAATTGTCAAACCACGAATCGATCAACAGCGCCTTGAGCGGCGCGTCGGGATTGCCCTGAGGTGCCGGAATGCGCTCGATGATCGCCTCCAGAATATCCTCGACGCCAATACCGGTCTTGGCTGACGCCAGAATCGCGTGCGAAGCGTCAATGCCAATAACCTCTTCGATTTCCTCCCGCGCCGTATCCGGCGTCGCCGAAGGCAAATCGATCTTGTTCAATACCGGCATGACTTCAACGCCAAGATCGATGGCAGTGTAGCAATTGGCGACGGTCTGCGCCTCCACCCCCTGCGAAGCATCAACGACCAGCAATGCGCCTTCGCACGCAGACAGAGAGCGCGAGACTCCATATGACAAATCGACGTGTCCCGGGGTATCGATCAGATTGAGATTGTAGATCTCACCGTTTCTCGCCTTGTACTGAAGCGCGGCCGTCTGCGCTTTGATGGTAATTCCGCGCTCACGCTCGATATCCATGGAGTCGAGCACCTGAGCTTCCATTTCGCGATCAGACAAGCCTCCGCAGAGATGGATGATCCGGTCGGCCAGCGTGGATTTTCCGTGATCGATATGGGCAATGATTGAAAAGTTGCGAATGTGTTGCATGAATTTGCTTTGTCACGGAATAACCGTGCCTGAAAAAAAGGGTGCCGGCGGGCACCCTTGTTTGTTTTGCCAGAAGGCGCGGATTTTATCGGATTTCGCCCAAATAATCACGGACTTTGGCTACGTCAAGGACGTGGTGGCAAAGCTCGACTCCTTCGTGGAGCAAGACCGGAACCAACTCGTTGAACCGAGCTTCGAGTTCTGGATCGGCATCCACGTCCAGCGTCTCCACCGAGAAACCAAGTTCTGAGGCAATTGGCCTCAGCGCCAATTCCATTTCATGACAGAGATGACAATAACTCCGCGACAACAGAGTCAGTCGTTTCACTTGTCGGTGCGTCCTGTACTGATGTAGGGCTGGAATTGTGCGCTCGTCACATTCCTGGCTTGAGCGTAGCGCAGGACCGGAAGCGACGCTGCCACACCGCAAACCGCACCAACAATGGCCCCCAGATCGCCAGAGAGAACCGATCCAAGAAAGGCGCCGATCAGCATCAGCAGCAAAGGCAATCCATATGCAAGCAGCGCCCCATTACGAACAGCCCCATCCGGAACTACAACACTTACATGCTGGCCAACGACCGCCCCCCCAGGATTCTCGACTCGAAATTCTGCCGGAGTTCTACAGAGCATCTTTCCAATATTCACGCCGCCACACCCGCCGGGCTCATGACAACGACCACACCCCGTGTCATCCATCCGAACAAGCGCGTACCTTCCGTCAACCGAAGCAATGACACCTTTTGCGTCCGCCATACCAAGCGCTGCCCTCAATACGTCAACTACAAACTACCACCGATGATCCGGCGCTGTATCCAACATCGGCCTCAGCTTTTCCGCAACAGCTTCACGTGCGCGAAATATGCGCGAACGAACCGTTCCGATAGGGCAGTTCATTTCCTCGGCGATCTCTTCGTAACTCAAACCTTCGATCTCGCGTAACACAATTGCGTTCCGAAGTTCCTCCGGCAACGCCTCCATCGCAGCATTGACCGTTTGCCCAATCTGTTTCGACTGCAGGAGACGCTCGGGCGTATTGATGTCGTGCAACTGGCCGGCGTCTTCGAAGGACTCGGCCTCATCCGCATCAAAATCCGTTGAGGTCGGTGCGCGACGCCCCCTTGCAACGAGATAGTTCTTCGCCGTATTGATACCAATACGATAAAGCCACGTATAGAACGCGCTTTCGCCTCGAAAAGAGGGCAATGCACGATAGGCCTTGATAAAGGCCTCTTGTGCGACGTCTTCCACTTCGGCGTGATCACGGATAAAACGCGACAGCAGCCGTCCGAGCTTGCGCTGATATTTCTCAACCAGCCGCTCAAAAGCTTGCTTGTCGCCAGCCTGTGCGCGCTCGACCAATTCCTGGTCAATTTCGCGTTCGTTCATGCTATTTGGATTCCCTGTCAGACACGATTTCATACTCTTCTACAGGAGTATAGCGCAACAAAAGTCAGGTCGTAGTGAGGGCACTCACTATTTTCACCATACGCCAGCCTCCATCGCACGCGCCCGACTGGCGCCTTATTGGGCGCCGGGAGCACGTGATATAGTGGCTAGTCTCCTCAAGAAGGAATGTACTGTGGTGCACCATTTCGATATTCTCGTGATTGGCAGCGGTCTGGCAGGCCAGTCAGCAGCATTGCGGCTCGCAGAAACTCGCAAAGTTGGTTTGATCAGCAAGCGCAGCTTGGAAGACAGCGCGTCTGGCTGGGCACAGGGCGGCATAGCCGCCGTTCTCGATAGCCAGGATTCGATTGAAGCCCACATTCAGGACACAATCACTGCAGGTGCATTCCTCAATGATCCCGTGGCCACGCGGTTTGTTATCGAAAACGGCAGGCGAGCGATCGAATGGCTCATCGATCAAGGCGTCCCCTTTACGCGAGACGAATCCGGCTACCATTTGACGCGAGAAGGTGGGCACAGCGCCCGCCGGGTGATTCATGTCGCGGACACAACCGGCCTGGCTGTTCAGGAGACGCTGACCAAGAAAGTTCGCGAACATCCAAACATTAAGGTCCTCGAGCGACACATCGCAATCGACTTGATCACAGGCGAGAAGCTCGGACTGGCTGACAATCGCTGCTACGGCGCGTATGCGCTCGATAGCGACACTGGCGACGTCCTGACGATCGGCGCGCAGAGTACCCTGATAGCGACCGGTGGTGCGGGCAAGGTTTATCTCTACACAACAAATCCGGACACGTCGACAGGCGACGGAATTGCGATGGCTTGGCGCGCAGGCTGCCGGATATCCAACATGGAGTTCATCCAGTTCCATCCAACCTGTCTTTACCATCCACAAGCCAAGTCCTTCTTGATCTCCGAAGCCGTCCGAGGCGAAGGAGGCTTGCTTTGCCTGCCTGACGGCACTCGCTTCATGCCAGATCACGACGCACGAGGGGAACTGGCGCCACGCGATGTTGTGGCGCGAGCGATCGATTTTGAGATGAAGAAACGCGGTCTGGATTGTGTCTATCTCGACATTTCGCACAAGCCTGCCAGCTTTCTCAAAGAGCATTTCCCCAACATCCTGGCGCGCTGTCTTGAACTAGGTATTGACATCACCCGCCAACCGATCCCGGTCGTTCCGGCAGCGCACTACACATGCGGTGGAATCGTCACTGACCTCAACGCACGAACGAGCATCCCAGGACTGTACGCGGCGGGGGAGGCGTCATGCACCGGACTGCACGGGGCGAACAGACTCGCCAGCAATTCACTTTTGGAGTGCATCGTTTTTTCAGAGGCGGCTAGCAATGACATTCTCGCCCAGCCTCTGAGCGCAACTCTGGCCCAAGCACTACCCGAATGGGATGAAAGTCGAGTATCTGACCCCGACGAGGAGATCGTGATCTCCCACAACTGGGACGAATTGCGGAGATTTATGTGGGACTACGTTGGCATCGTACGAACCACGAAACGCCTCCAGAGAGCACAGCATCGCATCCGGCTCCTGGAGAGAGAAATCAATGAGTTCTACTCGAACTTCCGAGTCAGTCACGACTTGATCGAACTTCGAAATCTTGTACTTACGGCCGACCTGATCGTTCAATGCGCACTGAAACGCAAGGAAAGTCGAGGACTTCACTTCAGTCGCGACTATCCCGACCTACTTGAAAAAGCGAGCAACAGTATGCTCAAGAAACGTCCGCCCTGGCGTCTTTCATAGGCTGCGTCTGGCAGCGGAGCCACAAGCGTAGTTGGTGAAACTCTCTTTGTGACATCTGATCCGGAAACAGGACAAAACTCGTCAGGGCACGTTCATTTCCGAGTCGGGTCCGCAATAGAATCATCTGCCGATAGACCGCGCTTTGTTCGCAGATGACCAATCGAAGATCGGAACCGACTGGCGAGACGCCGACGATCTCGTCGCTCCCAAGGATTCTCAATCCAACGATTGCTGGTGCGCGAAACGCCCTCCGAGCTGCCAGGACAATCGACAAAAGGAGTAACAACCGGAGTTGCCAGGCGAATGTAAACGCACACACGGCACCGAATGCAATGGAATGCGCCACAACAAGCAAAAGGGAAAATCGAACGGAACGGCGCAGGTCGATGAAAATCGGAAACTGCACTCCGTTCGTTCTGTTGAGGTTTAGACCCGCTTTAACGCCACGGTGGCATTCGTTCCGCCAAAACCGAAGGAGTTCGATATCGCGACTTCAATCTTCATCTTCCGCGCCTCATTGGCACAGTAATCAAGATCGCACAATTCATCCTGATTAAAGATGTTAATGGTAGGCGGTGAAACTTGGTTGTAGATCGCCAAAGCGGAGAAGACCGCCTCAATACCACCCGCCGCTCCAAGCAAATGGCCGGTCATGGATTTTGTCGAGTTTACGACAAGCTTCTTTGCGTGCTCGCCAAAAGCGCGCTTGACAGCAATCGTTTCCGCTTTGTCCCCAAGCGGCGTAGACGTCCCGTGCGCGTTCAGGTAATCGACTTCATCAAGGTTGATCTGCGCATTTCGCAATGCATTAACCATGCACCGTGCCGCACCTTCCCCATCTTCACAGGGCGCAGTCATATGATTCGCATCGGCACTCATGCCAAAGCCGGCCAGTTCCGCATAGATGCGAGCCCCTCGCGCTTTTGCATGTTCATATTCTTCGAGCACCATGACGCCGGCGCCTTCGCCCAGGACAAATCCATCGCGATCCTTGTCCCAAGGGCGACTGGCCGTTTTCGGATCATCGTTTCGAGTCGAAAGCGCGCGTGCCGCACAGAATCCACCCAGACCAAGAGGTGAGACCGTACATTCCGCCCCTCCCGCAATCATGATGTCAGCATCGCCATATTCGATGAGTCGGCCAGCGTCACCGATACTATGCGTTCCGGTCGAACATGCACTGACCAAGGCGATATTGGGACCTTTGAAGCCGTACATGATCGAAAGATTTCCCGAAATCATGTTGATAATCGAGCCGGGAACGAAGAATGGGGAGATCTTCCTCACGCCTGAAGCAACGAATTCATCGCGCGTCGTTTCGATTAACGGCAATCCGCCTATACCTGACCCGATTGAGACACCAATCCGTTCTGCATTGATCGGATGAGCCTCCAGACCAGCGTCCTTAATCGCCTGAATACCTGCCGCCATTCCGTAATGGATAAACGTATCCATGCGGCGAGCGTCCTTCGCCGGTATGTACTGAGCGATGTCGAAGTCCCGAACTTCACCGGCAATTTGAACGGGAAAAGTGGAAGCGTCAAAACGTGTAATCCGATCGATACCTGATCGTCCGGAAAGAATATTCTGCCAGGCTTGCTCAATGGAATTGCCCACGGGTGAAACGATTCCCAGGCCGGTAATGACCACTCTGCGACGTGCCAATTTCTTCTCCGGAAAAACAGAAAACTACTCGATGAGTATCAAACCAAACGGAACAAGTGCGCCAGCAGGATGACCCTGCCAGCAGACTTGTTCTTTAGAAGGACTACTTTTTGTGGTTTACCACGTAGTCAATGGCTTGTTGAACATTGGTGATTTTCTCGGCCTCATCATCCGGGATTTCGCACTCGAATTCCTCTTCAAGCGCCATCACCAGTTCGACTGTATCCAACGAATCCGCGCCAAGGTCGTCAACGAACGATGATTCGTTCTTGATATCTGCTTCATTAACGCCCAATTGTTCTGCAACAATTTTTCTGACGCGTTGTTCGATATTTTCCATCAGGATGCTCCTTCTAAAGGTTCATGTGTAAAACAAAACCGCTCTATTTTACCAAATCGACCGCCGCTTACCAAACTAGCAAAACGATAAGCTCCTGTCACTCAATGCCCATAGGGCACTAATCCATATACATCCCGCCATTTACGTGGATGGTCGTACCTGTAACGTAGGACGCCGCCGGTGAAGCCAAAAAGCCAACTGCCGCAGCCACCTCCTCCGGAAGGCCGAGCCGCCCAAGCGGAATGTTTGATGAGAGCGCTTCGCGCTGCTTTTCGTCAAGAACCTTCGTCATGTCGGTGTCGATCAAGCCTGGCGCAACGCAGTTTACCGTCACATTCCGACTGCCAAGTTCACGCGCAAGCGAACGCGTCATGCCCGTGACGCCTGCCTTTGCTGCGCAATAGTTGGCCTGCCCCGGATTACCAGAATGACCAACAACCGACGTCACGTTGACAATACGACCATGACGGGCTTTCATCATGCCACGCATGACCGCCTTGGATAGACGGAAAACGGCTTTCAGGTTGGTATCCAGCACGGCATCCCACTCGTCGTCTTTCATGCGAATAGACAAATTGTCGCGAGTAATACCGGCGTTGTTAACGAGAATTGCAATCGCACCAAAATCCTTCTCTATACACGAGACAAGATCTTCGATTTGGGATTGCTCGCGAACCTCAAGGACCTTTCCCGCGCCCTTGACTCCGACCACCTTCAGGTACTCGGCGATGCTGTCCGCGCCACTTTGGGTCGTTGCCGTTCCGACCACCGTCGCCCCCAGTCGGCCCAACTCAAGCGCGATTGCCCGACCGATTCCGCGAGAAGCCCCTGTCACAAGCGCGACTTTGTTTTCAAGCATCGCACTACTCCAACGACGAGATCGCGGCTTCAATCGAGGCGAGATCGGCCAGAGCAATGCCATTCAACGAATCCGAACAGCGCTTGGTCAAGCCCGCCAATACCTTTCCAGGCCCACATTCTGCTACCGCACCAACGCCCAACGAAGCCATCTTCTGAACGGTCTCGACCCAACGGACGGGGGAATACGCCTGACGAACTAACGCATCCTTGATTTTCGCGGGATCGGTCTCAAGCGCAACGTCGACGTTGTTGATCACCGGAATTTTTGGCACAGCAAAGTCAAGCTCAGCAAGCCTCGCCCCGAGCTTTACTGCAGCAGGCCGCATCAAGGAGGAGTGGAACGGGGCAGACACTGGCAGCAGTACGGCCCGTTTAGCACCGCGAGCTTTACAGCCCTCACACGCTCGCTCAACCGCGGCCTTGCTTCCCGCGATAACCGTTTGGCCCGGCCCGTTGAAATTGACCGGCTCGACCACTTCACCATTCCCAACCTCGGCAACCGCTTCGGCACACGCCTCGCGAATCTTGTCATCCTCAAGATTCAGAATAGCAGCCATGGCGCCAGTACCGACAGGCACTGCCTCCTGCATCGCTGATGCACGAAGACGCACGAGCGGAACCGCGTCTTTGAATTCAACAACGCCAGCCGCAACCAGCGCCGAGTACTCTCCCAAGCTGTGCCCGGCAACAACAGCGGGAAGCTTGCCCCCTTTTTCGATCCAAAGTCGATACGCAGCGATACCTGCAGTCAGCATCAGTGGCTGCGTATTCACCGTCTGGGCCAGAAGCTCAGCGGGACCATCTGCCACAAGTTGCCACAGGTCCTGCCCAAGCGTTGCCGACGCCTCGTCAAATGTCTTGCGAACTACGGGAGAATCACCGTAGGCATTCATCATGCCAACTGATTGAGATCCCTGACCGGGAAAAACGAAAGCAAAAGCCATACGTTGTGATCCTTTTTCAAAACTCGAGCAATACTGCGCCCCAGGTAAAGCCGCCACCGACCCCCTCGAGCATGATTTTCTGGCCACGCTGGACACGCCCGTCGCGTACAGCCGCATCCAAAGCAAGGGGGATGGAGGCTGCAGAAGTGTTGCCGTGCTGATCGACGGTTACGATAACTTTTTCAGCCGGCAATCCCAGTTTCTTGGACGTCGACTCAATGATTCGGATATTGGCCTGATGAGGAATCAGCCAATCGAGATCAGTCGACGAAATACCCGCAGAAGTACAGCACTCCTTGGCTACATCAGCCAAAACGCGGACAGCGAACTTGAATACAGCCTGACCATCCATGCGCAAAAATGGATCGCCAGTCACTTTCCCACCACTCACACTGCCGGGCACAGAGAGGATACCGTGATGCGACCCATCGGCGTGTGCGGCGGTAGCCAGTATCCCCGGCTTTTCAGAGGCTTCGAGAACCACGGCGCCGGCACCATCACCGAATAAAACGCAGGTCGCCCGATCATCCCAATCCAGAATTCGCGAAAACACTTCAGCGCCAACCACCAGCGCTTTTCGGTGGCTTCCGGATCGAATGAACTTCTCGGCAACGCTAAGCGCATAAACAAAGCCGCTGCAAACGGCCTGGATATCGAAAGCCATTGCGCCAACATTCCCCAATTTCTGCTGGAGGAGACAGGCGGTACTCGGAAAAATGAAATCCGGCGTCGAGGTGGCGACAATAATCAGATCAATCTCATCGGCTCCGACGTTCGCCGAAGCCAGGGCTTTGCGGCTGGCCTCGAAAGCGAGCGCGCTCGAGGTAACGCCGCCATCCGCCAAATGCCTGGACTTGATACCGGTTCGACTGACGATCCAGTCTTCACTCGTATCGATGCCGCGAGCAATGAGATCGAGATTACTTACAGGCTGGCCCGGCAAATAACTGCCAACGCCTGCGATACGGGCAAACATGCTATTTCGCCTCCTGAATCGGTTGTTGCTGAGCGATACGCTCGGTAATGCGGGCCAAGACGCCACTCCTCACAATGTCGGCAGCCTGCTCTAGCGCGTTCCGAAAAGAGAAGGCATCGGCTGACCCGTGGCTCTTGACCACAATCCCCTTCAGGCCAAGCAGACTGGCACCATTGTACCGGCGGTGGTCAACACGTCGCTTGAAGTGCCGAAGCACCGGAATCGCGAGAATCGCGATCAGCTTGGTCAAAATGTTGCGCCCAAACTCCTGACGCAAGAACGTACCGAGCATCTGAGCCAGTCCCTCGGAAGCCTTGAGCGCCACGTTGCCGACAAAGCCATCGCACACGATTACCTCCGCGTCACCCTTGTACAGGCCATCCCCTTCGACGTTGCCGACAAAGTTCAACCCGGAGTCTTTCAACAGTTCGGCCGCGCGCTTGACAACATCGTTACCCTTGATGTCTTCCTCGCCGATATTGAGGATCCCGACAGAAGGACGATCCTTGTGCTCGATGGCGGCAACCAGCGACGCACCCATTATTCCGAACTGGAGCAGATGTTCAGGGGTGCAATCAACATTCGCGCCAAGATCAAGTACATGGACCTGCCCATTTACAGTAGGCAACACCCCACATATAGCCGGACGATCTATACCCGGCAGCATCTTGAGCACGAAGCGTGAGATCGCCATCAGAGCCCCTGTATTGCCGGCAGACACACATGCGTCAGCTTCGCCGCTCTTTACCAGATCGATAGCAACGCGCATTGACGAGTCTTTCTTGTTGCGGATCGCCAATGCGGGCGACTCGTCCATCCCCACAATCTCACTTGCATGACGGACCAGAACTCGCGAACAGGATTTGCCTTCTAGGAGTGGGCGCAATCTATCTTCAAGACCCACAAGGAAAACACGCGCGTCTTCATGCCTTTGCACGAAATCCAGCGCGGCCTGCACGGTAACGTCGGGACCATGGTCCCCGCCCATGCAATCAATAGCAACGGTAACAGTCATCCAAAAAAAGACAAAAGAAAAGGCAGACACCCCCCATTCGGGGGATATGCCTGCCCAATCCTGAGTCCTTACTCGCCCGTTCCCTTTACCACTTTCTTGCCGCGGTAGTAGCCGGTCGGGCTGACATGATGCCGCAAGTGGACTTCACCCGTTGTTGGCTCAACGGCAAGCGGGGGATTTGTCAAAAAATCGTGGGAACGATGCATACCACGCTTGGATGGGGACTTCTTGTTCTGCTGAACGGCCATGTGTAAGCTCCAGATATCAAATTCACTATGCTCTGCATTTCAAACCTTGAAGCACCGAAAACGGAGATACTCTTTCCGCCCCAAGCGTGGCATCAGGCAAAGCACAACTTTCGTGACGCGGCGCAGCGGGCAAATCGAGGATTATCTCGTCTTCGATCAATGCAACCACATCAAGTTCTTTTTGCGCAGGGAGGAAATCTTTCGAATCATCCTCAATGTCCTCCTGCGTCAAATCATTCTCATCTTCAACGACTTCCAGCACGCTGCATATTCTGAGAGGATGAACTATCCCTTCCAGACAACGCTGGCAGCGTACCGCAAGCTGCCCATTCAAGTGCAGCTTAATCTGCGGCTTGTTGCGGTCATCCAGCAAACCTTCCAAGCGGTACTGTACGCTACCGCCCGAATCGACGAGCAAATCCAGCACCCGAACCAAGTCGGCTACCAGCATCTCACCCTCTAGCAAACTCGCTTCGCGGGCAAACGCATTACTGTCAATAACAATCCGTTGCGACATAAGGGGCGCATGATATTATTTTTGGCTTTCGAAGTCAAAGCTAGCTTCTGCTAGCTATTCTCATAGCTTTTCGTACCGACAATCCCCCCGTGGCCCCTTAGCAACTATCCATGACCGCTCAATCAATTGTTCTCGCCTCGACCTCGCCCTTTCGCAAGGAATTGCTGTCACGCCTTGGACTGCCTTTCGAAACAACGAACCCCAAGACCGACGAAACAGCACTCCCCGGCGAGCCCCCTAAAGCCACCGCGTTGCGCCTTTCGGAGGCCAAAGCGCGTGCAGTTGTCAATGCTTATCCCGATGCTCTCATTATTGGAAGCGACCAGGTCGCATACCTTGATGACCAGATCTTTGGCAAGCCGAAAACCCACGATAACGCGGTTCTTCAGTTGCAGGCAATGAGAGGGCGGACCGTCAACTTTTTCACGGGTCTGTGCCTGCTGAACGCGCGTACCGGTAATGCACATGTTCGCGGCATACCGACGCTAGTCACGTTTCGCAATTTGACGGATGAGGAAATCGAGTTCTATCTTCGTAGTGAAAAGCCATATAACTGCGCTGGCAGCGCCAAATCCGAGGGCTTGGGTATTGCCATCATCGAAAAGATGCACGGTGATGACCCCAATGCTTTGATCGGACTTCCATTGATCGCCCTCTGTGATCTATTGCGCATAGAGAACGTAAACGTCTTGAAGGCGATCAAGGGCCATCGCGCATGAGTACGGGTCGCCTGTTCCTGATTCCGGTGACGCTGGGAAAATCCTCAACAGAGTCAGTACTACCGATATCGGTCATTGACTGCGCAAAGCAACTTGCATACTTCATTGCCGAAAATGCCAAGTCGGCGCGAGCATTCCTCAAGTCCTTGCCTTCAGAGCTGCCTCTACAGCAAATCAACATCTGCGAATTGAACGAACACACAAGTCCGGACGAGCTTGCGGGATTGTTGTCGCCGCTGCTTTCCGGAAACGATGTAGGCCTGATTTCCGAGGCCGGCTGCCCTGCCGTCGCCGACCCGGGTACGAACCTGGTGGCATTGGCGCACAAGAGAGGAATTTCTGTCATTCCCATGGTGGGCCCATCCTCCATCCTGCTCGCACTGATGGCGTCCGGCCTGTCTGGGCAGAATTTCTCGTTCCACGGTTACCTGCCCGCGAAAGCCGATCAACGCGAGAAGAGGATACGGGAACTTGAAAAAGACTCCCGTCTCGAAGGGCGAACGCAAGTCTTCATCGAAACGCCGTATCGCAACAAGCAAATGCTTGAAAGCCTGACGGCAACGTGCGCTGCAAATACAAGAATCAGCATCGCCACCGACTTGACCCTGGACAGTGAGTACATTGCCACCAAAACGTGCAACGAGTGGCGCAAACAGGAATTCCCGGCGATCGATCGCCGCCCAACAGTGTTTTTGCTTCAGGCCTGACTGGTCACCGAGCGAAAGTGCTCAGCGGAGGCTCGTCCATCTGCGCGATCTGTTCGCGCAATTCGAGAATTCGGTCCTGCCAGTATCTCTGCGTATTAAACCAGGGGAACGCTGCTGGAAAAGCCGGATCATCCCAACGCCTTGCCAGCCATCCGGCGTAATGGATGAGGCGCAGGGTGCGCAAGGCCTCTATGAGATGTAGTTCGCACCGATCGAACGCACAGAACTCCTCGTAGCCGGAAAGCACCTCTGACAACTGGCGCGCCTGATCCCGGCGTTCGCCGGATAGCAACATCCAGAGATCCTGAACGGCCGGCCCCATGCGCGCGTCGTCAAAATCAACGAACCAAGGTCCTCCCTGCCAGAGCACGTTACCGACGTGACAGTCGCCATGGAGTCGCAACTTCACCACACAACCGGCGCGTTCGAAGCAATCTTCAACCGCGTAGAGTGCCTGATCGACAACGCCGAAATAGACATCCTCCAGATCGGGAGGCAGAAAGCCATTGTCCGCCAAGAAATCCCGCGGCTCATCGCCGAACGTCCGGATGTTGATTTCCGGACGTGTGACAAATGGCTTGAGCGCTCCGACCGCGTGAATCCGGCCGATGAAACGCCCCATCCATTCGAGTACCTGCCCGGAATCGAACTCCGGGGCACGACCCGATTGCCGCGGAAACAACGAAAAACGCAGATCACCGTGGTGGTGCAGCGTGCTCCCGCCAATCTTCATCGGAACCACAACCGGCAACTCGCGCTCGCTCAGTTCTAAAGAAAACTCATGCTCTTCGAGAATGTCCTCATCCGACCAGCGACCGGCGCGGTAAAATTTCGCAATCAGTGGCGCCCCTTCCTCCATCGAGACCTGATAGACGCGGTTTTCATAGCTGTTGAGCGCAAGCAAGCGCCCATCCGGCCGAAGCCCAAGGCTTTCCAAAGCATCCAGCATGGAATCGGGGGTCAGCGTCGAAAATGGTGTTGAGTGCGAATCTGGATTCAATTTGCGCCGGCTCCTGTAGTCAAGAACATCACCTTCATATAGCCGTGCACGATACACAGGCCAGCCCGAACACGGCTGAGTTTCGCCAACTGGGATGAAGGGCTAAGATTCGCCCCTACGTTTCGGACAGAGAATACAAACCACGATGTCGAATACCTTGATTGAAGTCAGCGAAGAAGGCGGCGTCCGTTACCTTCATTTCAGTGCCGACTGGGTGCAGGGGGCGATGCGCATTCAACGCCCCAATTCACTTGAACTCGCCTACACGCGCGAGATGATGGCGGGCTTGCTGCTGCGAGATCCGCCGTGGCCGAAAAACGCCCTGCTGATCGGCCTCGGAGCAGGATCATTGGTTAAATACATCTACCACAAACTGCCGGAAACGCGGATGACCGTGGTTGAGATCGATCAGCAGGTGGAAATCATCGCACGTCTTCATTTCAAGCTTCCTGACGATCCGATGCGCATCAACATTGTTATTGGCGACGGCGCGCAATACATGCTCGAAGACGGTAGAAAATTCGACTGCATCCTCGTCGACGGATTCGACAAGAGCGGTCGTGCCGGCGTCCTTGATACCTTGCCGTTCTATCAAGCCTGCCGCGCACGGTTGTCGGACACCGGCCTGCTCGTTACCAACCTGCTTGGTCATAGCCGCGGATTTCAGGCCAGCCAGGCCAGAATAGCCAAAGCCTTTGACGGGCGTTCGCTTGTTTTCCCGTCTTGCGACAGCGGTAACACGATAGCCTTTGCGACTGCCGGTGAGGAAGTCGATGTCTCACTCGAGGAACTGATCGCCCGTGCCCAGCGCCTGCATACGGGAACGGGGCTCAACCTTAAACCGACGATTCCTCGCCTGCAATCGGCGGGAAAGTTGATTCAGGATCGTCTCCGCTTCTGAGACAG
>RRZU012881821.1_pt1 | contig 13749 bp, 10 predicted proteins | sample 2165561 | NCBI WGS metagenome assembly RRZU01 (sample SAMN10456909, study PRJNA506462) | wastewater metagenome | isolation source: wastewater sludge | place: USA: Moscow, Idaho
CGTCGTGCACCGTGAGCGTGACCGCGGGCTCGGCCTGGGCACACAGGGTTTGCAGGCGCCCCAGCAGCGCGTCGCGCGCCGCGTCGCGGGTGCAGTAGTGCATCTGCACCGGTTGCAGTCTGGCGTCGGCGGTGGCCAGGCCCGGCTGGCGCGCCTCCAGCAGGGCGATGAAGGGTGTCACGCCCACGCCCCCAGCCACCCAGACCTGCTGGCGTGCGCGGCTGCCGCGCCCGTCAAAGCGGCCGTAGGGCCCTTCTATGTCCACGCCCTGGCCGGCCTGAAGGCGCCGGGCCAGGGTGCGGGTGTAGTCGCCCAGGGGCTTGATGACCAGGCGCAGCAGGGCCTCGCCGCGTGCGTTCTCGCCCAGGGCGCCGGGTGCGCTGGCGATGGTGAAGGGGTGGGCGCCCTCGGCGCGGTCAAAGCGAACGAAGGCGAACTGTCCGGGGCAGTGGCCTGGCCAGCTATCGGGCAGGGCGCAGACCACCTCCAGTGGTGCGTCCGGCCCCTGACCCAACAGCTGCACGCTGTGGATATGCGCGCCGTGGCGCCGGCGCAGCCCTATCCCGCCCGCCAGCGACCACAGCGCGGCGGCGCTGCCCAGGGTCAGCAGGCCGGCCTGCAGCAGGCCCAGCGGCAGCGCCCAGTAGGCCAGCGGCGTGAGCGCCAGGGCGTGGAACACAAAGCCCAGGTAGAGCAGCGGCATGGCGCGGTGCGTCAGGCGCCAGGGCCTGTAGGCCAGCAGGCGCTGCAGCAGGGTCAGGGCAATCAGGACGAGCAGGGCGTAGAAGGCCCATTCGCCCAGATCCTTGGCCAGGTCGCGCGCGTCGGTGAACCAGGGCAGCACGGCGTCGCGCGCCGGCTTGCCTTCGCGGCCCCAGGTGGCCTTGATGAGGCCGCCTCCCTCCTTCACGCCCCAGTGCAGCAGGGCGGTGATGCCCGCGCCCATGCCGGCCCATTTGTGCAGGCGGTACACCTGATCCATGCCGCCCAGCGGTCGCTCGATCAGGGGCAGGCGCAATGCCAGCACCATGATCAGGCCCATCAACCCCATGCACCACAGGCCTGTCAGATAGATGGCGTGCCGGCGCAGCTGCCACCAGCCCGTGGCCTCGCCCTGGGCATTGACCAGGGGGTCAATGCCCAGCTGGGCGGGAGCCACGGCCCACCAGGCCAGGGTGATGAGCGCCAGCCACAAGGCCAGGGCGGTCGCGGGGGAGAGGGTACGGCGCATGATGGACTTGCCTGGTTGCGTGAAGGAGAGATGGGGCGTGCGTCAGTCGTGCTGCTTGCGCGTGCGCGTGCGCTCCACGGCGCCGGTCTGGGCGTTGACGTAGAGCTTTACCGGCGCGCCCTGGGCGTTCAGCGCCTTGGCCTCGTAGCGGCCATGCTCGTAGTCGATCTCCAGGATGTCGCGGTAGCCGGCGGCCTCCAGGCGCTCGGCGATGTCGCGGATGGAGAGCTTTTGCGCCGGCGCGCTGGCGGCCGCGGGGCTGGCCGTGGCGGCAGGGGGGCTGGTCTGTGCCTGCGCCAGGCCCAGGCCTATGGCCGAGGCGGCAATCACGGTGGCGATGAGGCAGCGGCGGGTGGTGGTGCTGTGCATGGTGAACTCCTTGAGGTTGAAGACCGCCAGAAACGACATGCTTCGGGCTTGGATTGCATTCTTCAAAACCATCGCTGAACCCAAGCTGAAGGCGCCGTTCATCTGCCATTCATCGGCGCCGCGCTACAACCGTGCCATGCCTGCCCTCACCCGCCTTCTCGCCCTGCTCCTGACGGCCTGCGCGCTGTCGCTGCCCGCCGCCGCCCATGACCATGATGAACACGAGCGCGCGCGCCAGGCGCTGGAGCAGGGCCGGGTGCTGCCGCTGACCAGCGTCATCGCCAAGGTGGAGCGCGAGCACCCGGGTCAGGTCGTCAAGATAGAGTTCGAGGAGGACGACGGCCGCTACATCTACGAAATCCGCCTGCTGCAACGCGACGGCCGCATGGCCAAGCTCAAGGTGGATGCCGTCGATGGCCGGGTGTTGAAGATCAAACGCAAAGAACGCAAGGAATAGGACGCGCCATGCGCATACTGGTGGTCGAGGACGAGCCCACGCTGCAGGCGCAGCTGGTGCAGGCCATTGCCGGCGCCGGCCACACCGTGGAGGCCGCGGCCGACGGGCGCGAGGCGCAGTACCTGGGCGAGGTCGAGGACTTCGACGCCGTGGTGCTGGATCTGGGTCTGCCGCTGCTTGATGGCCTGTCGGTGCTGCGCCACTGGCGCGCGGCCGGTCGCAGGATGCCGGTGCTGATCCTCACCGCGCGCAGCAGCTGGCAGGAGAAGGTGGCCGGCATGGACGCCGGCGCCGACGATTACCTGGCCAAGCCGTTTCATATGGAAGAGCTGCTGGCGCGCCTGCGCGCCCTGCTGCGCCGCCTGGGCGAGCACGCCAGCGCCGAATGGCAGTGCGGCGCCATCAGCCTGGACACGCGCGCCGCGCGCGTGCTCGTCGCCGGCCAGCCGCTGACACTCACCAGCCACGAGTTCAAGCTGCTGGCGCAGCTGATGCAGAGGAAGGGCGAGGTGCTCTCGCGCACCGAACTGGCCGAGCACCTGTACCCGCAGGACAGCGAGCGCGACTCCAACACCATCGAGGTCTTCGTCGGCCGGCTGCGCAAGAAACTGCCCGAGGGCAGCATAGAGACCGTGCGCGGCCTGGGCTACCGGCTGACCGATGGCGACGCCGCCGCGCCATGAAACACTCGCTGCGCCTGCGCCTGCTGGCCGGCATGCTGGTGTGGATGCTGCTGACCATCGCCGCCGCCGGCTGGGGCCTGCGCGCGCTGCTGCAGGGGCATGTCGAGCAGCAGCTGGCGGTGCAGCTGGTGATGGACCTGGATCACCTGAGCGGCAGCATCGACTGGGCGCCGGACGGGCGCCTGGACGTGGAAAACCAGCCCGACGCGCGCCTGGCGCAGCCGCTGTCGGGCCTGTACTGGCAGATCGACCGGCTGGGCGCCCAGCCGCAGGTGGCGCTGGCGCGCTCGCGCTCGCTGTGGGACCAGACTTTGCGCCTGCCCGCCGCCCCCAGCGCCTATCCGGCGCAGGGTCACAGCCTGCTGCGAATGGCGGACGCACGGGGCCGCGCACTGCTGGTCGTGGCGCGCACCGTGCAGCTGCCCGACGAGGGCGCGCCGCCGCTGCGCCTGGCGGTGGCTGCCGACGAGGCCCTGATTGCCGAGCCGATGGCACGCTTTACCCGCCTGTTGCTCATCGCCCTCGGCGCGCTGGCGCTGGCGCTGGCGTTGGCCGTGGTGCTGCAGCTACAGCTGGCGCTGCGCCCGTTAAGGCTTTTGCGAGAACGCCTGGCGGCCGTGCGCGCCGGGCAGGCTGCGCGGCTGGAGGGGCGCTTTGCCCAGGAGCTTGAACCCCTGGTCGCCGAGTTCAACCATGTGCTGGCCGAGAACGCCGACATGGTGCAGCGCGCCCGCACCCAGGCCGGCAACCTGGCGCATGCCGTGCACACGCCGCTGACCATCCTGGCCAACGCCGCCGACGGCCAGGCCACACCCCTGGCGCGCCTGGTGCAAGAGCAGGTCGCCAGCGCCCGCCGCCAGGTCGATTACCACCTGGCGCGCGCCCGTGCCGCCGCCGCCGTGCGCGCCACCGGACTGGCGACGCCCGTGCTCGAACCCCTGCGAGCGCTCTTGCGCACCATGGCGCGGCTGCACGGCGCGCGCGGCCTGTCCTTTGAGCTGGCCGATGGCGCTCAAGACCTGGCCTTTCGCGGCGAGGCGCAAGACCTGTACGAAATGCTCGGCAACCTGATGGACAACGCCGGCAAATGGGCGCGCACGCGTGTCGTGGTCGATGTGCGGCGCGAGGGCCAGCAGCTGTGCTTCACCGTGGACGACGACGGCCCCGGCATTCCCGAGGAGCAGCGCCAGCGCATGTTCGAGCGCGGCGTGCAGCTCGACGAGCGCCGCACCGGCAGCGGCCTGGGCTTGGACATCGTGCGCGCCCTGGCCGACAGCTATGGCGGCAGCGTGCAGGCACTTGCATCGCCGTTGGGCGGCGCACGCCTGGTGCTGCGGCTTCCGGCGGCGGCCTGACCCGGTTGCGCCTGATGCTCCCAGAGGTCCAGCCAAAAGCCAATGGGCAACCTCAGTCTCAGACTCTTTTCTTGCCTCTGGGGGAAGGCTAAGACGGGAGGCAAACTATTATTTTTATAGCTTTTTGCGCTTGTTGCATAAGCGTTGCGGCCACTTTTAACTCAAATATCGCCGCAGGTAGCGCCCCGTATGGCTGCCCTCCTGGGCAGCCACTTCTTCGGGCATGCCCACGGCCACCACGCTGCCGCCGCCCGCGCCGCCCTCGGGGCCCATGTCTATGAGCCAGTCGGCCGTCTTGATCACGTCCAGGTTGTGCTCGATGACGACGATGGTGTTGCCGGCGTCGCGCAGCTGCAGCAGCACCCTGAGCAGCAGGTCTATGTCGGCAAAGTGCAGGCCGGTGGTGGGCTCGTCCAGGATGTAGAGGGTGCGGCCGGTGTCGCGCCGTGACAGCTCCTGGGCCAGCTTCACGCGCTGGGCCTCGCCACCCGACAGGGTGGTGGCGCTCTGGCCCAGGCGGATGTAGGACAGGCCTACGTCGAGCAGTGTCTGCAGCTTGCGCGCAATCGTCGGCACATCCTTGAAGAAGGCGTAGGCGTCCTCCACCGTCAGTTCCAGGACTTGGGCGATGTTCTTGCCCTTCCACTGCACCTCCAGCGTCTCGCGGTTGTAGCGCTGGCCGTGGCAGATGTCGCAGGGCACGTAGACGTCGGGCAGAAAATGCATTTCCACCTTGACCACGCCGTCACCCTGGCAGGCCTCGCAGCGCCCGCCCCCGGCCGATTGCGAGACGTTGAAGGAGAAACGCCCGGGGCCGTAGCCGCGCTCTTTGGCGGTATTCGTCTCGGCCATCAGCTCGCGGATCGGCGTGAACAACCCCGTGTAGGTGGCCGGGTTGCTGCGCGGCGTGCGGCCTATGGGGCTTTGATCGACGTTGATGACCTTGTCGAAGTATTCCAGCCCTTCGATGGCATCGTGCGGCGCGGCCTCCTCGTGCGCGCGGTGGATCAGGCGCGCGGCGGCGCGGTGCAGCGTGTCGTTGACCAGGGTGCTCTTGCCCGAGCCGGACACGCCCGTCACGCAGGTGAGCAGCCCCACAGGGAATTCGGCGTTCACGCCCTTGAGGTTGTTGCCCGTGGCGCCCAGCACGCGCACGGCCTGCAACTGCCCTTGGGTGGCGCGGTGCTCGGCCAGGCGAGCCCTCTTGCGCTGGCTGGCGGCCGTCTCGGGAAAGCGCGACTTCGGCTTGTTTTCGTCCTCGGGCGCGGCGCCCTGCTGCAGCACCGGCAGCCAGGGCGTGCGCCGCGCGGGCACGGGCAAGGTGCGCGCGCCGCTCAGGTACTGGCCGGTGAGCGAAGCGGGATTCGCGCACAGCTCGGCATAACTGCCCTGGGCCATGACACGCCCGCCGTGCACGCCCGCGCCCGGCCCCATGTCCACGCAGTGGTCGGCGGCGCGGATCATGTCCTCGTCGTGCTCCACCACGATGACGCTGTTGCCCAGGTCGCGCAGGCGCGTGAGGGTGGCGATCAGCCGGTCGTTGTCGCGCTGGTGCAGGCCTATGCTGGGCTCGTCCAGCACATACATCACGCCGGTCAGGCCGGAGCCAATCTGCGAGGCCAGGCGGATGCGCTGGGCCTCGCCGCCGGAGAGCGTCTCGGCGCTGCGCGAGAGGCTGAGGTAGGACAGGCCCACGTCGTTCAAAAACCCCAGGCGCGCGCCTATCTCGCGCACGATCTTGTCGGCAATCTCGGCCTTGGCGCCCGAGAGGCGCAGCGCGCCGAACCAGGCCTGAGCGTCAGCCAGCGTCATGTCGCTCACGGCGTAGATGGCGCGCGCGGCCTCGGCCTCGCCGACCAGCACATGGCGCGCCTCGCGCCTCAATCGCGCGCCGCCGCATTCGGCGCAGGGCTGGGTCTGGCGGTAGCGCGCCAGGTCTTCGCGCACCACGCTGGAGTCCGTCTCGCGCCAGCGCCGCGCCATGTTCGGCAGGATGCCCTCGAAGGGGTGCTTCTTGACGATGGGCTGCCCCTTCTTTGGCCCGCTGTCCAGCAGATAGCTGAAGGCGATGTCCTCTTCGCCCGAGCCGTGCAGCACCACCTGGCGCACCTGCTCGGGCAGCTGCTCGAACGGCGTGTCCACGTCAAAGCCGTAGTGCGCCGCCAGGCTCTCCAGCATGGCGAAGTAGTAGCCGTTACGCCTGTCCCAGCCTTTGATGGCGCCACTGGCCAGGCTGAGTGACGGAAAGGCCACCACGCGCGCCGGGTCGAACAGCTCCTGCTGGCCCAGGCCGTCGCAGGCCGGGCAGGCGCCGCTGGGCGAGTTGAAGGAAAACAGGCGCGGCTCCAGCTCGCTCAAGGAGTAGCTGCACACCGGGCAGGCGAATTTGGCTGAAAACAAATGCTCGCGCCCGCTGTCCATCTCCAGCGCCAGCACGCGGCCAGCCCCTTCGGCCCCGCCTATGCGCAGCACGGCCTCCACGCGCTCGCCCAGGCGCCGCTGTGCGCCTGCGCGCACCTTCCGGCGATCGCCCACCCCGTCGATGTCGTGCTTCTCGGTTTTCTTCAACTCGGGCAGGTCATCGACCTCGTAAATCCGGCCATCGACGCGAAAGCGCACATAGCCCTGTGCCTGCATCTGCTCGAACAGTTCGACGAATTCGCCCTTTTTCTGCCGCGCCACCGGGGCCAGCAGCATCAACTTGGTGTCCTCGGGCAGCTGCAGCACGGCGTCCACCATCTGGCTGACGGTCTGGGCCGCCAGGGGCAGGCCGTGATCCGGGCAGTGCGGCGTGCCAGCGCGCGCGTAGAGCAGGCGCAGGTAGTCGTGGATCTCGGTCACCGTGCCCACGGTGGAGCGCGGGTTGTGGCTGGTGGCCTTCTGCTCGATGCTGATCGCCGGCGACAGGCCCTCGATCAGATCGACATCGGGCTTGTCCAGCCGTCCGAGAAACTGGCGCGCATAGGCCGAGAGGCTTTCCACATAGCGGCGCTGGCCCTCGGCATAAAGGGTGTCAAACGCCAGGCTGGACTTGCCCGAGCCCGACAGCCCGGTGATGACGACCAGCCGGTTGCGCGGTATGTCCAGGTCGATGTTCTTCAGGTTGTGCGTGCGTGCGCCGCGGATGCTGATGCAGGGCGCGCGCAGCACCTGGGCCAGCGGGCGGCCGTCGGAATCATCGGAGGAGGGTGCAGGGTAGGTCACGATCGGGGCGGCGCTGGGGAACCCGCCATGATAGCCACGCGCACCGCGCCGCCCCCACCCGCGGCACGGCAAAACCACCCTGGGCGAGAATACGGGTTTTGCCTGACCACCGAACACCCGCCGTGTCAGAAACCATCTTGCCTTCCACCTCCGCCCCCGCTGCCCCTGCCACACGCATGACCGGCCCCGAGCGCCGCTCCAGCATGGGGCTGGCGGCCATCTTTGCCATGCGCATGCTGGGCCTGTTCCTGGTGCTGCCGGTGTTCATGCTGGAGGCGCGCAAATACCCCGGCGGCGACGATCCGGCCCTGGTCGGCCTGGCCATGGGCATGTATGGCCTGACCCAGGCCTTCTTCCAGCTGCCTCTGGGCATGGCGTCCGACCGCTTCGGCCGCAAGCGCGTCATCGTCCTGGGCCTGGCGGTATTCGCCGCCGGCAGCCTGGTGGCGGCGCTGGCCGATTCGGTCATGGGCCTGCTGCTGGGCCGGGCGCTGCAGGGCGCGGGCGCGGTGTCGGCCGCCGTCACGGCCCTGCTGGCGGATCAGACGCGCGACGCCGTGCGCACCAAGGCCATGGCCCTGGTGGGCATCAGCATAGGCTTGATGTTCGCCATCGCCCTGGTGCTGGCGCCGCTGCTGACGGCCCATATCGGCCTGTCGGGCCTGTTCACGCTGACCTTTGCCCTGGCCCTGGCCGGCGTGGCACTGATCGTCTGGGTGGTGCCGCCCGAGACGCGCCACCACGCCGACCTGCCGCAGGGCCGGCTGGCCGATGTCTGGCGCCATGCCGACCTGCGGCGCCTGAACCTGGGCGTGTTTGCGTTGCACACCATTCAAATGGCCATGTGGGTGGCCGTGCCCGCCCTGCTGGTGCAGGCGGGGTTGCCGAAGGACTTGCACTGGCATGTCTACCTGCCGGCGCTGGTGCTGTCGGTCGTGGCCATGGGCGGGCTGTTCTCCATGGAGCGGCGCGGGCGCCTGCGTGCGGCCCTGCTGCTGTCGATTGGCCTGATTGCCCTGGTGCAGGCGGCCCTGGGCGGCCTGGCGGCCGGCGGCGTGGCACCCGGGGTGATGCTGCTGGGCGGTCTGCTGTTCGTGTTCTTCTGCGGCTTCAACATGCTGGAGGCCACGCAGCCCAGCCTGGTCTCGCGCATGGCGCCGGCCAATCTGCGCGGCGCGGCCCTGGGCGCGTACAACACGCTGCAGTCCCTGGGCCTGTTTGCCGGCGGCGCCCTGGGCGGCGCCCTGGCCAAATGGGCCGGTGCGGGTGGGCTGTTTGCCGCCACGGCGTTGCTGGCCCTGGCCTGGCTGGTCATCACCTGGCCCCTGCAGCCGGTGGGACGGGCCGGCGCGGGCGATGCCCATTTGCGGCCCTCCACCTGACGGCCGGGAGCCAGCCGCCGCACGCGACCCTTAAGGGTTAACGTGGTTCCGGCGCAACATTCGGCTTGCCTACACTGAATCAGCCCCCTGCCGCCGGGGCAGCGCGCGATCCCCACCAGGGCGCTCAACCATTCAGGAGACAAGTCATGGACATGCACCGCAGACAGTTCTTCCGCGTCAGCGCGGCGGGGCTGGTCGGGTCGAGTCTTGTGGCCATGGGGTTCTCACCCGCCGCCGCACTCGCCGAGACCCGGGCCTTCAAGCTCGCCAGCGCCACCGTCACGCGCAGCATCTGCCCCTACTGCTCGGTCAGCTGCGGCATGCTGATCTACAAGCTGGGCGATGGGGCGAAAAACGCCAAGAACCATGTGATCCACGTCGAGGGCGATCCGGACAACCCGGTCAGCCGTGGCTCGCTGTGCCCCAAGGGCGCGGGCGTGATGGACATGATCAACTCCCCCGGCCGCGTCAAGTACCCATCGGTGCGCGAAGCGGGCAGCAAGGAGTGGAAGCGCATCAGCTGGGACGAGGCCCTGACGCGCGTGGCCAAGCACATGAAGGCCGATCGCGACGCCAACTTCCAGACCAAGAACGATGCCGGCACCACGGTGAACCGCTGGACGACCACCGGTTTCCTGATGTGCAGCTCGTCCTCCAATGAATCGAGTTACCTCACCGTCAAGGTCGCGCGCGGCCTGGGGATGGTAGGGATAGATACACAAGCACGCGTCTGACACGCACCGACGGTGTCCAGTCTGGGCCCGACTTTCGGTCGCGGAGCGATGACCAATTCATGGACCGACATTAAAAATGCCGATCTGATCATAGTGATGGGCGGCAACGCTGCCGAAGCGCACCCCGTGGGCTTCAAGTGGGTGGTCGAGGCCATGCAAAAGCGCAAGGCCAGGCTGATCTCGGTCGACCCGCGCTTCAACCGCACGTCGGCGCTGGCCGACCTGTACGCGCCGATCAGAAACGGCACCGACATCGCCTTCCTGGGCGGCGTCATCAACTGGCTCTTGAGCAACGACAAGATCCACCACGACTACGTCAAGTTCAACACCGACGCCACCTTCCTGACCAAGCCCGGCTTTGACCTCAAGGACGGCATTTTCAGCGGCTACGACGCGGCCAAGCGCAAGTACGACAAGTCCACCTGGGGCTACCAGATGGGCGAGGACGGCTATGTCAAGGTCGATGAGACACTGCAGGATCCGCTGTGCGTCTACCAGCAGCTGAAAAAGCACTACAGCCGCTACACGCCCGAGATGGTCAGCAAGATCTGCGGCACGCCGCAGGACAAGTTCCTGAAGATCTGCGAGATGCTCGGCGAGATGTCGGCGCCCGACAAGACCAGCACCATCTGCTACGCCCTGGGCTGGACGCAGCACACCGTGGGCAGCCAGAACATCCGCACCATGGCGATGATCCAGCTGCTGCTGGGCAACATGGGGCGCCCGGGCGGCGGCGTGAACGCGCTGCGCGGCCACTCCAACGTGCAGGGCGTGACCGACATGAACGCCTACGCCGAGGTGTTCTCCGGCTACCTGAGCGCGCCCACCGACAACGACGACACGTACGAAAAGTACCTGAAGCGCTGCACGCCCAAGCCCATGCGGCCCAACCAGTTCAACTACTGGAGCAACTTCCCCAGGTTCTTCAACAGCCTGATGAAGTCCTACTACGGCAAGGCGGCCACGCCGGAGAGCAACTTCTGCTACGACTGGGTGCCCAAGCTGGCCGGCGGCTTCGACGTGCTGCACATGTTCGAGCTGATGCACCAGGGCAAGATGAACGGTTTTCTGGCGCAGGGATTCAACCCGCTGGCCACGGTGCCGAACAAGAACAAGCTCTCGGCGGCGCTGTCCAAGCTGAAGTACCTGGTGATCATCGACCCGCTGGAGTCGGAGACGGGCGACTTCTGGCAGAACTACGGCGAGTTCAACGACGTCAAGCCCGAGGCCATACAGACCGAGGTCTTCCGCCTGCCCAGCACCTGCTTTGCCGAGGAAGAGGGCAGTCTGACCAACTCCAGCCGCGTGGCGATCTGGAAGGAGCGTGCGGTCGATCCCCCGGGCGAGGCCAAGACCGACTCGGAAATCATGGCGCTGCTGTTCATGAAGCTGCGCGCCATGTACGCCAAGGACGGAGGCGCCTTCCCCGACGCGGTTCTGAACCTGGCGTGGGACTACGCCCAGCCGCTGGAGCCCTCGGCCAGCGAGCTGCTGCGCGAGATCAACGGCAAGGCCCTGGCCGACGTGCTGGCGCCCGCCGACCCGGCCAACCCGGGCGCGCCGCGCGCGGTGCTGGTCAAGGCCGGGCAGCAGGTGCCGGGCTTTGCCATGCTGCGCGACGATGGCTCCACCGCCTGCGGCAACTGGCTCTACTCGGGCTGCTGGAGCGAGGCGGGCAACCTGACCGCGCGCCGCGGCCTGGACGATCCCTCGGGCCTGGGCGTGTTCCAGCATTTCGGCTTCGCCTGGCCGGCCAACCGCCGCATCCTTTACAACCGCGCCAGCGCGGACAAGGACGGCAAGCCCTGGGCGCCGAACAAGAAGTACGAGTACTGGAACGGCAAGGCCTGGACCGGCCCAGACGTGCCCGACATGCGGCCCAATGCGGCGCCCGAAGAGAACGTGGGCTCCTTCATCATGAACCCCGAGGGCGTGGCGCGACTGCACGCCATCGGCATGGCCGAAGGTCCCTTCCCCGAGCATTACGAGCCGTTCGAGACGCCGATTGGCGTCAACCCCCTGCACCCGGACAACCCCCTGGCCATCAGCAACCCCGCGGCCCGGGTGTTCAAGGGCGACCTGGAGGCCTTTGGCAAGAAGGAGGAATTCCCGTATTCGGCCACCACCTACCGCCTGACCGAGCATTTCCACACCTGGACCAAGCATGCGCGGCTCAACGCCATCACGCAGCCCGAGGCCTTCGTGGAGATCAGCGAGGAGCTGGCCAAGGAGAAGGGGCTCAAGCACGGCGACCGGGTCAAGGTGAGCAGCAACCGTGGCCACATCATCACCAAGGCGGTGGTCACCAAGCGCATCAAACCGTTCGCGGTCAACGGCCAGCAGGTGCATCTGGTGGGCATTCCGTTCCACTGGGGCTTCAAGGGCCAGACCAAGAACGGCTACATCGCCAATACCCTGACCCCCTTCGTCGGCGACGCCAACTCGCAGACGCCGGAGTCCAAGGCCTTTCTCGTCAACATTGAAAAGGTGTAGCCATGTCGAGTCTGCAATCACAAGACGTGGTCGCCCGCTCGGCCACGACGACACCCCCACCACAGGCACGCGCCCATGTGCCCGAGGTCGCCAAGCTCATCGACGTCTCCAAGTGCATAGGCTGCAAGGCCTGCCAGGTGGCGTGCATGGAGTGGAACGACCTGCGCGACGAGGTCGGCAGCAACATCGGCGTCTACGACAACCCCAGCGACCTCACGCCCCAGTCCTGGACGGTGATGCGCTTCTTCGAGGTCGAGCCCGAGAAGGACAAGCTCGAATGGCTGATCCGCAAGGACGGCTGCATGCACTGCGAAGACCCGGGCTGCCTCAAGGCCTGCCCCGCGCCCGGCGCCATCGTCAAGTACGCCAACGGCATCGTGGACTTCATCAGCGAGCATTGCATTGGCTGCGGCTACTGCATCAAGGGCTGCCCGTTCAACGTGCCGCGCATCAGCCAGCAGGACAACAAAGCCTACAAGTGCACCCTGTGCTCGGACCGCGTGGGCGTGGGCCTGGAACCGGCCTGCGTGAAGACCTGCCCCACGGGCGCCATCACCTTCGGCACCAAAGAGGACATGGTGGCCAGCGGCCAGGAGCGCGCCGCCGAGCTCAAGGAGCGCGGCTGGAGCCAGGCCGGGCTGTACAACCCGGCCGGCGTGGGCGGCACGCATGTCATGTATGTGCTCAAGCATGCCGACAAGCCCGAGCTGACGCAGCTGCCCAAGGATCCCAGCATCAGCCCCTGGGTGTCGGTCTGGAAGGGCTGGACCAAGCCGGCGGCGCTGGCCGTGATGGCCGGCGCGGCCTTCACCGGCTGGTTCCACTACCTGCGCAAGGGCCCGATGGAAGTACCCGAGGAGGACGAGGAGTATGCCGACTCCCCTGACTCCAGGACGCAAGGAGAGCAGTCATGAAAAAGCTCCAGCTGCAACGCTACAACGCCGGCCAGCGCTCCAACCACTGGGCGACGGTGACCTGCTTCGTGCTGGCCGCCGTATCCGGCTTCGCGCTGTTTCACCCGGCGCTGTTCTGGCTCACGGCGCTGGTCGGCGGGCCACAGTGGGCGCGCATTCTGCACCCCTATCTGGGCCTGGCCATGTTTGTGCTGTTCCTGGGCATGTTCTTCATGTTCGTGGGCGCCAACCTGTGGCGCGATGAAGACTCGGCCTGGCTGGAGTCCGCCGGCAAGATGGTCTCCGAAGGCAACCAGGCGGTGATGCCGCCGGTGGGCAAGTACAACGGCGGGCAAAAGCTGATCTTCTGGGTGTTCACGCTCTGTCTGCTGGTGCTGCTGGCCAGCGGCCTGCTGTTCTGGCAGGCCTGGTTTGCCTCCAGCGTGCCGATCTGGCTGCAGCGCATCGCCGTGCTGGCGCACGCCGTGTCGGCCTTCGTGCTGATACTGGCCGTGATCGTGCATGCCTACGCGGCCCTGTGGGTCAAGGGCACGCTGGGTGCCATGGTGCGCGGCCGCGTCAGCGTGGGCTGGGCCAAGCACCACCACCCGCTGTGGTACCGCGAGCAGGTGCAGCAGCAAACGCCCAAGGCGCACAAGTAGGCGTATTCCCCCATCGTGGGCCCGCCCCGGGCTGCTGCGCAGTGGTGCACACTGCCAGCAGCCTTTTTTCTGACCCTGATCCTGTTGCAGCCTTGAACTCCAGCGCCACCCATCGCCAGATCAACAGCCCCGAGGACATAAAGCAGCGCTCGGGCCTGGAAGTCCCCCCGCTGCTGCTGCCCGACCCCGGCAAGCTGTTTGCCGAGCGCGCCCTGCGCCTGCGCCAGCTGGCCGCCGGCCACGCCATGCGCGACTACCTGATGCTCATGGCCGTGGTCTGCGAGGC
>RRZU010188712.1_pt1 | contig 13746 bp, 9 predicted proteins | sample 2165561 | NCBI WGS metagenome assembly RRZU01 (sample SAMN10456909, study PRJNA506462) | wastewater metagenome | isolation source: wastewater sludge | place: USA: Moscow, Idaho
CCGTCCAGTTCTTTCCATCCGTAACGGCCGAACGGTACAACCGGTAGCCTTCGTTTACGTTTACAGGCTGCGTATACATATAATAAGACTCGCCACTTCCTTCACCGAAAACAACTACCTTTTCTTCCTTGACAGCACCATCCGTAATACCTTCCTTGTAAACACCCCAGACCATCGAGTCGGGAACAACCTGGTGAATATTGACTTGCGCAATGTATGTTTTTGTGGTTTTGCCGTCCCACAATGTGTTCACGAACTTAACTGGTTTGGAGAAATCCAACGAGTCTTCCAGGTTCCAATAGCTTAACGTATCACTGATAGCTTCCTGCATGACCTGACAAGTATACACCGTAGAAGCCAGCTTAACCGTACAAATCACTTTTTCATCCAGCTTTGTTCCATAAGGCATTGAATCAATATTAAATATTTTCCCATCCACCTGATCAATCGTGAAAACGACATCTTTCAAACCTGGGATAGAATCATTCGACAAAGAAAAAGATAGAATCTGACAATCTTTACTCAACTCATATTGCGTATCATCCGAACCCAAACAAGACGACAATAACAGAGCACAACATCCGGCTATAAACAGTACTATTCTATTTTTCATCAAAAAATAAGTTTGTTGCATATAAAGGCACAAAAGTAGAAACATTTTTTGCTTTATACCCCATATAGGAGAATATTTATAATATTTTAGTGTCGTTACGAATTATAAGTTCATTTTAAGCCTTTTGTTTCCAGGTTTCCAAAAGATGTCCGTGCCTCTGTTCCGTACCGGTCAACACGCCAGGAACAGCAGGCGCTTTTACACCCGCACCCAAAACGACCGGAGCCGTCTCAACCCAGGCCTCGTCCCACAGGCCGGCATCAAGGAAGCTTTCCAGCAGTTCCGCACCTCCTTCGACCATCAACGAATTCAAATTCTGTCCATACAAATATTGCAAGACTTGCGACAAGACCTCCTGCCCGAAATCAATCTGCACATACTCGACATTCGGTCGGCTTTCGACTTCGACAGCTGTAAATACGAGCGTAGGCACCGCGCCATCCAGCAGATGCGAACCGACCGGCAACTTCAACGTCCGGTCGAGAACCACCCGGACTGGAGAACGGCCAGCCCAATGCCGCACAGTCAGCGACGGATTGTCTAACAACGCCGTACGTGTCCCGACCATAATAGCCGCCACTTCGGAACGAAGCCGATGAACCCTTCGGAGAGTCTCGGCAGAAGACAAAAGCACCGAAGGCACAGAAGCATCTTCCCTCCGGATATCCATAAACCCATCTGCGCTCTGGGCCCATTTCAGATAGACATAAGGACGTTTCCGTATCTGGAAAGTCATAAAAGCAGGATTCAAGGCACGGGCCTCTTCTTCCAGCACACCCGTCACGACTTCGATACCTGCCTCGCGCAACATGCGTACTCCTCGTCCCGACACTTCTGGAAACGGGTCCAAAGTGCCGACCACGACGCGCGGGATACCTTTCCTTATAATCAACTCCGCACAAGGAGGTGTCTTTCCGTAGTGGGAACAGGGTTCGAGACTTACATAGATAGTAGAATCCCGCAAAAGCGCTTCATCCCAGACGGAAGCCACCGCATTCACTTCGGCATGCGCTTCGCCACATTTGCGATGAAACCCTTCCCCTATGATCTTCCCTTTATGCACAATCACCGCACCGACCATCGGATTCGGAGCCGTATTGCCTTCTCCGCCCCGTGCAAGCTCGATGCAGCGGGCCATATATTTCTCTTCGACAACCATCTTCTTTTGTTCTTTATTCAACAAAAGTACTACTTTTTCTTGGAATACAGAAGAACGAGGAAGATGATTTGAGATACAGACAATTAAAGGATTTTTGATTGGCGTGTAAACGCCACGAAAAACCATGAAAACGCCAATTGAAACCTGAATCGCGTTACCTATTCGTGACCAACGGAAATCAGGCTCTTTATGGCACAATATTAAGCAATAAGTGGCTGAGATGGTGGAAGCCGGGATGAAGTCCAAAAAGTCATACGAAAAAATGCTGATGGACGGAAAGCTGAAGAACGCCAAGCAGGAACTCTACTGGGATATGTTCCTGTTCTGCATCTTCACGGGATTGAGCTTTTCGGATATGCGCAATCTGAAAGAGGAAAATATCGTGACTTACTTCGATGACCACCAATGGATAAAAATCAACCGACAAAAGACCAGCGACTACTATATTGCAATCCAACGAAGTACCGATTGAAACCGTTAGCTCTATCCTTGGTCATAAGAACATTTCCACGACTCAAATTTATGCGAAAATCACCAAGGAAAAGCGGTTGGGAAATATTGAAAAAGTGTGAACCGTGCCGTGAAACGGATGTTTGAATCAAGAAAAGAAAGCCGTCATCAGAATTTATCTTTACGAATAACGACTGATGGCGGATTTCTTATTTTTACTTTCCGTGATTGATATGAGAATTAAGCCGTTCTCTCATTTCACTGATTTTACCATTCGCTCGATGCATCGTTTCTTTTGCTCCATATTGGGGTGAACATATAGGTCAAGCGTTGTGGATATGTTGGCATGACCGAGTAATACGCTGACGGTCTTGTAATCACAGCCCGATTCTATGCAACGGGTGGCGAAAGAGTGGCGCAGTCCGTGAAATTTCAAGTCGGGCATATTGAGTGAAGCCATGAAACGCTTGTAGAACGAACGATATGTGCGCGGTTCGGTGGGCTTCGCATCGTTTGTTACCACATAGAAAGCAGGATTTACGACTTTCAGCAACGGCTTTATCAGTGACAAGGCTTCTCGACTAAGGGGAATTTCACGGCACGAGTTTGCCGTCTTCGGTGTGTTGATAACTATTTCGGTGTGCTTCTCATCGGGAGTAATAACATAGATTCGCTCAATGGTGCGTTGAACGGTCAAAGAACCTTTCTCAAGGCAAATGTCGCTCCACCGCAAAGCGCAGATTTCACCGATGCGCAAGCCCGTAGTTAAGCAAAGGTAGATGCCTAAACTTTGGAAGTTGAAGTTGGCACGGATATGCGCCAAGATTTTCTTGTGATCGGTAATAGACAGCACTTCCAACGGTTTCGTAGCCGATGATGTGGGGTACTTTATATCCCATTCGGCATGGAGAAGCCACGACTGCTTCACCCCGTACTTCATCACCATTTTAAGGACTATGAGAATATCCTTTATGGTCTTGACACTGATACCGTTTGCCAACTTCTGCAACACGAACTGCTGCACATCAGTTTCGGGTAATTCACACGATTCTCCAAATGCCGGAACAATATGGTTCTGCACGGTGAGTGCATAAGCGGCAAAGGTGGAATCTTTCACAAATGGTCGCTTGTATTCGAGCCATGCGACCGCAATCTCTTTAATTGTTTTCAGATTCATAATGATATGGTATATAATTCGGAGCAACAACGCTCTCTAATTATATACTCATAGCCAAATGAGTACTTTAAGTTCCACATTTGAGATTTCCGGAGTTCAGTGGAGAGTGGAAAATGTGTACTATAGGCGAACTAACTACAAAAGTGGGTAGTGGTGTTACGCCAAGAGGTGGGGAAGCTGTATATAAGACAGAAGGACATCCTTTTGTACGTAGCCAAAACGTTGGTTTAGGAAATCTTCTGCTGGATGATATTGCTTTCATTGATGAAGAAACGCATCTACGCCAAAAGAACACAGAGCTACAATTCAATGACGTATTGCTTAATATTACAGGAGCATCTATTGGGCGTAGCGCATTAGTAGACAAACAAATAGTCGGTGGCAATGTAAATCAACATGTTTGTATTATTCGTACTAAAGAAAATCTTGTTCCTTCATTTATCTGTAGTTTTTTATTGTCTAATTATGGTCAGAGACAAATAGATAGTTTTCAAGCAGGAGGAAATAGACAAGGGCTAAATTTTGAGCAGATTAAATCTATCAAGATTACAATACCCTCAAAAGACGAGCAAATAAAAATCGCTAAGTTATTGCGTGCCATTGACGAGCGCATCGCTACTCAAAACAAAATCATTGAAAAGTTGCAGTCCTTAATCAAGGGAATTGCACAGAATGTAGCTCGCAACAATAAACCTAATATTCGCTTATCGGAATGCTTGGAATGTAGTTCTTCAACGTTACAAGAGAGCGATGTTTGTAAAAACGGTACATACCCTGTGTATGGTGCAAATGGCATCGTTGGCTATCTCGATAATTATAACACAGAGAAGGAAGCCGTCTATATTATTAAAGATGGTTCAGGTGTTGGGACCGTTTCTTATGTTACTGGAAAATGCTCTGCAACAGGGACATTGAACACCTTACAAGCAAAAGAAGGTTATTCACTTCAATACCTTTACTATATGCTGAAAGTGTTCAACTTTGAACCTTATAAAACAGGCATGGCTATACCTCACATATATTTCAAGGATTATGGTAAAGCCAAAATATTTTGCCCATCATATACAGAACAACTCAAATATGCAAGATTACTGTCAGCAATAGATAACAAACTATCGGCAGAACAGAGTATTTTAACCGACCTTAGTTTGCAGAAACAATACTTGCTTCGTCAGATGTTTATATAAACATCTGACGAAGCAGATACTGCTTTTGAAGTATATAAAGATTTAAGATATTATGATTAATCTCTATCTTGTCTTGAATTTTATCAAGAATCATTGCTTTCTGCTTTTGTTCAGAAATAGTGGGCAATGTTATTTTTAACTTTTCCAATGGGGTTCGTACTATTTGCGGCTGGCCAGATCCAGAAATTATACTATTGAAGTTATATGCAGAGAGATAATGATATAAATATTTCTTGTACACCTTATCTTGATACTTATCTGTATTTATCACCATTGCATTTCCAGTTATCCAAGACATTGGCTTGGTATAATTCACCATGCCACAAGTATTTCCACGACAAGTTATACAGATTTGTTCTGTTTTATGGTTGTAATCCTTATATTTACCAATAATACCATTTGCCCCATATACAAGAAAACCATCTTCTGTTAATTCTGCTGAAGATATTGTTTGTGGCTGATATATTTGTGCAATTTCACTTAAATATACATTATTGCTACCATTTCTTTGCATACAACAAACTCTTAGTCCCTTGATTAAGGATTGTAACTTGTCAATGATTTTGTTTTGGGTGGCAATGCGTTCATCTATCAATGATAACAACCTAGCAATCTTATTCTGTTCCTCCATCAAAGGAAAACACAAAGAGATTTTAGATAATCCGTCTTGACCGATATTGAAATGTTGTGCACCAGCCCCCATTCTACAAGTTCGCTTTCGTGCTAATGGGGTAGATAGTAAATACTTAAAGAATAACGGATTGTAGTCACCAATTTTACGACCACGAATGACAAAACCTCCATACACAGCTGTACGATTATCCATATAAACGTTAGCACGACCAACATCTTCTAATGTTTCCGAACTACGTTGAAATAGGATGTCTCCTTTTTCTACGCTAAAATTTTCAATTTCTCTTTCAGTCGCTTCTACCTTTCCTCGAATACTATCATAGTTAATAGTTCCATCGGCAAGAATATCCATAACGGAAATAAAAGGGAGTCCACGTCCAATGCGTTTCACATCTGGATTAAGACCATTTTTGAAATCTAAATATTCAGCAAGTGCATGTTCTTCCCACTCCTTCGTAAACTCCGGAAATCTCAAAGGTGGAACATTAAGGACTTTATTGTCGTTATTATTTGCCATAGTTATTTTTAATCTCTAATCAAATTTCGTTATGCTGCAAGAAAAACTGCTACGATATGTAGCAGTTTCAATATGCGTTTAAGTCTTATCCTTACTCTTTATCGGGGTTAATATCAAAAGGCAACAAGTTGTCGCCATTATTGAAACGGTCGAAATCGGAGCTAAACAAACGGTCTTGAACGATACGGTATTTCTCGAATTCCGATTCGGCAAATTCCTTGGCGAACTCTGCCGTAATCTTTCCTGCATCGGCTAATATCGCATCACCTCCAGCTTCGAGGATGATGTCAATACGTTTTGCCCAATCTTCCATAGTCATCGGAATGTGACGTTTCGCCATTCGTTCTGCTAAATCAAGAACAGCATTGACTAATTGCGCCATATTTTCCAACTCGTTTTCTTTCAGATAGTTTTTTGCTATAACCACATCGGGCTTCACTATCTTTCCGTCAGGAGCATTTTCCCAAGAGGTAAGCCCCATGTGTTCTTTCTCGGAGTTTGCACGTTGCACGATAAGTTCGGCAGCCGTATGCCCATGTACGGCATAGTGCATTTTGTTCTGAACCTTTTTGAAGAACAGCCGTGTAGTGGGCGCATCGCGATTGTAGTCAATGGCAGTGGCGTAAATATCGGTGAGTTTTTGGTAGAAACGGCGTTCACTCAATCGTATCTCACGGACTTCAGCCAACAAGTGTTCAAAATAATCCTCACCGATAAAAGAACCGTTTTCCATGCGTTTCTTGTCTATGACATAACCACGGATGGCAAATTGGCGCAACACATAGGTACACCATTGGCGGAATTGGGTGGCACGAATGGAATTGACACGGTAGCCCACAGAGATGATAGCATCAAGATTATAGTATTGTACTTCTTTAGTCTGCGTTTTTCCGTCTATAGCCCCATGCTCGGTGGTATGTGCAATTTTTGCACATACCACTTCCTTATCCAATTCACAAGTGTCGAAAATATTCTTCAAGTGCTTGGTGACAACCGTTCTATCCACATCAAAAAGAGTGGCAATAACTTTTTGTGTCGCCCAAATGCTTTCATCTTTATACAACACTTCAACCCCTTGCTCTTTGTCTGCGACAGTAAATATCAAGAACTCCGCTGTGCTGTTTCTTATCTCGAACTTTTTAGCCATAATCTTACCCTCTTCGTTTTATTCTACAATTCCCAGTTCACGAAGGTAGCCTTCAATCTCTTTGTCAAGGTCAGCACGTTTGGCTTCCAATTCCTTGATTTCAGCCATGACAGCCTTAATATCGATAGGCTCTTCCTCTTCAAAGGTATCCACATAACGGGGAATGTTCAAATTGTAGTCGTTATCGGCTACTTCCTGCAAGGTGGCGAGGTGGCTGTACTTTTCTATCTCGGTGCGATTGCGGTAAGTATCTACAATCTTGTCGATATGCTCCTTGCGTAGTTTGTTTTGGGTCTTGACCTTTTCAAACTCCTTGCTTGCGTCAATAAACAAAATATTATCGTCCTCCTTGCGGCATTTCTTCATCACGAGAATACAAGTAGGAATGGAAGTGCCGTAGAAGATATTGGCCGGCAAGCCGATAATTGCGTCAATGCAGTTCTTCTTCTCGATAAGGAAACGGCGGATAACGCCCTCGGCATTACCACGGAACAATACACCATGCGGTACAACGCAAGCCATTGTACCACCATCCACAAGATGATAGAGCATGTGCAGTATAAAGGCATAGTCAGCTGTCTTGCGCGGAGCAAGGCGACCGGCACGGCTGAAACGGTCATCATTGTTGAACTTGTCGGCGGCACTCCACTCTGCGGAGAAAGGAGGATTGGCAACCACGGCATCGAACTGGGTGTCACCGAAAGCGTCCGCCTCTAAGGTGTCGCCATTCTCTATTTGGAAATTACTGAACTTGATACCATGCAGCAACATATTCATACGGCACAAGTTGTAAGTAGTGGGGTTTTTCTCCTGCCCGAATATCTCGTATGCCCGTCCCGTATGAGCTGCACGAATAAGCAGTGAACCCGAACCGCAAGTAGGGTCATATACATTGCGTAAGCGAGTATGTCCGATAGTCACTATCTCGGCAAGAATCTGGCTCACTTCTTGCGGTGTATAAAATTCTCCGGCTTTCTTGCCCGCTCCAGCGGCAAACTGAGAAATCATATATTCATAAGCATCGCCGAGAATATCTATCTGCGTAGCTTCGTCCGCTCCGAAGTCAATGCCGTTCAAAGCAATCAGTACATTGGATATGAGCGTATTCTTGTCATCGGTAGTTTTGCCGAGCTTGGGCGAAGCAAGGTCTATGTCTGAAAACAAACCTCCAAAATCGTCCTCACTCTCTTGTCCGAGCGTACTGTCCTCAATGCGCTTCAGCGAACGTTCGAGAGAGGGAATAATATTCTCCTTGCGCTTAATTGCGTCAATGATAGAGGTGAAGAGATATTGCGGCTCTACAAAATAACCGATATTTTCCAAACACTGCTTCTTGACTTCCTCTTGAAGTTCAAGGGCATCTTCTTCGCCTGACTGCCACAACTGTTTGAAAGTGATTTCGTCATCTTCAAGCGCACGGTCGGCATAGTTCTCTATTTTTTCAGAAAGGTACTTATAAAAGATAAAGCCCAACGAGAAGTACATAAATTCGTTGGCTGACATATTGCCGCGCAGGTTGTTGGCAACCTCCCAAAGCTGGGCGCGGAGTTTTTGTTGGAGTTCTTCACTCATGTTCTTAAACAGTTTTGTTTTCTACAATGTTTATTTCATTATCAGCTTCTTTTTCAAAGGCTGTCCTTAAGTCATCTAATATTTTTCCGTTGTACGAGAAATACTTGCTCCCCTGATAGGCATTTGAAGGTGTTCTCTTTTCTTCCGGAAGAAACGTACCGACAAAAGGAGACAATTTGTAAATTCGTCCGTCATATTCGATGGAATCATCACTTGCAACTTTCACTTTCAGATTGGTAGGGATAAAAGTAATATATTCACCTATCTTGATATGTACCATGCTGAATTTGAATCGCTCCCGTTTTTTCGGTCGAGAAAATTCTGATTTCTTTTCTTTCTTTTCGGGGTGCGCTATAATAGGTTTATTGTCCTCATATTCAGTTATGACCGCATCGTCAATTGTCAAAGCGATGTCTCTGAAAATATCAAGAGCCACTTTGGGGTCAACATTAAAGAATTCCCTATTTTGCCGAATACGCAAGTCTGTCAATCGGTCTATTGTCTTATGCACAAGTCTTTCAACCTCATTGAATTTAGAAGTCTTCATCGTGGCAAAGATTTCAAAAGGCAACGGCACAGCGGTATTGTCCAACTCCTTTGAACGAATGTCAACGGGGCGAGTACTTTTACCTATTTTCACCCAATCCTCTCGAAAACTGGGATTGGTCAGTATATAAACATAGCCGGGGTCATTTGTTTTCATACGCCATCTTTTAGTCCCAAGAAAATGTTCTGATAATATTGCGCAGACGGTCGAGAATACGGTTCACGGTTCTGCGCGTCTTTAGCAAGCCGAGGTGCTTCTCCTTGACTGCTGTTTGAATGATTTCGGGTTGCACTTTTTGTGAGAAGTCATACTCCGAGAGGAAACGGTTCAGCAGTTCGGTAGGCAACTGCTCATCTTCCGCAAGGCGGTCAATGGCTTTGCCTTTTTCCTGACGGATATATTGGTTGAGCCGTTCTTCGAGGTCAACAGAACCATCCGCTTTCTTCTTGCGCTCCACGAAGCCCTCCTTGTCTTCATCTACATTCTGGCGGATAAAGCCGTCAATCAGTTGCGACTTGCTGCGCAGCTCGGCATCTTTAATCATTGTGTCGATGATATGGCGGCGTTGTTCCTCATAGTTTTCACTGAACGGATTGAGTTCTGCAATCAGCTCGAGGATATAAGCCACATTGATAATGTCGCTGTGCAACAGTTCAAGACAGAAGTCGATGTCTTCAAGTCCTATTTCGTCTTCGGTGGAATTATCCTCAATGGAAGTACCGCCTACGGTAGTGCTGTCAAGGAACGTGTCGTGAATGTCGAGGTACTTACTTCGGAAGTCGTTGTACTGTTGTTCGGATATGCCCAATTCGGGGTCATCCTCCGAATAGTCCTCGTAGATTTGTATCTCCGCATGTTTCTTTATCAACTCACGGAAAGCGAGAATGAAGTCGCGCTTTTCGGGTTCGGTCTTCAACGCATCGACAGCCGCAGTGTCGGGATATTTGGCAAGGAAATCTTTGGCGATGTCGGCATATTCCTTTTTCACCACCTCGAAAGCCTCGCGGATGATAGTGCCCGTACCCCCGTTGCTGAACAGTTTTATGGATTCGTCCACATTGCTCTTGAGGTCGCGGAAACAGACAATCTTACCAAAACGTTTGCGCTCGTTGAATACACGGTTGGTACGTGAGAACGCTTGCAACAATCCGTGGTATTCCAAATTCTTATCCACATACAACGTGTTCAGCTTCTTGGAATCGAAGCCCGTGAGGAACATACCCACGACCAAACAAAGGTCGAGCGGTTTCATGTCGGTTTTCTTCTTTTTCAACCGCAGATTGACATCATCGTAGTAAGCACGGAAATTCTCGATGGAGAAATTCGTACCGAACATTTGGTTGTAGTCGTTGATGATTTCCTGCATATCGTCAGCCTCCGGCACGGATTCGCTGACAAAACCGCTGTTCATGCCCGTCAGTTCATCGTCCTCGTTAGGGTTCGATGAATAGGTGAAGATTGCACCGATTGAGATTTTAGGATTCAGTTCCTTGAAAATCTTATAGTAACGAATGAGCATCGGCACATTCTGCACGGCAAATAGCGCGTCAAACTCACCGTCAAAGGTGGATTTGCTGAAATTGTTGAGAATGAATTTGGCAATCTCGTGCATACGGCTTTCCTGTCCCGGTGATACCTCCTCGTTGCCGTGGTAGTATTCCACCAAAAAGCCAAGTACATTCTCATCAGCAATGGCATCTTTAATCAGATACTTGTGCAGACACTTGTCGAAGATTTCTTCGGTAGTACGATCGTTCTTAGAGTTCTCCTTGAATATAGGTGTCCCCGTGAAGCCGAATATTTGCGTATTGGTAAAGAAGTTGACAATATTTTTGTGGCTCTCACCGAAATGGCTACGATGACACTCATCGAAAATCATGATGATGCGCGACTTCCTCACTTCATCCAAACGCTTGCTGTACCATTGCTTCGTAACGGCTGCATTGAGTTTCTGAATGGTAGTGATAATGATTTTCGAATCGCTTGAAAGTTTCTTCGTCAGTTCATCGGTGTTGTCCGTGCTATCCACTGCACCGGGTTCGAACGCTTCATATTCCGATTGCGTCTGCGTGTCAAGGTCGTGACGGTCCACCACAAACATCACCTTATCCACGCCATCCAACTCCGAAACGAGTTGTGCCGCCTTAAAAGAAGTAAGAGTCTTGCCAGCTCCCGTAGTGTGCCAAATGAAGCCATTGTCGGTAGAGTTCTGCACCTTATCCAAAATCTCCTCCACGGCATAGAACTGATAGGGGCGCAACACCATCAGACATTTGTCACCCTCATGAAGCACGATGTATTTGCTAATCATCTTACCAAGGGTACATTTATCAAAGAACATTGCTGCAAACAGACTGAGGTCGTTGAAGGGGTTGTTATCCTTGTCCGTCCAATTGAAAGTAAACTTGTAGCCTTGATTGGGGTTGTTGGCGAAATAGCGGGTGTTTACACCGTTGGAGATAACGAAAACCTGTATATAGTCGAACAAGCCATGAAACGATGTCTTATGGTAGCGTTGCACTTGGTCGTAGGCTTGGCGCAGTTCCACCCCTCGCTTTTTTAATTCGATTTGCACCAACGGCAAACCATTTACCAATATCGTCACATCATAGCGGCATTTCTTCCTGCCCTCAATGGTGATTTGGTTTGATACCTGAAACTCATTCTGACACCATTGTTTCTTATTGAGAAATTCCACCCACACACGTTCCCCATTTTCGGTTTCGAGTGGATAGAGGTCGCGCAGTTTCTTGGATTTTTCAAAGCGTGAGCCGCCCTCCAAATGAAGCAAAATCTTTTCAAACTCCGATTCGGTGAAATGTTCACGCCCTATTTCCGCAAGTTGTTTGCGATTATGTTTTTCGAGCTGGCATTTGAAATTATCGCGAAGATTGCTTTCTTCTTCAATCTTCACGTATTCATAGCTCATTTGTTCAAGGGCATGAATCAGAGCATTTTCAAGTGCGGCTTCACTTTGTACAGCCATGGTTTATATTAAAGCGAAAACTCCTTCGCTATCCCTGCGAGGCTGACCAAAGCCTATAAGACAACGAAGGAGTTTCATATGTTGTTTTAATTGCTTTCTCAGGTCATTAGCAGTCCGATAATGAGTGCAAAGGTAGCAATTTTTATCAGTTTTTCCTTGCGCATTTGAATAAACAGTATAAGAGAAGAGAGAGAGTTTATTATGTGTAACCCTATATTCACCACAAGGTATCGTTGATTTTGGAATTATCCGACTTTGGAGGATAATCCTGCTCCCTGCAAGGACAAGGCGTTTAGAGTTACTCGAATCGTTTCGGGCAACCCAAAACATACCTTGCGATGTTCTCGGGACAAAGGTACAAAGATTATGAAAAACCAGCGGGAAAATATATTTTCACCGTAGAAAAATTTTTGTTTCACTGTTTGGAAACCTTTGTTTCGATATCGGAAAATTCTTTCTTTGTTTGGTTGCAATTTATCTTATGCTTACTTTTGCCCAAAAACAAAATATGACTGAAACCATCGCATACATTAAGGAATCATTGAGGGATCTATACCCATCCTCCGAGGTCAGCAGCCTAGTTCGTTTAATTATGGAGCGGGTTTGTAATATTCAGCCGCATCATTTTTTATTTTGTAAAGACAAAGAACTGCCAGAAAGCGAAAAAAGCCGAATTCATGACATAGTCGAACGTTTGAAGCAGATGGAGCCTATCCAATACATATTAGGAACGGCCGATTTCTACAGCCTTCAGTTCGAAGTAGACCCGTCCGTCCTGATACCACGTCCGGAAACAGAAGAACTGGTCGAGCAGGTCATCCTCGACAATGCAGACCAAAAGATCAAGATATTGGATATCGGAACGGGAAGCGGCTGCATAGCCGTCACACTCCGGAAGCATCTGAAAAAAGCAAGCGTGATTGCGACGGACATTTCGGCGGAAGCGCTCGCGACCGCCCGCCGGAATGCCAAACGCAACAACACAACGGTCACTTTCATCCAGACAGATATCCTAGACCCGGAGAAAGCGGAAATGGACATTCCGTTTATTCTGGACGTTATCGTCAGCAATCCGCCCTACATCAAGGAGGAAGAAAAAAAAGACATGGAGCGGAACGTGCTGGACTACGAACCACACCTGGCTCTTTTCGTCCCGGACAACGACCCGCTGCTCTATTATTGGCATATTGCCCATTTCGGAAAGAAAAAACTGAGAAGAAACGGCCATCTCTACTTCGAAATCAATGCGGCATGCGGCAATATGGTTGTTGAGATGCTGGAGGAAGAAGGCTACAAGAATATCGAATTGATCCAAGACTTGTCTGGCAAGGACCGGATTATAAAAGCACGCAAATGAAACAAATCAGTGAATCTGAAATGCTTCACCGGGCAGCCGCCTACTGTTCTGCCAGCGAACGCTGCATCCAGGATGTCGAAAAGAAAATCAAAGCGGCGGGATTGGCCGGGGAAGAAAGCGGCCGGATCGTTTCCCGCCTGCTACAAGAACGTTTCATCGACGAAAGCCGTTTTGCACGCTATTTCGTAAACGACAAATTACGCTTCAACAAATGGGGACGTGTCAAGATCAACTACGAGATGCAGCGGAAAGGCATTCCGTCCAGTATCCGCTCGGAAGCACTGGAAGGTATCGACGAACAAGAATATCGCTCCATCCTCCTTTCTCTCCTGAAAAGCAAAAAGAAAGTAACCCGTGGTAAGGACGATCGGGAGGTTTACGCCAAACTGCTCCGCTTCGCC
>RRZU011945011.1_pt1 | contig 13746 bp, 12 predicted proteins | sample 2165561 | NCBI WGS metagenome assembly RRZU01 (sample SAMN10456909, study PRJNA506462) | wastewater metagenome | isolation source: wastewater sludge | place: USA: Moscow, Idaho
AATCTTATAATTAAGCTAACCTCTTAATAAATAAAGAAAACATATCCAATTTAACAACCCTGTTTTAAGTACATAGTCCTATAGAAAAAGATCCTTGGGACGCTATTAAGTTACAATCATTGTTTGTTTTGTTGATTTATCTAGTCAGCTTAAAAAGATGTTGTTAACAGTTTGGCGGTTTATTTTCAATAATTTAAGTATTTTTTCTTACGTTTACGTTTTTTAAATCTTAGCAATAATGTCAGAAAACAAATCAATAGTATTTAAACGGAATTTTGAATTAAATCTAAAAACAGACTTTAAAGAAGAAACTGTTGAAGCTATTTGTAAAATCATTCAAGAAATATCTTGCAATAAAAAAATTGATTTTGAAATTACTGATTTCCATCATCTCTTGACCATCGAGAATCTGACAGATAGTGCAATAGACCAACTCATTAAAAATAGTTATGGGATTAATTTCAATAGAATTAATGTTGATTTTATAAAGCATAGCGATTCAAAACCTATTAGAATGCACTATAAAATATGTGATAGCATAAAAAATGTAAAAATTTGGTTTATTATTACTTCTGATGCATACGAACTCATATACAAAGATGATATAAAATTGAAATTAAAAGAAATTAATCAGGATTTAGAAATTGATAAATTAGGTCGTATGAGAATTAATTATTAACTACAATATTAAATAATTTCATCAAGTCCTTTAAAATATATACGATTCTCTAACAGCCCAAAGTTACTATTAGACACTTGAACAATTTTATCAATTGCTCTGTTTTCATAAGTAACATTAATACATTTAAGCTCCGCCGAAATGGGTTTATAAACGCTGTTTATGGTTAATAAAATGTCATCAGGATTATGATAATTATATAGATGATTTGTTTCTGATTTTTTTAGCATTTATTATCCGCACAAAAAAAGCTTCTCAATCGAGAAGCTTTTTTTATATCTATACCTGAAAATTATTTATTTCCTATCCAAGCATTAATTTTCATCTCTAATAATGCTAATGGCATTACTCCGGATTCTAATACTTTTTCATGGAATTTTTTAATATCAAATTTAGTACCCATTTTAGTTTCCGCTTTTTTACGCAGCTCCATAATTTTTAATTGGCCAATTTTATACGATAAAGCTTGTCCTGGAATTGCCATATAACGTTCAATTTCTGGGATAATGCTAGCTTCACTTTCAGCTTCGTTTGCTAATGAATATTTGATAGCTTGCTCTCTTGTCCATCCTTTAGAATGCAATCCAGTGTCAACCACTAATCGGATTGCTCTGTGCATTTCATTGCTAAGCATCCCAAAATATTGATACGGATCTTGGTATAATCCAAGTTCTTTGCCTAAACTTTCGGTGTATAAAGCCCAACCTTCGCCATAAGCACCAAACCAATTGAATTTTCTAAAATCAGGCAGGCTTTTATTTTCTTGTTGCAATGAGATTTGGAAATGATGCCCGGGAATGGCTTCATGCAAAAACAAATCCTCATCTCCGTAGGTATTGTAATTAGCGACATCTGGTATGGGTACATAGAAAATACCGGGACGTGTACCGTCTGCTGTTCCTTGATTGTACTCCGCACTTGCTGTTTTTTCTCTAAAAGCTTCCGTTCTCCTGATTTCAAATTTTGTTTTGGGTTGCAAGGAGAATAATTTATCTACATTGGGTTTAATACGACTATAAATACTTTGAAAATTAGTAATAACTTCCTCTGGTTTTTTGAATGGTTTTAGCTCTTTTTTGTTTCTAACTTCTTCGAAAAACTCCAATAAAGTGCCTTTGAAACCTACTTGAGTTTTTACCTTTTCCATTTCGGCATTCAATCGTGCTACTTCTTTTAATCCCAATTCATGAATTTCTGATGGAGTCATTTCGGTTGTAGTCCATTGTTTTGCATAAGTGTCATATAAATTATTTCCAAAAGGCAAACTTCCAATTCCGCTAGTTGCTCTAGATGCAGGAAGGTATTCTTTAATCAAGAAATCAGCCATTTTTTTATATTGAGGAATCAATTTGGTGTTGATTGTTGCAGTGTATTTAGCGGTTAAATCTTTTTTTATACTTTCAGGAAAAGAGGCAGGCATTAATTGTATCGAAGAGTAAAATAAATTGTCTTCGATATTTGGCGTAGCCATTTCTGTAAACTGTGGAATCAATTTTAGCGTTAATGCTTTGGGTAAAACAACACCTTTATCAATGCCTTTTTTCATGTAAACCATAGCCGAGTCTATCCAAACAGCGTATATGTCCATTCTTTGAAGAAAATTAGTATAATCTTTTTCTGTTTTAAAAGGCTGCGCACTTGTTCCCCCTGCAAATTGTCCCATAGTCAAATGTGTTCCTCCAAATTGATGAACGGGAAGAAGATTTGTTGGTTGTTTTAGCAGCTCTTTGCCTATTTCAACTTCCCATTTGATGATTTCATAACTGTTTTTTTGTTCCTTGTTAAGGCCTTCGACAGCAATACTTTGTAAAGCGGTTTGATATTTGTCAAAAAATGAGGCTTGCAATTTCCTATAGCTATCCGTCATTTCAAATTGCAGTTGGTCGTTGTATTCGTTTTGACCGTTTTGTGTAGCAGCCAAAGGATCTAACGCATTTTTATCGTCAAAATAGTCTTTCGTAAGACTGTTGAAGTCCTGTTTTTTTGCTTCTGATTTACAATTAACCAATAATAAAGATGAGATTACAGTAAGTAAAAGAATGGTTATTTTTTTCATAATGTAAGTTTGGTGATAGAGTAAGCTAATTTATTCTTTTTTTTTAATTTCTAATGTAAGAATAAGGAATAGGTTTGAGAAATCGACTTCCTTTTTTCATAATATTTCGTTAACTCGTCCGTGTAGTTTTTCTTTTCAATAGATTTCCGCTAAATTTACCATTCTAATTAATTATACCGAGAATGAGAAAAAAATCCTTTTTTATTTTGTTAGTCATTGGAAACATGCTAACAATTGAAGCCCAAGAAAATAAAGAAAATACTACTATGAATCCGTTTTTTCAAGCGTACAACACGCCGTTTAAAGTACCTCCTTTTGATAAAATTAAAAATGAACATTTTAAACCAGCTATTTTAGAAGGAATCAGTACCCATCAAGCTGAAATTAATGACATTGCTAATAATACGCAACCAGCAACGTTTGAAAACACGATTCTTGCCATGGAAAATGCGGGGGAATTATTATCAAATGTAAACATTGTTTTTTCTAATCTGAATTCAGCAAATACCAATAAAGAGATTCAAGATATCGCCAAAGAAATGGCACCTAACCTTTCGGCTCACAGAGATAATATTTACCTGAATGAAAAATTATTCGCAAAAGTAAAAACACTTTGGGACAAAAAAGAAACGTTGGGCTTGAATTTAGAACAAGCTAAAATTTTAGATAATGCCTACAAAGATTTCGTTCGAAGTGGAGCCAATTTGTCAAATGCTGATAAAGATATATTGCGTAAAATAAACGGAGCACTTTCACTAACGAGTTTGAAGTATGGCCAAAATATTTTGGCGGAGACCAATGCTTACGAGTTGATTATTGATGCTAAAAAAGACTTAGCTGGATTGCCACAGGGATTAATCGATGCTGCCGCTGCTGATGCTAAAGCTAAAGGTAAAGAAGGGAAATGGGTTTTTACCCTTTCTAATTCTAGTGTGATGCCGTTTTTGCAATACAGTTCAAATAGAAATTTGCGCAAGCAAATTTGGAATGCGTACCAAACCAGAGGAAATCATGATGATGCTTTTGATAACAAGAAAAATGCAGTTGAATTAGCCAATCTTCGTGGACAAAAAGCACGATTGTTAGGGTATGCATCACATTCAAATTATGTGTTGGAAGAATCGATGGCTAAAACCCCTGAAAATGTAAATAAGTTGTTGAGTGATTTGTGGAAACCTGCTTTGGAAATAGCCAAAACGGAAGCCGCAGATATTAAAAAAATGATGGCTAAAGAAGGAATTAAGGGTGCTGTGCAACCGTATGACTGGAGATATTATACAGAGAAAATACGAAAAGAGCGTTTTGATTTAGACGAAGAAGAATTAAAACCCTATTTTAGTTTAGAGAATGTAAGAAAAGGAGTTTTTCAGGTAACTGAAAAATTATACGAAATACAATTCAAAGAGTTGACTAATGTTCCAAAATACCATGAAGACGCAACTGTTTGGGAAGTGACTGAAAAAGATGGTACGCATCTGGGTGTTTTGTATATGGATTTTCATCCGCGTGAATCTAAACGTGGAGGTGCTTGGATGACCTCGTACAGAAGTCAAAAAACGGTTGATGGAAAACGTGATGCTCCTGTAATTTCTATTGTTTGTAATTTTACGAAACCATCAGCAAATGCTCCGGCACTTTTGACTTTTGATGAAGTGTCCACTTTCTTTCATGAATTTGGACACGCATTACACGGATTATTGTCAAATGTGACTTATAGAAGTTTAGCTGGAACTAGTGTTCCAAGAGACTTTGTAGAGCTTCCTTCTCAAATTATGGAGAATTGGGCTGCTGAACCAGAAGTTTTGAATATGTATGCAAAGCATTATAAAACAGGCGAAGTAATTCCAGAAGCATTAGTGAACAAATTGAAAAAAGCAGGTACTTTCGACCAAGGTTTTATTACAACTGAATATCTTGCTGCTTCTTTGTTGGACTTAGAATACCATTCGCAAACCAAAGATATTACTGTTGATGCAAACGCTTTTGAAAAAGCAGCTATGAAAAAAATCGGTTTAATCGAATCCATTATTCCAAGATACCGCTCTACTTATTTTAATCATATATTCTCTGGAGGATATTCTTCTGGATATTACAGCTATATCTGGTCGGGCGTTTTAGATACGGATGCTTTTGAAGCATTCAAAACAACTACTTTGTTCAATCCTGAAAAAGCCAAATTATTCCGTGAGAATGTTTTGGAAAGAGGAGGAACGGAAGATCCTATGGTTTTGTACAAACGTTTCCGTGGTGCTGAACCAAGTATTGAACCGTTGTTGAGAAAACGTGGTTTGGACAAAAAAACAGAACCACTTAAAAAAGTAAAAGGATAAGAATCATTTTATTTTAAAAGCAAAAAACCTACAACATAAATAATTTGTTGTAGGTTTTTTTGTTTTAAATATGGTTTAAAACGTGGCGTTTTACTTTGTGTTCGTCGACTGTTTTGGCATTAAATCACACGGATTTATTCAAAAATTTTCAACTACAAATTTCACAGGTTTCCACAAATTGATTCGAGCTAATTCATGGTTTTTAAGCCCATAGTAGATTAATTTATTCTAAACGGATTTCTATCCGTGATATACTCGGGAAGCAATTATTTTATCTTCTTTGATATCTAGTACTTCCGCTACCAGTAAATCCTCTTCACCTATCACTGTTCTCGTATACTCCATAAAAACGCGATCGCCATTTGCAGTAAGCGATTTTACTTTGTAATTCAAACTCGGCAAACGCTCAAAGGCATCTTTCCACCATTCTCGTAAAGCTTCTTTACCGGTAACAAAACCGTTACTTTCTGGTTTGTATATTTTTAGTTTTGGACTAAAATGGATAGCATCTTCATCGTATAAAGACAATAATTTTTCTAATTCTTTATTGTTGAAAGTTTCAAACCATTTAAAAGCAATTGATTGTAGTTTTTCTGGTGTCATACTAATTTTGGATTGAATTTTTAATTAAAAAAATCCCATTTCACAATGCGAAAGGGATTTTATCTTTATAATTTTAAAGAAATTTTAAACGTTCTTCAAATTGATGATTTCTTGTTCAGTAAGTAGTCTCCAGTTTCCTCTTGGTAAATTCTTTTTGGTCAAACCAGCAAAAGAAACTCGGTCAATACGCAATACATCATAACTGAAATGCTCAAAAATAGAACGAACCACTTTTACGTTAGACGATCTTAATTGTAACCCAATTTCACTTTTCGCTTCGCCTTCAATGTAACTTACATCTTCTACAAAAACGCGGTGTCCGTCAAGAGTCAATCCTTTATTTATTTTTTCTAAATCCTCAAATTTCAAGTTTTTATCTAATGAAACTTGGTAAATTTTAGATGATTTCTGACTTGGTAACGTAAACTTACGAATCATATCCGTATCGTTTGTAAACAACAATAAACCTGTTGTATTCTTGTCCATTCTTCCCACTGCGCCGATTTTTGCAGTTGTTGAACCTTTTACTAATTCCAACACATTACGATATTCCTGGCCTTCGTCCATCGCAGTCGTAAAGTTTTTTGGTTTGTTTAGTAAAATATATACTTTTTTCTCTGGTGTCAAAGTGGCTCCGTCAAAATTCACAACATCACCTGGTTTTACCATATAGCCCATTTCGGTAACAGGAACTCCATTCACTTTTACCGTTCCGGATTGAATGTAAATATCAGCATCACGACGCGAGCACGCACCTGAATTAGCGATGTATTTATTCAATCGAATTTCGTCTTTTACTTTCGGTCTCTTTGGTGCTTGATTTTGTTTTTTCTCTACTTTATCAGTAGCGATATCGGCAACTTTAGTATTTACTTTAACTTTTTTTGGCCCTTGAGCGCGCTTCTGCATGGCAGGTTTTGGCTTGTTTGAACTTGGTCTTGAGCTAGTTGCTCTTGGACCGCTTTTCTTACTATTGCCTTCCTTGTTATTCATAATATTCCAATAATTTGTGCAAAGATACTATTTATATAGTTGACAATCAATAAGAGCCAATTATAAAAAAGCTAACTATCTAGCTAATAAGGCAATTAAAAAAATGCAAATCCTTTTTTTTGAAACTATTTCCTGCTTTCCACTCTATCTTTTTCTTTTTGGCTGCAAAAAGAAAAAGGATGCCGTTACTATCGGGGCTCAAATGGAGGTGGTGGGGAGTTTTTGAGAACTTGTTTTTAAATTTTTATAATTCAAAAAAGAAGAAATACTCTAAATCATCATCAACAATCTTTTTCCGTGCCATAAAACACTCGGATTAATCAATACAATGCAAAATACTCCGGCAACAATAAGGAATTTCAGGACATTATGCAGCAAAAGGAATTGTGGTTTAGCGTTTGATTTCCATAAGTATAACAAGAAAAATACCAAGACAATTAGACAGGAATAAAAATAAATATCCATATAACCCACATCGTAAATTTCTATTAAAACATAAACTGGAAAGACAGTAAGAATCGTCAGCGTTGTGATTATTTTTTTTGATATTTCCTCTCCATAAACAATCGGAATCGTTTTATAGTCATTCGCTAAATCTCCTTTTAGATTTTCTAAATCTTTAATCATTTCACGAATGAGCAGCAGTAAATACAAAAAAGTAGCATGCGAAAAAATAACACCTAGTTGCCTTTTGTAGTTTTCTATATCTTCAAATGGAATTCGGGTATAATAGTATAAAAGTATTGCGAAAAATGGCAAAACAGCCAGTAAAGTAGCTGTTAAGTTTCCTATTATTGGGTATTTTTTTATTTTGTGGGAATAAAACCAGATAAAAAAAATGTAACTTGAAAAGAATAAAAACACACGCCACGAAACAAACAAAGCCATTAAAGCCACAATAAAGTTGAGTGTAAAATAGACGTTCAGTTTTGTTTTTTGACTGACTAAACGATCCAGCATCGACTTATTAGGTCGATTAATTAAATCTTTTTTGCTGTCATAAAAATTGTTGATAATGTATCCGGAAGCAATCGCTAGTGAAGAGGCGAAAACTAGTATGAATAAATTGAAATCCAATACAATATCTAAGGCTCTTTTTTCGGGAGCCAAAATAAATATAGCCGAAAGATATTGCGCCAAAATGATGACTGGAATGTTATAGCCTCTAACTACAGAGAACAAACTTGCAACTTTCATTATAAGAAGTTTGTGCTGCCTACTTAACATTATAAGAAATTGGTTTAATTTTTTAAATTCCCCTTGAGGGGTAAAGCGCTAAAACTGATAGACTACTTCAAGTTTGTAATCTTTCAAGGAAGCTTTTGCTTTCTCTAAATCTTCGGTGAAACCTAAAATATAACCGCCACCACCAGAACCACATAATTTTAAATAGTAATCGTTGCTGTCTATTCCTTGTTGCCAAATGCCATGAAATTGTTCCGGAATCATGGGTTTGAAATTATTCAAAACTACTTTTGATAATTTTTTGGTGTTCATGAACAATGATTTCATGTCTCCGCCAAGGAAGTTTTCTACACAAGCATCCGTATGTTTCACAAATTGATTTTTCAGCATCGCACGAAAGCCTTTGTCTTTAAGGTTTTCCATAAAAATATTTACCATTGGAGCCGTTTCACCTACAATTCCAGAATCTAATAAAAACACAGCACCTTTTCCGTCAAAACTTTGACTAGGAATTCCGGTTGCTTGAATATTGTCTTTAGAATTAATCAAAATCGGTATGCTCAAATAACTGTTTAAAGGGTCTAATCCTGAACTTTTACCATGGAAAAAGCTCTCCATTTGCGAAAATATAGTTTTTAGCTGTAGTAATTTTTCACGAGTTAGGTTCTCCAGAACCGTAATTTTATTGTGTGCGTATTTATCATAAATAGCTGCTACAAGTGCGCCACTACTACCTACACCATATCCTTGAGGAATACTGGAGTCAAAATACATTCCGGTTTCTACATCGTTTTTTAGTAAGTCTATGTCAAAAGTAACCAGTTCTGGTTGCTCGTTTTGGAGTGTTTCTAAATAGGTTACAAAACGTTTCAAATGACCATTTGATTTAATGGCTTCTTCCGTTGGGTTTTGATCTCTTTTTAGAGCACCATTATAAAAATTATACGGAATTGAAAGCCCTTTTGAGTCACGAATAATTCCGTATTCTCCAAAGAGTAATATTTTTGAATAAAATAAGGGTCCTTTCATATGGTGGTGTAAATTAGCAATTTGGGATTGGTAATTAGGTGTTTGTGTCGTATTTTTTATAAATCAACTTGGTCATCGCGATTTGCTTCTTGAATTTTAAGATCAATTTTTTCTTGTTCTTCAGCAGATAATTGTTTCCAAGCCTCTTTTTTTTCTGATTTAAAAATGTTTTTTATAGCCTCGATTATGGCTTTGTCGTCAGTTTCTAACAACATCTTTATCAATTTTAATTTTTCTGATTGAATATCCATGCTTTTAGCTCTTTAAAAAATAAAGATAGAAAAAAATAAGTTAAATCAATACAGCTCCATTTCCAATTTGGTCACAAATGTACTGACCATTTTGACAATAGCCAACTAATTCGTCCTTAATAAATTGCAAAACTTTTTCGCTAACGTTTTCGGGATATAAAACATGCACATTTGCACCGGCATCCAGCGTGAAGCAAACCGGGGTTTTAGTCTCATTTCTAAATTTCCAAATCGCATTTATAATCTCCAAAGTATTCGGTTTCATTAATATAAAATAAGGCATAGAAGTCATCATCATAGCGTGTAAAGTCAACGCTTCACTCTCGACAATTTTGATAAATTCATCCAGATTTCCGTTTTCGAAAATAGAGATCATTTGGTCTAAATTTTCATGTGCTTGTGCAAATCGCCTTTCGGCAAAAGGATGGCTGTGCATCAAGTCGTGACCTACTGTACTTGAAACCTGTTTTTCGCCTTTGTCAACGAGTAAAATTGTATCTTGAAAATCCTTGAAATTAGTATGAATAGCATTTGGAAATTCCACACCAAATAAATCCGAACTTCCGGGAATATTTGTGTGATTTCCCCAAACTACCACTTGCCCTTTTATGCTGCGGCAAGCACTTCCTGAACCCAAACGCGCTAGTAAAGATGCTTTTTGGTAAAAATATCCTTCAGTCATTTCAGGGTTTAATATTTTTTCTAAACTCATTAAGTTCATTGCCAAAGCTGCCATTCCGGATGCAGATGAGGCAATTCCGGAACTGTGAGGAAAGGTGTTTTTGGTATCAATCGTAAAATGATAATCCTTCAAAAATGGCAAATAGATTTCGATTCGCTCCAAGAATTTTTGAATTTTTGGTTTGAAATCTTCTTTTGGTTGTCCTTCAAAAAGTAAATCAAAGGAGAATTTGCCGTCATTATTTTTTTTGGCGAAAGCCAATTTAGTAATGGTTTTGCAATTGTTCAACGTCAAACTCACCGAAGGATTTGCAGGAATTTGATTGTCCTTTTTTCCCCAATATTTGACAAGGGCAATATTACTAGGTGCGCTCCATTGAAAAGTACCGTGTTCAACTGAATGAGTATATTTTGATGGAATAAAATCGTTTGCTGAAATCATGAATCTAAAAATTTATGCAAAGATACTTTTTTTTGTGTTATTCCTTTAGATGGACAATCGTTAGAAAGATTTAAGTAAATTTGGACAATAAAAATAATCATACAAGTCCATTAAGGATTTTTTAAGCATTAAGGAATTAAGCTTCATTAAGAATTTAAGTTAGTTTTTCATAATGGTTAGAAATGTAAATTTCACGAGATAATCAATTAATTTAAGGTATCTTCAATGGCTTGTATATTTCATCAAAATTGTGTGCTTTAAATATTACAAATGAATAAAATTACTCGAATATTAGCTGTTGTGGTTACCTGTCTTGTCATTGGATATTTCTCTGGAATGGTTACTCGTTCATCTGTTACCACTTGGTTTCCAACATTAATCAAACCAAGTTTTAATCCGCCGAGTTGGGTTTTTGCGCCAGTTTGGAGTATACTGTTTGTGATGATGGGCGTTGCGGCCGGATTAGTTTGGGACCGAATAGAAGCAGAGCGCGAAGCGGTGAAGAAAGCATTAATTTTCTTTGCGATACAATTGGGATTAAATGCGTTGTGGTCGTACTTGTTCTTTGGATTACGAAACCCAATGTTAGCCGGATTAGAAATTATCGTATTGTGGCTAATGATTTTTGAAACGTATATTCAATTTGTCAAAATCAATAAGATTGCTGGGTATCTACTCCTTCCGTATTTAGCTTGGGTGAGTTTTGCGTCCGTTTTAAATGGAAGTATTTGGTGGCTGAATAGATAATACCCCTAACTACAAAGAGGAAATTTTTCAAAATCAGTACATGAGTGCAGCGTTTCCCGAGTACAACTCGCACCTTTTTCTACAGAAACTTCTTTGGATGTAAAATCTAGAGTAATTTTTCATATATTTTATAGTCTAAAAATGGGTGCGGATACCAAACAATATTAGTAGGTGATTAGCTTTCTTTATAAATAAGTAGCTATATTTGCAAAATATTACTTAAAGTGTAAAAAGTAATACCCTTAAATTTTTATTCTTAATTAAAAACTTAATGTAATGAGGTTCTCAAAATCATTATTTTTTCTTTCTATTCTCCTTTCTCTTGTATTTATTTCATGCGAAAATCGGGGTAAAAAAAATCAAAAAGAAACAAAAGAAAGGAAAGACGAATTAATTTTAGCAATTGGAGGAGAGTTGGAAACTGGATTTGATCCCACCATAGGCTGGGGACAAACTGCGAGGCCTATTTTTCAAAGTACTTTGTTAAAATACGATAAGGATTTCAATATTGAAAATGACGCTGCTACCGATTATCAAATTAGTGATGATGGTCTTAAATGGACAGTGAAACTTCGAGATGATATTCAGTTTTCTGACGGAAAACCGCTCACTGCTGACGATGTGGTGTTTACTTTTCAAACTGCAAAAAATAGTGCTTCGGTAGTAGATTTAACCAATTTAAAAGGAGTTCGTAAAATTGATAGTCATACTATACAATTTATTTTAATCAAACGTAATTATACGTTCATTCACCATTTATTAACCATGGGTATTGTGCCCAAACATGCTTATACCGCTTCTTATGGCGTAAAACCAATAGGTTCTGGACCTTATCAATTTGTTCAATGGGATAAAGGGCAGCAACTTATTATTAAAGCTAATCCATATTATTATGGTAAGAAACCCTATTTTAAAAAGCTTATATTCTTGTTTTTATCTGAAGACGCTGCTTTCGCTGCAGCTAAATCTGGTCAGGTTGATGTTGCTTCAGTTTCCCCTAGCTTAGCTGACAAAGAAATTGAGGGTATGAAATTAGTCAATTTGAAAAGTGTCGATAATCGTGGTATATCTCTGCCTTTTTTACCTAATGAAGGAAAAATGATTAAAGATCGTGTACTTGGAAACAACGTTACATCAGATATTGCTATCCGTAAAGCGATGAATATTGGTGTAAATCGCAAGGCTTTGGTTAGTAGTCTTTTAAAAGGTTATGGAACACCAGCATATTCTATTGCCGATGGTTTACCTTGGTGGAACCCTGAAACGGAGATTAAAAGTGATGGTGATGTTCAAAAAGCAAAAGAAATTTTGGAAAACGCAGGCTGGAAAGTGGGCGAAGATGGTATCCGTAAAAAAAATAATATCGTAGCTGAATTTACTTTATACTATCCTACTGATGATCAATTGCGTCAATCTTTAGCCATTGCTTTTGCTGATATGATGAAAGCACTAGGTATCAAAATTGATATTAAAGGAGCAAATTGGAATGAAATCGAGAGACAATTCCATTCTAATGCAGTTTTATTTGGATTAGGCAGCCACAATCCGCTTGAATTATACAATTCTTTTAGTAGCAACGTCCAAGGTCGCGGTCTTAATAATGCAAACTTTTATAGTAACGATACGGTTGATGCTAATTTTGAAAAAGCACTTAGCGCCTTATCACAAGAAGAAGCGAATGGCTATTGGAAAAAAGCCCAATGGGATGGTGCAAGCGGTTTTTCTAACAAAGGAGACGCTTCTTGGGTTTGGTTGGTGAATATAAACCATTTGTTTTTTGTACGAGACAACTTAAATCTAGGTTCGCAAAAAATTCAACCTCACGATCATGATTGGCCTATTATGGATTTTATTGAAAACTGGCACTGGGAAAAATAAAAAAACTATAAATGATTAAATTTATACTCAAAAAAATTGTAAAATTAGCGGGTTTACTTATCGCTGTTAGCATTGTTTCTTTTACATTGATAAGTTATTCACCCGTTGATCCTGTGCGGTCGTATGTAGGTGCGGAAGCATCAAAGATAAGCCCAGAGCAGCGAAAAAATATTGAAGAATATTGGGGATTGAACAAATCTAAACCCGAACAATTTATGTTGTGGAGTAAATCATTACTTCAAGGCAATTTAGGCAATTCCTTAATATATAGAGAGCCCGTCTCAGATATTATCGCCAATCGTTTTTCGGCATCAATTGCTTTAATGGGTATATCATGGGTGTTATCTGGTGTTTTTGGATTTTTATTGGGTATTTTTGCCGGTATGAATGAGAATTCCCTTCTCGATCGCTTTATTAAAAGTTTTTCTTTCATCTTGGCCTCCACTCCCTCTTTTTGGTTTGGTTTATTGCTTTTAATGGTTTTTGCCGCTTGGTTGGGCTGGTTTCCCGTAGGCTTGGCAGCACCTGCTGGAAGTATTGCGGGCGAAGTACCCTTTTTTGATACAATTAGACACCTAGTTTTGCCTGTTTTAACATTAAGTATTGGTGGTGTGGCAAGTATTGCTTTGCATACAAGAGCCAAATTGATTGAAGTACTTAATAGTGAGTTCATACGCTTTGCCAGAGCTAAAGGAGAAAGCGGGACTAAATTATTGTGGCGCCACGGATTTCGAAATATATCTTTGCCAGCTATTTCACTGCACTTTGCCTCTTTTGGTGAACTTTTTGGCGGTGCAGTATTGACAGAGCAGGTTTTTTCTTATCCTGGTTTGGGTCAGGCCGTTGTAAAAGCTGGTTTAGGGGGTGATATA
>RRZU010809656.1_pt1 | contig 13743 bp, 14 predicted proteins | sample 2165561 | NCBI WGS metagenome assembly RRZU01 (sample SAMN10456909, study PRJNA506462) | wastewater metagenome | isolation source: wastewater sludge | place: USA: Moscow, Idaho
GTTGAAAACACATTTGCTAATTTAAAACATTTCCGCGCATTATCCAGCCGCTACGACAAGCTGTTGAATAGTTACATTGGCACTGTGGCACTTGCTTGTGGATTGATTTGGCTAAAATTATGAATGTTCAACAGACCCTAGCCAAATTTCGCGCTCTTCTTTCGGCTCCGGCTGCGGCGGCAGGCTCACTTTGAGCAAGCGCGCCATGCCCGGAATGCTGGCACCTTGCACCAGCAGCGATAAAATCACCACCGCAAACGCCACATCAAACAGCAGCCGCGAATCGTTTACGCCCATCATCCACGGCATCATCGCCAAAGTAATCGGCACCGCACCGCGCAAGCCCACCCAGCTGATGTAGGCCACCTCGCGCTTTTGATAGCGAAACCAATACAGGCTGGAATACACCGCCAGCGGACGTGCCACCAGCATCAAAAACACCGCAATCGCCAAGGCATGCCAGCCGTTTTCAAACAAGCGCGACGGGGTTACCAGCAAGCCCAACACCACAAACATACTGGCTTGTGCCAGCCAAGCGAGGCCATCCATCACCCGCAGCACATGTTCGGTGGCGTGGCTGCGCTGGTTGCCGATAAAAATACCGGTGATGTACACCGCCAAAAAGCCGCTGCCGCCCACCAAATTGGTGAAGGCAAACATCAAAATACCGCCCGACAAAATCAGCAGCGCATACAGCCCTTCGGCCAAATGCAGCCGCTGCATTAGCTTGGCCAAAATTTTGCCGCCAATCACCCCGGCCAGCAAACCCAAGCCCATTTGCTGCACCAGCATACCCAAAAACGACAATACCCCGGCCTCGGCGGGGTTCATAATCATGGCGATAAACGCGGTTACCAAGAAAATCGCCATCGGGTCGTTGGCGCCTGATTCCACTTCCAGCGTGGCCAGCACCCTTTGGTTCAGGCGCACGCCGCTGTTGCGCAGCAGCGAAAATACCGCCGCCGCATCGGTGGAGCCCACAATCGCCGCCATCAGCAAGCCCAGCCGCCAATCCACCCCCAACACCCAGGTAACAAACAAGCCCAGCGGCAGCACCGTGGCCACCACGCCCCAAGTGGCCAACACCGCCGACGGCCGCCACGACAGGCGTAAAGTATGCCACTGCGTGCGCAAACCGCCATCGAGCAAAATCACCGCCAGCGCCAACTGCCCCACCATAAAGGCGCCGCCCAAGCTGTCAAAACGCAAGCCACCAATGCCTTCTTCACCGGCCAACATGCCCACGCCCAAAAACACCAACAGCAAAGGAAACCCTAAGCGGGCAGACACACGAGTGGCCATCACACTGACAAACAGCAGCAAGCCGCCAATCAGAAACAAGGCATTGATGCCTTCAAGCATAAAAAATCCTTAAAAAAAACAAATAGTAGTGGGCAATATAAAAGGCAGCGCCAACTGTGCCATCGTGGCCATAGGCTGCCTGAAACTTTATTGCTGCGCCGTGAAAACATGGCGTCTGCGCAGCTAAAATCCATTAATGGTTTGATTTTAACCGATAGCCGGGGCATGTAAAGGCCATAAGGGCAATCTGCTGCTATTTTTTCCGTTCATTTCCATTCAACTGTTTCAGGCAGCCTAACGGTTGCAAGCATCCACCGTAGAGTGCGCCGTGCACACCGAATTTTGCCAAGATGGTGCGCACCGCACACCCTAGGCTTACCATTGTATTGATGGATTTTGTGCGCAATATGACACGCTCAATAATTAAAGGCTGCCTGAAATGTTTTACATTTCAGGCAGCCTTTAGCAAATGAAAGCCAATAATCAAACCAACAATTTAGCCGTTCAACGCTAACAGCAAGCCGTTCATGCGTTTAACAAATGCGGCCGGGTTTTCCAGCTTGCCGCCTTCGGCCAGCAGGGCTTGTTCGTACACCAGCTCGGCCAGGTCGTTGCGCTGGGCTTCGTTGGCTTCGGCGGCGATTTTTTGAATCAGCAAATGTTCGGGGTTGATTTCCAGGGTGGGTTTGCTGTGCGGGATTTGTTCGCCCGCACCGGCGGCTTCGAGCATACGCAGCATGTGCTGGCTCATGTCGTGTTCGCCCACCACCAGGCAAGCCGGGCTTTCAGTGAGGCGGGTGGTGGCGCGCACGGCGGCCACTTTGTCGCCCAGTGCGGTTTGGATGGCTGCGGCCACGTCTTTGCTGGCTTCTTCCACTTTGGCCTGCTCGGCTTTTTCGGCTTCGTCGGCCATGCCGCCCAAATCGAGCGCACCTTTGGCCACGCTGGCCAATGCTTTGCCGTCGAATTCAAACAGGCTGCCCACCACCCATTCGTCTACGCGGTCGGTGAGCAGCAGCACTTCCACGCCTTTTTTGGCAAACACTTCCAAGTGCGGGCTGTTTTTGGCGGCGGCGTAGCTGTCGGCGGTGATGTAGTAAATCTTTTCCTGTCCGGCTTTCATGCGGCCGATGTAGTCGGCCAGGGTCACGTTTTGCACGTCATTATCGTTGTGGGTGCTGGCAAAGCGACACAGGGCGGCGATTTTGTCTTTATTGGCCATGTCTTCGCCCACGCCTTCTTTAAGGGCATTGCCAAACACGTTCCAAAATTCAGTGTATTTTTCCGGCTGGTTTTTCTGCAAGTCTTCCAGCAAGGCCAACACTTTTTTCACGCTGCCTGAACGAATGGCGTCCAAGTCGCGGCTTTCCTGCAAAATTTCGCGCGACACGTTCAGCGGCAAATCGCTGCTGTCGATCACGCCGCGCACCCAGCGCAGATACAGCGGCATCAGTTTTTTGGCGTCGTCCATAATAAACACGCGTTTTACATACAGCTTAACACCGTGTTTGGGGTCGCGCTCGTAGAGGTCGTAGGGGGCGCGTTTGGGGATGTAGAGCAGGCCGGTGTAGTCTTGGCGGCCTTCCACTTTGAAATGCGTCCACGCCAGCGCGTCTTCAAAGTCGTGCGCCACGTGTTTGTAAAATTCTTGGTATTGCGCTTCGCTGATGTCGTTTTTCGGCAGCGTCCACAAGGCTTGGGCGCGGTTGACCACTTCCAGCTCATCGGAAGGCTTGGGGTTGCCTTCATCGTCGTATTCGGGTGCTTTTTTCATCAAAATAGGCACTGAAATATGGTCGCTATAAGTGGTAACGATGCGGCGCAATGTCCAGTCCGACAGCAAATCGGCTTGGTCGTCTTTTAAATGCAGTATCACATCGGTGCCGCGTGTGGCTTTATCCATCGGCTCCACGGTAAATTCGCCGTCACCCGCCGACATCCAGCGCACACCTTGGCTTTCAGGCAGCCCGGCACGGCGGCTTTCTACGGTAACCTTGTCGGCCACGATAAAGGCGGAATAAAAACCCACGCCGAATTGGCCGATTAAATGGGCGTCTTTTTGCGCATCGCCGGTGAGCTGCTCAAAAAATGCTTTGGTGCCGGACTTGGCAATGGTGCCCAAATGCTCAATCACTTCGGCCTCGCTCATGCCGATGCCGTTGTCGGACACGGTGATGGTTTTGGCTTCTGCGTTGGCGCTAACGGTGATTTTCAGCTCGCCGTCATCGTCGAGCAATGCGTTGTTGTTCAGCGCTTCAAAGCGCAGCTTGTCGCAGGCGTCGGCGGCATTGGAAATCAGCTCGCGCAAAAAAATCTCTTTGTTGGAATACAAAGAGTGAATCATCAGCTGCAAAAGTTGTTTGACTTCGGTTTGAAAAGCATGGGTTTGTTTCATGGTGTTCTCGGTGTGAAATAAGGTTGTTGAATTGGATGGCGTAGAAGATAGGGGCTGATGCGGCGGTTTCAAGGCTGTCTGAAGCGGTTTTGATGGCATGGCCATTTCTTTCAGGCAGCCTTGGCCGCACCTTTGCTACAATAGCGCTTTTGCCCATCTGGCCAAAACACCATGACCACCCACCACCGCCTGCCCGACACCCGCCCCTATCCCACCGATCCGGTTAAAAACGAATTGCTGCTGCACGCCGGCCACATCGCCGCCAACAGCAGCAAGGCGCAAACGCAGTTGGCGCGCGAATCGCTGCACCACGCCATTGCCGCCATGTTGCAGCAAAACCATTATTTGGGTTTGTCGGTGGCCTTATCCATGGCTGCCGACGCGCCCACCTACAGCGCTTTATGGCAAAGCTTGGCCGAGGTGTTGAATGCACGCGGCGATGCCGAAATCCAGTGGCTGGCGCTGCCGGTGGTGGTGGTGGCCGGTGCCAAACAAGCCGCCGCCTTGCCCGGCAATGTGCCGGTGGACGACATCAATAAGGTATTGGCGTCCACGCCGTGGGGGCAAGCCTTAAACGGCATCACTTGGCTGCCGCAGCTCTACAGCGCCGCCGAGCTGGCCGCGATTAAGGCAGATGCTTGGTTTGCCGCCAAGCAAAATGCCGCGGCTGCCGCGGCAGTTGCCGCAGCACAACCCGGCAACGCCACATTGTCCGTGCCCGCCGAGCAAAGCGTGCAAGTATTTTACGCACTGGCTTTTGGCGGCCACGGCCTTCAGGCAGCCTTAAATCAACCTTTGGCTGAAGCCGCATTGCCGTTGATGCAGGTATGGCAACAGCATTTCGCCACCCCGGGCGCCACCCTGTTTGCCAACCCGCTGCCGCCGCTGGCACCGCTGGCGGCATTGCGCGAAGGCAGCGCCTTGCGTTTGCGCATGGCGGGCGATGTATTTGCCACCAATGCCATCCGCGCCGTGCGCCTGCAAAGCCCGCGCGTGGGCGTGGTGATGGCGGCACAAGCAGGCGGACGCTTGCTGTTTGGCTTTAACGCCACCGACAGCGTATTTGAAATCGCCCCGCAAGTGTTCACTTGGCCGCTGTCGCCCGGCGACAATATCGACACCATCGCGCAGCAGTTTATCGACTTATTGGCCGAATGCCGGGTAGAAAACATCCGCCTGCTGCACGAGCCGATTGCCGAAAGCGCCGAGCTGCCAAGCTATGCCCAAGCCGTTAGCTTGCCCGGCCATAATCCTTTGTTTGCGCAAAGCCATTGAGATGAAAACACCCACCCGAATTCTGATGGTGTGCTTGGGCAATATCTGCCGCTCGCCGCTGGCCGAATATGTGCTGCGCCAGCAATTGCAGCAAGCCGAGCTGGCGGCACACGTGCAAGTGGACAGCGCCGGCACATCCGGCTGGCACAATGGCGAAAACATGCACCAAGGCAGCCTGAAAACCTTACAACAGCACGGCATCGACCCCAGTGGCTTTCGCAGCCGCCAAGTCTGCACCCATGACGGCCAAGATTTTGATTACCTGATTGCCATGGACAACGACAATCTGGCCGAGCTGGAACGCCTGTTTGGCCGCCAGCCCGATAAAATCTTCAAAATCACCGACCTTATTCCCGAGCTGGGTTACGACCATGTACCCGACCCCTACTACACGGGCGATTTCAGCGAAACCCACCATATTGTCAGCGCGGCCGCTGCGGTGCTGGTGCAGCGTTTGCAGCAAGGTTAAATCGCAGCGGGCAAACGCTTCAGGCAGCCTACTCAATAAAAAAGCCGCATGTTAAAATAAGCGCCTTATTTTTATTCGTTCCCACACGCCGCCCCCGCAGCGGCGCTGTTTTATTTATTCAAAGGATTGTTATGGCAGGTCACAGCAAATGGGCCAATATCCAGCACCGCAAAGGGCGTCAAGACGCCAAGCGCGGTAAAATTTTTACCCGCCTGATTAAAGAAATCACCGTGGCCGCCAAAATGGGCGGCGGCGACCCGGCCGCCAACCCGCGCCTGCGCCTGGCCATGGACAAGGCCTTTGATGCCAATATGCCCAAAGACAACATCCAGCGTGCCGTCGACAAAGGCTGCGGCAATTTGGAAGGCGTGGAATACATCGAATTGCGCTACGAAGGCTACGGCATCGGCGGCGCCGCGCTGATGGTGGACTGCCTCACCGACAACAAAACCCGCACCGTGGCCGATGTGCGCCATGCCTTCAACAAACACGGCGGCAATTTGGGCACCGACGGCAGCGTGGCGTTTCAATTTGTACACCAAGGCTATTTGCTGTTTGCGCCCGGTGTAAACGAAGAAGCCTTAATGGAAGCGGCGCTGGAAGCCGGTGCCGACGACATCATCAGCCACGACGACGGCTCGGTGGAAGTGCTCACGCCCCCCAACGACTACGCCGCAATTAAGCAAGCACTGGAAGCCGCCGGTTTTCAGGCCGCCGATGGCGAAGTCACCATGCGCGCACAAAACGAAACCGAATTGGCGGGCGACGAGGCTGAGAAAATGCAAAAGCTGATTGATGCGCTGGAAGATTTGGATGATGTGCAGGATGTGTACACCACTGCGGTGTTGAACTTTGACTAAGCCGTATTTTTTCAGGCAGCCTTGGCATGAACGAAGTCACCCATTTATTTAAAACCGAAGCCGCCGGCACCTGTGCCGAAGTGCTGGATTTCTGGCTCTACGAATGCAGCTTGGATGAAGCCCCCGATGCCGCACAAGTGGCCGCTTGGCGTGATGTTTTCCAAGCGCGCGGCGGTGCGTTCGCCCGTTTGGCCGCCGTATGCCAAAGCTGGCTGGATACTGAGGCTGCCGATGTCTGAATGGGTGCGAAATAAATGGCTATGGCTGAGCCTAGTTTGGTTGGCCGCGGCCATTTATGCGCTGTTTTTCAAACAAGGCGGCGGTGCCGCGCCGTTTGCCCATTTCGACAAAGTGGCGCATTTCGGCCTGTTTTTCGGCCAATTTTGGCTGTTGTCCAAAATTTTTCTGCACCGCCAACAAACCCCGCCGTGGCGCTGGCTGTTGTTGGCGGCGCTGGTTTGGGCCGGTTTGAGCGAATACCTGCAAGCCACCCTCACCCCCGATCGCCACGGCGATGTGTTTGACGCCATTGCCGATGTGCTCGGCGCCGCCTGTGCCCTGTGGCTGGCGGTGCGTGTGGCACAGACATCACCCCAAATTAAGGAAACCGCATGAGCACCAACCCCCAAGTTTACCGCCAACGCCGCCAAGCCTTGCTGCAACAATTGGGTGCCGACGGCATTGCCGTGGTGTTTGCCGCCCCCGAACAACGCCGCAGCAACGACAGCGACTTCCCCTTCCGCCAAGACAGCTATTTGCACTACCTCACCGGCTTTCCCGAGCCCGAAGCCGTGCTGGTGCTCAATGGGCGCGAGCAAAGCAACACCTTGTATTGCCGCAATAAAGACCCACTGCGTGAAATTTGGGACGGCTTTCGCTACGGCCCCGAAGCGGCCAAAGAAACCTTTGTCATGGATGCAGCGGGTTGCGTCGACCAATGGCAAAATGCGCTTCAGGCAGCCTTAAAAGGCCACCGCCAATTGTGGGCATTGTGGGGGCTATGCCCCGAACACGACGCCACAGTAATGAAGCTGTGGCACAGCGTGCAGCAAAGCGCCGGCCAGCGCGCCGCCACCGGCAGCACCATCGCCCCGGTGGCGCTGATGGATTTAAGCCGCCCGCTTAACAAAATGCGCCTGATTAAAGACACCCACGAGCAAAAATTGCTGCGCCGCGCGGGCAGCATCAGCGCCCAAGCGCACATCCGCGCCATGCAATACACCCGCCCCGGCGTGTTTGAATACCAAGTGGAAGCCGAAATTCTGCACCACTTTATGCAGCAAGGCGCACGCTACCCGGCCTATAACAGCATTGTTGCCGCCGGTAAAAACGCCTGCTGCCTGCACTATGTGGAAAACAAAGATGCCGTGCAAAGCGGCGAATTATTGCTGATTGATGCCGGTGCCGAATACCAGCTCTACGCCGGCGACATCACCCGCACCTTTCCGGTAAATGGCCGCTTCAGCGGTGCCCAGCAAGATGTGTACGAAATCGTGCTGGCCGCCAACATCGAAGCCATCGCCGCCATCCGCCCCGGCGCCGATTGGCAAGACATCAACCGCGCCGCCATCCGCACCCTCACCCAAGGCCTGCTCGACTTGCAACTGCTGCGCGGCAGCCTCGACGCCAATATCGACACCGAAGCCTACAAACGCTTTTATATGCACGGCTTAGGCCACTGGATTGGCTTGGATGTGCACGATGTGGGCGGGCGTTTTGAAGACGAAAAGCCCATTTTGCTGCAAGCCGGCATGTGCACCACCGTGGAACCGGGGCTTTACATCGCCGCCGCGCCCGATATTCCCGCCCATTTCCACAACATCGGCGTGCGCATCGAAGACAATGTATTGGTCACCGCCGACGGCCATGAAAACTATACCCACGAAGTGCCGAAAACCATTGCTGAGATTGAAGCGTTGATGGCAGGCTGAAGGCTGCCTGAAAGGCAAAACCGTCATTTTTTACACCACTAAAAATAAACCGCCCCGGTTTTCATCAATGGAACCGGGGCGGTTTTGAATTTTCAGGCAGCCTTGCCGCCACTTCAATGGCTCAATTGTTTTTGCGCCTCATCCTTGGCCGCACGCACCACATCCATGCCAAACAAGGTATTCACATCGGTTTCGTCAAACACATAATGCGCATGGCAAAAGTCGCAGCTGATGTCGATGCTGCCTTGCTCGGCCACCGCTTCGCCCACTTCCTGTCCGCCCAGCAGCAGCAACATATCGCTCACCTTGCCGCGCGAGCAGGTGCAGGCAAATTCGATGTTTTGCGGCTCAAACACCCGTGGCGGGGTTTGGTGAAACAAACGGTAGAGCACGGTGTGCGCGCTTAAATCCGTGAGCTCGGCGGCGGTAACGGTTTGCGCCAGCGTGGTCACATCGGCCCAAGCATTAGCGGCAATATCCTGTTCAGGCAGCCTTTGCAGCAATAAACCGCCGGCGCTGTGTTCGTTGGCGGCTAGGCTGATGTGGGTGTCGAGCTGCTCGGAGCGTGCCATATAATCCATCAGCATTTGCGCAATGGTGTCGCCTTCCAGCGCCACCACACCTTGCCACGGCTCGCCGTTTTGCGGCTGTAAGGTCATCACAAACATGCCGCCTTCGCCCAATAAATCGCGCAAGCCGGTGTGTTCGTCCATCACCGCCTGCTCATCCCAGCGGGCGGTGGCGCGGCAGGTATGCGCCGAAGTGGCTTCGGCCACCAGCATTTTCAGCACACCCTTGCCTTGCACTTGCAAAATCAGGCTGCCGTCAAATTTAAGGTTACTGGCCAGCAGCACGGCCGCCGCGGTCAGCTCGCCCAAAGCATGGCGGATGGCGGCGGGATAATCTTTATTGCCCACAATGTGTTGCCACACGCTGGCCAGCGACACATGCAGGCCGCGCACGGGCATATCGTCGAACACCAGGCGGGTGAGTTGGTTGGCGGGCGTTGTTGGTGCAGAAGTCATCTTATTCTCGTTATAGGGTTTCTATTGTGCTTGAATATGGACGCAGCCACCCTAAAATCAAGTCCACACACAAATTCTGCCGTGGCGGTACAATACCGCTTACTGCATCGGCAACAACAAGGAATTCCCCATGTGCCAACTGTTGGGCATGAATTGCAATACCCCCACCGATATTGTGTTTTCATTTGAAGGCTTCCGCCGCCGCGGCGGGCTTACCGACCACCATGCCGACGGCTTTGGCATCGGCTTTTTCGAAGGCCGCGGCCTGCGCTTGTTTCACGACGACAAACCCAGTGCCGACTCGCCGGTGGCCGACTTAATCAAACATTATCAGATTAAATCGGAAAACGTGATTGCGCATATCCGCAAGGCCACCCAAGGGCGCACCTCGCTGGTGAACACCCACCCTTTTGTACGCGAATTGTGGGGCGAATATTGGCTGTTTGCCCACAACGGCCATTTGGGTGACTTCCAGCCGCCGCCCGGCCAATACTACACCCCAGTGGGCAACACCGATTCCGAACGCGCCTTTTGCTTTTTGCTGGAATCACTGCGCCAGCGCTATGCGGCCAAACCGGCACGGCATGAATTATTTGCCGCCGTGGCCGAGCTCACCGCCCACATCCGCAGCCACGGCCTGTTTAACTTTATGCTCTCCAACGGCGAATGGCTGCTCGCCCACGCCAGCACGCTGCTGTATTACATCGTGCGTCAAGCCCCGTTTGGCGAAGCGCATTTGCTGGATCAGGATATGGCGGTGGATTTCAATGCCGTCACCACCCCCAACGACCGCGTGGCGGTGATTGCCACCCTGCCGCTCACCCGCAACGAAACCTGGCAACAATTGGCCGTGGATGAGCTGGTGTTGTTTTATGAAGGCCAAATCATCCACCGCCACGGCCCGCAGCCACCCCGCTACCTCAGCGCCGAAGAAGGCCTGGCCATCGCCCGCGCCGCCGGTGTGGCCGAATATTGATATTGTTGTATTCAAGCAGTACCGCAATCGATTAAGGCTGCCTGAAGCCCTTGCAAAACATTTATTCGCTAATGAAAAATATTCGAATTCGTCACTCCGGCGTAGGCCGGAATCCATCGAATTCTAATAAATTAATTTAAAATTATTTATTGTATTTTAAGAAATGGATTCCGACCTACGCCGGAATGACGAACCGGAAAGATTTTGAAGGCTAAATGATGTTTTGCAAAAGTCTCAGCCTTTAAACAACCCAAGAAGGCTGGTTTTAAAAGCTTTCGCTCGTAGAGTGCGCGTGCCCACCAGAAAATCCCTTCATTATTAACCTAAAATAAACTTTATTTTATTTAAAATCATATTGATAACTATATTATAGTAAATAATAATAATTATCATTTGTAATTTTCATCACTTTGGCTTACCATGCACTCACGCTAACAACACGGCACAGCCAGGAGCGGGAAATGCCAGCCTCTCTGATTACCCAGATAGCCCACCACATTACCGCCCTGCACCGCCATGGCAGCGCGCTATTGGCCACGCACGACCAGCAACAAGCCGATGTGCATCATGTGCAGTGCTTGCACACCTTGCAAAGCTATTTTGTTTGGGTGGCCGATTACACCGCACTGGCCGAAAGCACCGCCGACAACAGCAACGCCATTTTGCTGCTCAGCCATGAAGACGGCACCCATTTAAGCTGGGTAGGCACCACTCATGCCGTGGCAGAACATGAGCCGCTGTATGCACAAATGTGGTCTTTATTGCAGCAGCACCTGCACCAACAATACGCACAGGTAGCGCGGTGGAAAAACCGCTGTTTATTGCAATTGGTGCCACAGCATGGCCGTTTTAGCCGGCAAAATCAGCAAGATGTGCTGTTGAATAATGCAGATTTAAACAGTATTTTGAATTGGCAGGCCGCTGCCTAAGAGTCTGTTCACGATCTTTTTTGTAGCGGATTCCCATGCCAAATCAGCTACAGAAACGGGTGCAGGCAAGGCAAAAAGCACAGCCAAAGCCAGCTTTGGCGCGCATTTTTAACGCAGCATGCGCCTGTTTATGTGCCCAAAGCAGCACAATAAAAGATTGTAAACAGGCTCTAAGGCAACGGCACAGAGAATTTCACACTGTAAATAAGGAGTAGGCCTTAAACGATTTTTGGTAGTGGTTTGTGTTCCTTTTGCGCCCCCTTATGGGGGCGACTTTTTTTGGCTGGCGTCAGGCAGCCTAGATAGCGCTTAGGCTGCCCATCATCGCCATCAACATCGATACCAAAGCCGCCGGCGCCACACAGCTGGCTCAACCGTGTTGTCCCAAAACAATTCGGTTAGGGTGTCGTGCTGCCGCTTTAATTCTATTTTGCGGCGGAAAATAACTTCTATATCAACCAAATCGCCGTTGTCATCCACTTCAAACCCGCTTTGAGTATAACGCGCAGTGCCCGTTACCCTATTATCGGTGCGGCGTGTGTATTGCACTTGATCCACGGTTTCGCCCGCCTCCCAATAGCTGTATTCCATGCCGTATTTGCCAATGGTTAGCATGGCGGCGGCATCGTTGTCGTGTATGCCGCAATATTCACGCACCACTTGCCGTGTCGGCTTGCCGTCCCAATTACTCACCCATTTGCCCTGAAAAGCTGCGGGCATCTCTTGGGCAGCCATCACTGTGCCGCTCAGCCACAGCAGGCAATAGCATACAAAACGATTGTGTTTCATGGTTTTCCACTTTAGAGGCTGCCTGAAAGCCATTGGCAAACAATTGAAGCGGGCATACTCTGCCCGCTCTTGATTATCCAGCATATCTACACAGCTTTAGCCGGCCGGTTCGCTGGCATCTTCCAACAGCCAAGCCTGTGCCGAGGCGGCATCATCAAAATATTTTGGGTGCTGCTGGGTGAGCAAGTTGGAAATATGTGCACCCAACTTAATCCAGATGTCGTCTACCACAATGGCAATGCGGCCAAAATCGTCTTCGTGGTTGCGCACAAAACGCAGCTGTTCCATCGCCATATCAACGGTAAAATCCTTCAACATCGACAAATCGAGCAAAATATCCGGCCGATGCACTTTGCCGCTGATGTTCATCAGCGCTTCTTCAAACAGGCGGAAGTCTTCCAGGGTAAATTCGTTGTAAAGCGCCACATTCAGGCCGTAATGTTGTTCGCGAATGGAAATCATGGTTTGCCCTCCTCTGTTTGTATTATTTATCTGATGATATGGTGGTGGCCGCTCTTTAGCGCCGAGCTGCACCCCAAATACCGCTGGCTATAATAATACCCATGCCCACCACTTCTTGCCAGTGAATTGCATCGCCCAGCCACCAAACGCCCACCAAGGTGGAAAACACCACGGTTAAATACGATAAGGCCGCCACCACCAGTTTGCGCCCCACTTTGTAAGCCCGCGTGAGACACAGCTGAGCAATGGTGGCGGTGGCGCCGATGCCCAGCACATACGGTGCGCTTTGCCAGCTCAATGGCTGCCAGCCGTCCCAAGTGGCCAGCGCCGCGCTGATTAAGGTGGCCACCAGCGAAAAATAAAACACCACCCGCCAACCCGGCTCACCCAGCTGTGCCAATTCGCGTACCTGCAAATAAGCCCAGCCTGCGCACAAGCCCGCCGCCAAGCCAATCAACCCGGCCCATTCCTGCCCCGCAGCAAAAGTGGGGCGCAGCAACACCACAATGCCCACAAAACCCAACAACAAGGCCAGCCACATGGCTGGGGCGATTTTTTCTTTTAAAAACAGCCACGACAATAAGGCCAAAAACAGTGCCGAGGTGTAGTTGAGCGTAACCGCCGTGGCCAGTGGCAGATGGGTGATGCCGTAAAAAAACAGCAACACGCCCAAAGTGCCCGCCACGCCCCGGCTTAAATGCGCACCCCAATGCGGAGTGGCGAAACGCTCCCGCCGCATCCATGCCAACGCACCCAATAACACCACCGCAAACACCGTGCGCCAAAACACCAATTCATAAAAGCCGAAATCAAAATCTTGGCCGGCTTTTTTTACCAAGCCGCCCATCAGTGCAAAAAACAGCGCCGCCAACACCATCCAGCCTGAGCCTAATTTATCGGTGCGGCTTATTGTGTTTACCTGCATTTCATTCCCTTTATACCAATCCTAAAAAATAACCCATTTTCAAATTCATCCAAATGAAATTGGCGCATCAAACCTACGCAAAACACAGAAACCGATGCGCCAAGACGCACCTATGCCGCGTTTTTCCTATTTTAATGAAGGCTATAGTGGAATGCAGAATAAAGTGATACAAGGCGCGAAGCCGCAGACAGTACAGTAGTACGGAACAGAATTTGTTGGCGCTTTTAGCGCCTTACAAAATAGTTCTCTTCGAGCTACGGCACAGCAACGCCGAATCACTTTGTTATGCATTTCATACTATTACTATAAAAAAACCTAACTTTGATGGCTCCCCTAGCCGTCCTCCTAGCAATGTCTTCATCTCTCTGCCTGGTTATCTCATTATACAGCACTAAAATCACTCCA
>RRZU011840739.1_pt1 | contig 13742 bp, 12 predicted proteins | sample 2165561 | NCBI WGS metagenome assembly RRZU01 (sample SAMN10456909, study PRJNA506462) | wastewater metagenome | isolation source: wastewater sludge | place: USA: Moscow, Idaho
CATTAAAGGATAGGTTTTAAAGTCTTGGTCTTTATGGGTTCGAGATAAGACATGATAATCATCTTTGTATACATAAAGTGATTCACTGTAGAAGGTTTGATTGAGAATCTCTTCTGGTTTTTCACTGTCAAGACGCTTTGTGATTTCTTGTTCTAAGACAGGTGAGATCCCTTCATATTCTTTTCGTAATGAAAGATATTTGTCATCTTCAGTGAGATTTGCGATATCTTTTTTATCAAAACTATCGGGGAAGGTATACGGTGCACCACCCACAATAGCACGATCTAAACTCTCAAAGGAGCCCATGCGTTTTGTGGCATCGATGATCTTGCCATCATCACCCACTAAGATAAGGTTAGCATAACGTCCCATAAGCTCTAAGATGAGTTGGTAGGGTCTGATGACCCCCAGTTCATCACGATGATCAACCTCAATAATCATGATACGATCATGTCCTTTTTGGTGAATTTTTGTGATAGTGCCACCATCTAAATACTTTCTCAAAATGGTTAGAAAATGGGTCATATCAATATTACTGGATGCTTTTAAGTTTGTGAATTGCAAGCGTCCAAAACGGGGGTGTGTTGAAATATATAATGTTTTTATTCCTTTTCCAAAACATTGAAAAAGAAACTCATATTCTGAGGGTTGTGTAATACGGTTGATTCTCATGGGTGTTTCCTTATTCATAAGATCAACAATTCTGCTAAGTAAAATACCATCCATTGGCATAAGTTTCACGTCCTTTTGAATGCTTATTATATCATAAATTAAGGTAAAATAGATGTGTTAGGAATATGGTAAAAAAAAATGAAAGAAGGTGCCAGTTTGAAGATAAGAAACTACCAGGCTATCGATTTAGATGAAATCATGACACTATTTTATATAATAAGTCCATAATATCAATAAAAAAGATGATACAGAATCACAACTCAATGCTTGGGCACCTAAAGTTTTGGACCGAACGATTTGAGAAAAAAGTTTAGTAGAAAATATTTGTTTTGTAGTAGAAGACAAAGGGAAGATTGTTGGATTTGGGGATTTAAAAGATCATAATCTTTTAGACAAGCTCTTTGTGCATCATGAATATCAAAATAAAGGGATTGGAAAGATACTTTTAGACAAGTTAGAAAATGAAGAGATACAAAGCGGTGCTTCAGTTATATTTGTGACGTCAAGTCTAACTGCTTCAAGTTTTTTTGAAAAATATGGTTTTCAAAAATATAAGATACAAACAGTTGTGCGAAAAGGTGTTACGTTGCGTAACGTCAAGATGAAAAAAAACTTATGTTATAATTTAAATAGGTGACTACTATGAAAAAAATACAAATCTTACAGATTAACGATGTGCATGGCTATATTAAAGAACATGATGAATACTTCTTCACGAAAGATGGTATTGAATATAAAAAAGCAGGCGGCTATAGTCGCATTAAAACTGTGATTGAAACCGCGCAGAAAGAAGGGCCTGTTTTAGCGTTGGATGGTGGAGATACCTTTCATGGCACAAAACCAGTCGTAAAGTCAAAAGGTGAAATCTTAATTCCCATACTCAATCATCTTGAATTAGACGGGATGAGTGGCCATTGGGATTTTGCGTATGGACCAAAACATTTAAAACACTTGGTTTCTAAATTAAACTATCCCTTTTTATCTTGTAATGTCTACAACAAAGATGATGATAGTCTTACTTTCGATGCATATAAAATCATTGAAAAAGGTGATTTAAGCATACTTGTGATTGGACTGAGTGCCACCATTATTGATAAAACAATGCCAGACAACTTCAGTGAAGGTATTTACTTAACAGATGGTTTAGATGAAGTGAATGCTTTGAGTGAAAAGTATCGCGATGAGGTTGACTTGATTGTGGTGAATTCACACATGGGTTACCCACAAGATGTCCATCTTGCTTCAAATACAAAAGGTGTTGATGTATGGCTCAGTGCACATACCCATAATCGCTTATATGAACCAACCTATATTAACGATACCGTATTAATTCAATCAGGCAGTAACGGCTCATTTATTGGTAAGTTAGAGATTACACTTGATGAAGATGTAAAATACATTTCACATGAACTGATTGTGTTGGATGAAAAGATTGAAGAGTCAGCATCTATGTTAGCGGTCATTGATACTTTAGATTTAGATGAAGACCTTAGTGTTGTGGGTAAAACAGAGTTACCACTTGCGCGAAAAGAAGTTTTAAACAGTGATTTGGATGCCTTACTTCTTGAAGCAATTTGTAAGGCCAGTAAGACAAATATTGCCTTTTCAAATGGATGGCGTTATGGACCGGTTATTTTAAAAGGAGAAATTAGTAAAGATGACATCATCAACATGATCCCAATGAATCCTGATATCATGAAGGTCACTTTAACGGGTCAAGAAATTAAAGACATGCTAGAAGAAAATATTGAACGTACTTTTTCAAGTGATCCCATGTCACAGATGGGTGGGTATTTAAAACGTGTCTTTGGTTTGAAGATTTACTTTAAAATTGAAAATCCAAAAGGACGAAGGATCCAAGAAATTTATACACAAGATGCACCTTTAATATATGATCAAAGTTATCAAGTTTCCTATATCACCCAGCAAGGTGTTTCTAAAAAATATGGACAAGACCACACAAACACAAAAATTAAAGCACAAGATGCACTCTTAGCCTATTTGAAAAAAGAAGTCTTTAAAAAAGAATCGAATACATGGATGGCGATATAAAAGCGCATAAACAGGCTCTTTTATGATTAGAGATTAAAAGAAAGCGTTCGCACTGAAAAAAGTTTGACTTACAGGTTGAATGTAAGTATTATAATTAAAAGGGATGGTGCGAATGAATAAAAAAAGAGGTTTATTAGTCATATTATCAGGGCCAAGTGGCGTCGGAAAAGGAACTGTTCGCGATTTGTTTATCAATCGAGAAGATTTAAATTTGGCTTTTTCTATATCTATGACAACGCGTTCACAACGTGAGGGCGAAATAGACGGCAAGCATTACTACTTTGTATCACGTGATGCGTTTGAAAAATCAATTGAAAATGATGAATTATTAGAATATGCAGAATTTGTTGGAAATTACTACGGAACCCCACTTGAAGAGGTGAATCGCTTACGTGATTTAGGAAAGAACGTACTTTTAGAAATTGAAGTACAAGGGGCACTCCAAGTGATTGAAAGGGTACCTGATGCACTGAGCATCTTTCTTGTGCCACCCAGCATGGAAGAATTACGCCGTCGTTTAGAGGGAAGACGTACGGAGTCAGAAGAAATATTAAATGAGCGACTTTCAAAAGCCGCAAAAGAAATGGAATTAATGAATCAATACCGTTATGTAATTTGTAATGATGATCCGGAGTTTGCGGCAGATATGGTTTCATTAATTATCAAAAGAAACATTGAAGCAGCTCTATAAGGGTTGCTTTTTATCACTTAAGGAGTTTTATGCAATTTTGTGATGTACTCATTCAAGAAAGTTTCTTGTATAACACACCGTTAACGTATTCAGCAGATGGTTATCATCTTGAAAAAGGAATGCGTGTTTTTGTGCATGTAAAGGGTCGCAAGATGGTAGGTTTTGTGCTCAAAGTATATGAAGGATCACTTCAAGATTTTGAATATAAAATTCTACCCATCGATTCACAAATCGATACATCACCCATCATCAACGACGAATTATACGATTTAGCCTTTAAAATGAGTCACATGAATGTATCGCCTTTAATACGCGTCTTTCAAACAATTTTACCCAATAGCTTAAGACCCAGAACAACTTTTAAAAAGCCAAAAGAGATTCAAGGACTAACATTTAATAAGTTAGATGATGAAAAACTCACACCCAAACAAGCGTCTTTTATTGAAAAATTTAAAGCACAAGACTTTGTATTACTCAAAGATGCAAGAACTTTTTATTCAGGCTATGACACGCTTGTAAAAAGAGACATCTTTAAAAAGGTTTCTCAAGAAGCAAGATATGTATCACAAAGTATTGAAAACACCTATCCAGAACTTCCTTTAACCCCAGAACAACAATCGATAAAAGATAAAATAGACTTAAACAAAGCCCATACGTATTTATTACACGGTGTCACAGGATCTGGTAAAACAGAGGTATACCTCCATCTTGCGAAAGATGTTTTAAAGCGCGGCAAGTCTGTCCTATTTTTAGTGCCAGAAATTGCCTTGACACCACAAATGATACAGCGCGTATCAGAGCGCTTTGGGGAAGATGTCGCCATTTATCACTCAGGTCTTAACGAACAAGAAAAATACGAACAATATATTCGCGTAAAAAATTATGAAACATCCATTGTGGTGGGAACACGCTCTGCACTTTTTATGCCCTTTGACAATTTGGGACTCATTGTTTTAGATGAAGAACATGACACATCGTATAAACAAACCAGTACGCCAAGCTATCATGCATTAGATGTCGCCACTTTAAGAAGTGAAACACACCAATGTCCACTAATTTTAGGCAGTGCTTCACCGCGCTTAGAAAGTTACGCAAGGGCTTTAAAAGGTGTGTATACACTCTTAGAGCTACCAAGACGGATTAATGATAACTTTCCAAAAGTTACCATCATTGATACAAAGGACTCTTTATATCAAGGCGAAGGATCCATTTTAACATCCCCTTTAATGAATGCCATTCAAAAAAGACTCGACCAAAAAGAACAAGTCATCCTGCTTTTAAATAGACGCGGGTATATGACATTTTTAAAAGATAAGAAAACAGATCAAGTATTGATGTGTCCACACTGTGATATCTCACTGAACTACCATAAACATGACCGTATGTTAAAGTGTCATCAGTGTGATTATCATACCAATCAGATCCCTTTAGGCGAAGATGGGCTCCCACTTGAGCTTGTAGGAAGTGGCGTGGGAACACAGCGTCTTGTGGAAGGTTTACAGTCTCATTTTAAGACTGCACGCATTGTGCGTATGGACCGTGATACAACCACAAGAAAAAACGCCCATGAAAAGATTTTAACAGATTTTTCCAATCACAAGTATGATATTTTAGTGGGAACACAAATGATTGCGAAAGGTTTAGATATTGAAAATGTGACTTTAGTTGGGATTGTGAATATTGATCATACACTGGCTTATGAAGACTTTAGGTCGGTTGAACATACCTTCAATCTTATTTTACAAGCGACGGGTCGAAGTGGGCGCGGTGACAAAGAAGGTGAAGTCATGATTCAAACCTTCAATAAAGATCACTATGCGATTTATTATGGGGTACACAATCAATATAAACGTTTCTTTAATCAAGAAATGAAGTATAGAAAACTCGCAAAATACCCGCCTTATAGTTATCTCATTTCGATTACTTTTACACATCAAGATGAAAACGTGGCATTAAAACACGCGAACACATTTTTAAATGTCTTAAAGCGTGATAAAATGATTATTATGGGACCGACTTCTTTAGTGAAATTATCGGATCTACGAAGAGTCAGAATTATATTAAAAGGTGTTGATTTAAAGGGCATGCTTGAAGATATCAATCATGCGGTTACACTTTACTACACCATTCATAAAGGAGGGATCAGTGTTGATGTGAATCCATTAACACTTATATAGATGAGAAGAGAAGCAAGTTATCATGTATTAAATGATGTGTTAAACAAGGGGCACCATGCACACCTTGTGTTAAAATCACTTGAACTGAATGAAAGTGATCAATCATTTGTATCGGCACTGGTTTATACGGTGCTTCAAAATAAATATTATTTAAATTATCAATTTGAAGACTTAGTCAAAAGAAAACCCAACAAGAAGGTCAATATTGTGCTTTTAATGGCCGCTGCCCAACTCTTTAAAATGGATGAAATTCCAGATTATGCACTGGTCAATGAATATGTTGAACTCACCAAAAAAATTGGAGAACAACACAGCGCAGGCTTTGTGAATGCGGTATTAAAAAAAATGGTGGATCGAAAAGAAAGACCTTTAGATAAAGACACATTAGAAGGCATCTCAATTGATACCAGTATGCCACTTTGGATTTTAAATCTTTTAAAACACCAATATTCTTTAGAATTTTCGCGTGATTATGCCTATTATGTGCAAGAAATTAAACCTACTTATGGTTGGGTTAATAAACTGGTTGCTTCAGATGATTTATCAACCTACTTTGATCAAAAGAATCCAAACATTGTCAGTTCAAATGTCTTTAGAAGTGATGCCTTAGAAAAAGCACAGATTGTGATTCAAGATATCAACTCACAAGCCGTTGTTAAATCCATGCCCATAGAAAAAGGGATGCATGTTTTGGATTGTTGTTGTGCACCAGGGACAAAAACCCTGGGCATTGCGAATAAACTAGAAAATACGGGAAAGATTGTTGGTGTGGATCTCATTGAGAAGCGTGTTGAAGTCACACAAGACTTGATGAAACGTGCCAATGTGCAAAATGCGACTATTATTCAAGGGGATGCAGCTGAAGTTAAGTTTGATGAAGAATTCGATGTTGTACTGATTGATGCACCTTGTAGTGGTCTTGGCGTATTGAGTCATAAACATGATTTAAGATACAATATTCAGCCTACAGATCTTGATGATTTAGAGAAAATTCAAGCAGATATACTAGATAATGTGGCACAGTATATTAAGGAAGATGGCCTTCTTGTTTATGCGACTTGTACTTTAAATAAAAAAGAAAATGAAAAACAAATTGAAAAGTTCTTAAAACGACATGATAATTATGAACTTATTTTTGAAAAGACCTATGATCCACTTAAAACCTTAGGGGACGGGTTTTATGTCGCACATTGCCGTAAAAAATGGTAAAATGATAGATGAAACGAGGATTGAATTTGAAATACGAAAAGATAAGTGAACTGGGTTATGTTCGTGAAACCAATCAAGACAGAGTGATCGCCATAGAAAACGACTATGGCTTTTTGGGCGTTGTTTGTGATGGCATTGGTGGGGGTCGCGCAGGCGATGTTGCCAGTGAACTTGTGGTTTCTATTTTTGAAGAAGCATTCTTAAGTAACCCAAAATTTGAAGATGATGCTGATATGATTGCATGGTTTGAAAAAACCTTAGCTAAAGCAAACTTAGCAGTATTTAATAAAAGCATGAAATCAAAAGCATTTCATGGTATGGGTACCACAATTGTGGCAGTCTTAATTTATGGCGGAAGGGCCTTAGGTTTTAATGTGGGTGATTCAAGACTTTATGAACTCAGACATGGAAACCTAAATTTACTTTCTCATGATCAAACGTACGCCTATCAAATGTACCTACAAAATGAAATTACCAAAGAAGAAATTGCACACCACCCAAGAAGAAATGTCTTGATTAATGCGGTGGGCATTAAAGATGAAATTAACTTTGAAACAATCCGTGTTGTGGATGGTTGGCAAAATCTAATGCTTTCAACAGATGGCCTCCATGATTTTGTGGATCATGGCTATTTGGAACAAGCCTTTAATTTACCTTTAGATAAAGCTGCAGAACTTTTAAAAAGCTTGGCTTTAAAAGCGGGGGGATATGACAACATATCATTTGTTTTAATTGAGGGAAACCGACATGAATAGAATTTTAAACAAACGCTATGAAATAAAAGAGAAAATTGGATCAGGTGGAATGGCTGATGTTTTCTTAGCGCAAGATTTGGTGTTAGATCGTGAAGTTGCGATCAAAACACTCAGAGAAGATTTAAATAATAATCCCGTTGCCTTACTACGTTTTAAAAGAGAAGCCAATGCAGGAAGCGGCCTGAATCATCCCAATATTGTTGAAGTATATGATGTGGGAGAATGTGAAAACACCCAATACATCGTCATGGAATATATCAAAGGGCCGACTGCCAAAGAACTCTTATTTAGAAGAGGCAGCCTGGAAGTCAAAGAAGCCGTTGATTTTATGCTTCAACTCTCACATGGCATCGCAAAAGCGCATGCACAAGGTATTATTCACCGTGATATTAAACCACAAAACATTTTGGTTAAAGCTGATGGGACCATTAAAGTCTCAGATTTTGGGATCGCTCAAGCAGGCGATGCCTTACAGCTTACAAAAGTAGATTCTGTTATGGGATCTGTTCACTATCTTGCGCCAGAACTTGTAAGGGGTGAAGGGGCGAGTCAGCAATCAGATATTTATGCGATGGGGATTATCTTTTTTGAAATCCTGACAGGTAACCCACCCTTTGATGGAGATATGCCTGTAGAAATTGCGATGAAACAGTTGAAAGATCAAACACCCAGTGTTAAAGAATTCAATCCCAATATTCCAAATTCAATTGTGAATATTATCAATAAAGCCACAGCTAAAAATACCGCTAACCGTTATCGTCATGTGGATGAGATGATCATTGATTTAAAAACATCCTTAAATGAAGATAGAAGAAATGAATCTATTTGGGAACCTGCCTTTGAAGATCAAGGGGAAACAAAACTCATTGAAACTTTAGAAGATGTCAGTGAAATACAAGCACCTAAAAAGAAGAAAAAGCTTTCTTCCATGGCAAAAGTTGCGATCGGCTTAACCGTTGTCCTTGTGGTTTCTATTGTGGCAATGCTTGTCGCAAACAGTAAACCTAAAATGTATGTCTTAGAAGATGTACGCGGGATGACTTTAGATGAAGCAAGACTTTTCTTACAAGAAAATAACATTCATATCAGTTCAAAAGTAGAACGTGATTTCTCTGATGTATATGACTTTGACCAAATCATGGAAACAAATCCTTCATTTGGAACAGAAATAGAAAAAGGATCACAAATCAGTGTTGTGATATCAAGGGGAACATTCTTTGAGATTGGCGATTATGTGGGTGAAGACTTAGAAGTCATTAAAAAGCTTCTGGACGAACAAACAAACATTAATTTACGCATTCTTTATGAATACCAAAAAGATGAAACACCCGGTACCATCTTGAAACAAGATGGACTCAGTAAAGGTGATCGCATCAGTCCAACACAAAATCTAGATTTAATCCTTACGGTCGCAAAAGAATTAGAAATTCAAATTCCTAACCTTAATAATATTGACATTCAAGATGCAAAACAACAACTTGAAAATCAAGGAGTGAAAGTTAAACTTGAATCCTTAGACATCAGTCATCTGACAGCCTTTGAAATTACACAAATCAATTATGGTGTTGTGATTAAAACAGACCCCATGATGGGATCTACCTATGTTCAAAAAGATGACAGTGTCATTACCATTTATTACTATGATAGAAATGATATCCCTGAAGAAAAACCAGAAGAACAAATACCGACTGAACCAGAAGAAGGAGATCAGGATTAATGCAGACAGGACTTATTATCAAAAATATTTCCAATCAATATACTGTTTATTTTAATCAAGAAACCCATATTGCGGTTGCGATGGGGAAATTGAGACTGGGTAAAAGACCGCTTGTGGGCGACCATGTAAGACTTGAGTTCACCGACAATAAATGGGTCATCCAAGAGGTGTTAGAGCGTAAGAATGCTTTAAATAGACCCCTTGTGGCCAATGTTGATCAAGCTTTGATTGTGATGAGCGCAAAAGAACCTGACTTTTCATATAGACTGGTTGATCGTTTGATCTTTCTTGTTTCATATGAGGGGATTGAGCCGATTATCGTTTTAAATAAAACAGATTTAATTAATCAAGATGAAATAGATAAAATAGTATCTGAATACGAATCATCAGGCTATAAAGTTTATGCCACCTCCAGAAAGACTCAAGACGTATCATTTACAGAAGTATTTGAAGATAAAATTACCGTCTTAGCAGGACAAAGTGGTGTGGGTAAGTCAAGTCTTATTAACCGTATTGATCAAACCTTTGAACTTCAAACTCAAGAAATCTCAAAAGTATTGGGACGGGGTAAGCATACAACACGCCATAATGAACTGCACCAAATTGCAGGGGGATGGGTTGCCGATACACCAGGCTTTTCTTCACTTGATTTTAAGCACTTAGATCCTGTAAGTTTCGCAAATTCAGTGCCTGATTTTGAAGAATATTGGCCATCATGTCGCTTTAGAGATTGTTTACATCAATCAGAGCCTGGATGTGCTGTTAAAAAAGCTTTAGAAAATAAAGAAATATCGCAAATTCGATATGATCATTATATTGAAACACTTGCATTAATTAAGGAGGAGTCACATGACTAAAATTGTTGCACCATCATTGTTATCGCTTGATTTTAAACAAATGAACCTACAAATTAAACGCGCTGAAACCGGTGCGAAATGGTTCCATTATGATGTGATGGATGGGGTCTTTGTTGATAATATCAGCTTTGGACCTGGCATTCTCAAACAAATCACAGACATTACCGATACGTTTATGGATGTTCACTTAATGATTGTGAACCCTAAGAAATACTTTGAGGCTTTTAAAGACGCAGGCGCTGATGCGATTACCGTTCATATTGAAACCTTTGAAGAAGTGGAACATGGCATCAAGGCTATTGAAGCGCTTCATGAGATGGGTTTAAAAGCAGGGATCTCCCTTCGACCCAGTACACCCATTGATTTGGCCATTCCATATTTAAAGTTTGTCGACCTAGTTCTAGTGATGAGTGTAGAACCAGGCTTTGGGGGTCAAAAATTTATTCCTTCAATGTTAGAACGTATTGAAAAGTTTGATGAATTAAGAAAATTAAACCACTATGGTTATCTCATTTCAGTTGATGGTGGGATTAATGAAGAAACAGGGAAGGCATGCCGCGATAAAGGGGCTGATGTCTTGGTTGCTGGATCGTATGTCTTTGGTGGCGATATCGAAAAAAGAGTGGCTTCACTACAATAAAAGCGAAACTTCAAAAGAAGCTTCGCTTTTTTCTTACGCAAAATAAAAATCCTCCCATAAAGAGAGGATTTAGGTATAAAAAAAACGGGAACCCCGTTTATAAAGCTTTAGCGTGCTGCTTGAGCTTTTAATGATTTTAAGGCACGAGCGGAAATACGGACACGTTTTGGTTTTCCATCCACCATAATTGTCGCTTTTTGTAAGTTTACATTCCAATTGCGACGTGTCGCTTTAAGTGAATGTGATCGCTTGTTTCCAGTCATACCTGTTTTACCGGATACGGAGCATTTTCTAGGCATACCGTAACCCCCTTTCGTCCTGAATTGCTAAATTAGTATAACACAGAGAACCACCTTGTGCAATAGCAAGATTTAAAATAGCGCGAAAAACTCAAAAGAGCGGATGAATTGGAGTTATTGTGAAACTGGATGAGATTTTAATGATAATATTCTGGGTTTACCTTTATATTAAAACCCACTTATGATAAAATTAGGAGTATAACTAGGAGGTCACGATTTGGAAAAGAAAATCATTGCAGCCTTAGAACTTGCTGATCACGAAGTTCGGTTAATCGTTGGCCAGTTCGATAATGGAAGATTAAACATCTTAAAGGTAGAACGGGTTGCACATAAAGGTATCGAAAATTTTAAAATAAAGAATTCTAGTAGTATCAGAGAAGCCATACTGAAAAGTATTGCGAATGCATCGAAAAATATCGGAAGTCAAATCACTTCCGTTTTAATGTTGCTTCCAGGTGTTGATCTACAAGTGAAACAAGATTTACAAACAATCATGATTCACCAAAGTGTGAAACAAGAAGATTTAAATAGAGTTTATGGCATGTTTTTAAACCAACAAGTGTTGGGTGAAGACATTCTGGTCAATGTACTTGTAAATCGATTCCATATAAATGGGATTGCATCACGCAAGATTCCACTGGATGAGAAATGTCATACGATGAGTGTTGAAGCCAGCCTTTATTATTGTAATAAGGATATTGTCTTTGATTATGTTAAAATCGTTGAAAGTACAGGACTTGAAATTATCGATGTTGTGATTGATGATATTACTTATGCAAAAGAAGCATCACTTCTAGAGAAATCCATTGACCGTCCAATTATTGCGGTAGATTTGGAACGTAATGTTTCAAAAATGACGCTCTTTAATAAAGGACAACTGCTATCAAATGTTTATACAGATGCAAACTTTAAACTTGTCTTTGATAAGATGCATCATTTATATGGTTTTGATGATGATATTATAGAACGCTTAATTTATTATAACTTAGACGTGAATGAAGTGGCACCATCTAAAGATCCAATCTTTGCGTGGTCAACCAAATCAAAAGACCATACATTAAGTAAATATAATGTTTATGACTATGTTGGGGTTGATATTATGAAGATCCTCAACAATTTATATGAAACAGCCTTACCCATCTTTGAATATGGGGATGCGCAGTTTGTTTTAAGTGGTGAAGCCAGTTTAACAGCCGGATTAAAAGATGTATTAGAAAACATTTCTGGTAAAAGTGTTACACTGTATCGTCCCAATACATTTGGGATAAAAAATCCTTGTTTTACTTCTTTAGTGGGTGCTCTTTATTACTATAAAGATTTAGAGTATTATAGAGAAGGTACGAAGGGCAGTATCGATGAAAAAGAATTTTATGCAAAAATGATTTACAGAGAAATTGAAAATGCTGAACAAAGTAAATCATCAACCGCAAATTTCACAAAAAAATTAAAAGATTTATTCGTAGAATAAGTGGAGGGACATTAATATGATAAGAAGAAACGTTGCAACAATAAAAGTAGTTGGAGTAGGGGGCGCAGGCTGTAATGCTGTAAACCGTATGGTTCATGAAGGGATGAATGGTGTGGAGTTCTTTGTAGCAAACACAGATATTCAAGCTTTAGACTCATCTCCAGTTGAAAATAAAATTACACTGGGACCTGAAATTACAGGGGGACTGGGTGCTGGATCTATTCCGGAAATTGGCCGTAAAGCAGCTGAAGAAAGTGAAGATGAAATCCGTGAAATCGTAAAAGATACAGATATGGTCTTTGTGACTGCAGGACTTGGTGGTGGTACCGGAACTGGTGCTGCACCACTCTTTGCGAAAATTGCGCAAGAAGAAGGTGCACTGGTTGTAGGGATTGTAACCAAACCATTCCTATTTGAAGGACCCAGCCGTTCTAAAAAAGCGCACTCTGGTTTAGAAGAACTTAAAAAACATGTAGACTCACTCATCATCATCAGCAACAATCAACTGTTAGAAGTGATTGGAAACATTCCATTTCAAGACGCATTTCTTGAAGCCGACAATGTCTTAAGACAAGGGGTTCAAACCATTACTGATTTAATTGCAGTACCTGCACTCATTAACTTAGACTTTGCGGATGTGCGCTCTGTCATGAAAAACCAAGGTACCGCTTTAATTGGTATTGGTATGGCAGAAGGTGAAGACAAAGCTGTCAACGCTGCAGAAGCAGCCATTACTTCACCCTTACTTGAAGCACAAATTGATGGTGCACAACGCGCGATCATTAATGTTACAGGTGGTGAAACCATGTCCATTCAAGATGCAAACAATGCGGTTGAGTATATCCGTGATGCAGCAGGTAGTGATATGGAAATTATATTTGGGGTTGCGATCAATGAAAGTATTGGCGATGCCATTATTGTGACAGTGATTGCGACAGGATTTGATAAAGGTGAAGAAGTAGAAACTTACGAACCAAAACAAAAATTTGAATACAAACCTCAATCACCAAAAAAAGAAGCAGTTGAAGAAGAACCCAAAGATCAAAGTGGTATTCCTGATTTCTTTAGAAAACGATAAATTAAAAAAGCAGCCTTTAGCTGCTTTTCTTAATCTCTGAATCCTCTTTGGTATGAAAAGGGGATTTTATCTTTTTGTCTTGTTTGCATATAGCTTTCTAATACAAAGTGTGGGTTTCTGATTAAAG
>RRZU011499177.1_pt1 | contig 13739 bp, 12 predicted proteins | sample 2165561 | NCBI WGS metagenome assembly RRZU01 (sample SAMN10456909, study PRJNA506462) | wastewater metagenome | isolation source: wastewater sludge | place: USA: Moscow, Idaho
AGACCAAGATGCACTGCCTCAAGCGCCTGGGCGAGCGGGTCACGGCGCGCACCTTCGAGCGTCAGGTGGTGGAGTTGCATGTGCGCGTGGCCCTGCTCAACCGCTTCGGTCAGATCGGCCGGGCGCAGACCGTGCCGGTGGCCGCCGTGGCATGAGTCCGTCTGGGGTCGGGGTCATGGCGTCTGCTGGCTGCTTTGTGCAACAGAGCCTCTTTGATGCCTTCCTGAATGACCGTGGCGTGGATGGCCCGATCTATTTCGTGCGCAGCGGCCAGTGGATCATGGGCTATGCCGCAGCGAAGTTCGCCGACGAGATCTGGTCGGAGGATGCGCTCGAATAGTCAGTCAGTCAGTCGTTCTGCGGTGCGCGCAGGCGGGAATCCACGCCTGCCGCAGCGCTCAGAGCAGCAGGAAGCACGCTGGTGGATGCGTGCAAGAAGGTCAAGAGGCGCAAGCGCCATCTGGTGGTGGACACGCTCGGGTTGCTGCTGGCCGTCTCGGTGAGTGTTGAGGTCGCCACCTCCACCGCATGGGCTGGTTCGCTCAGGCACAGCGCCTTCTGCGCAGGTTGACCCTGCTCAGTTGATTCTGTCTACACCCACTGAATCACGGCTGCCGCGGGGGGGCATGTTGCGGCTGGTGCGGATCCACTGCCGGCGGCAACGGCGCCCGGCTGCGGACCTTCAGGTGCAGGGCCGCCTGGGCCATCAGATTGGCCGACACGGGCGCCGTCACGAACACGAACAAGGTGATCAGGAGTTCGGCGATGCCGGGGCGGCCCTGGGCCGAGGACAGCAGCATCGAGGCCAGCAGCACGCCGCCCACGCCCAGAGTCGAGGCCTTGGTCGGCGCGTGCAGGCGCATGTAGAAGTCCGGCAGTCGGGCCAGGCCGATCGCGCCGACCAGCAGGAAGAAGGCGGCCACCACGATCAGCGCCGCCGCGGTCCACTCGATCCAGACCGGCAGGTTCATCATCGTCTCCTTGATGGCAGTCATGTCCTTCACTTCTCCACCACATCGCCGCGGGTGAGGTAGCGGGCCAGTCCCACCGTGCCCACGAAGCCGAGCATCGCCACCAGCAAGGCCGCCTCGAACAGCAGCGCCGTGTTCCAGCGCAAGCCCAGCAGCACCACCAGCGCCACCACGTTCATGTAGAGCGTGTCGAGCGCCAGGATGCGGTCGGTGGTCTCCGGCCCGCGCCACAGGCGCCAGGCGCACAGGGCCATGGCGATGGCCACGGCCACGCTGGCCAGGTCCAATGCCCAGGACAGGACGGGAGCGTTCATCATGCAGCCTCCTTGCCCGCCTCGGCGGGGATGCCCAGCGCCCGCATCAGCGGGGCTTCGTAGCGTTGTTTCATGTCCTTGGCCATGGCGACGGGGTCATCGCCGTTGAGGGCATGGACCCAGATCACCCCCTGCTGCTCGTCGACCACGCAGGACACCGTGCCCGGCGTGGTGGTGATGATGCTGGCGAACAGGGCGTTGACCCGCTCGTTGCGGGTCGCCAGCGGCACGGGAATCCACAGCGGCGTGGGCTTGTCCATCGAGCCCAGCACCAGACGCGCCACGGTGATGTTGGACACCACGATGTCCCACAGCACCACCCCCGCGAGGGCGATCACGCTGGGCCAGTGCAGGCGGTCTGCGGGCTTGAGGAAACCGCCCACCAGCCGGGGAATGATCAGCCCGATCAGCACCGCCGACAGGACATGCACCAGCGCCAGGCTGTGCGACAAGGCCAGCCAGCTCACGCCGAGCAGCACGGACAGCAGCGGATGGTCGAACCAGCCCACGGGGCGCGCGGTGGCGGTGGTGTGCGAGGCAGTGCGCATGGTCAACGCTCTCCGGTGTAGGGGCGTGTGCTGTCGCCCAGGTCGCCCAGCACGGCGCGCTGGTAGGCGGCACGGTCGGCGAGCTGGGCGGCCGCCGCGTCGGTGTACTGCTTGACGGGGGAGGCCACCACGGCCAGGACCACGGTCATCGCCATGAACGCCCAGGTCGCCGAGAGCATCTTCAGGCTGCTGCCCGCGGCCGCGTGGCCGGTCGGCGCCGGCTGCAGATGCCAGAACAGAACCACGCCCGCCCGGGCCAGCCCCACGATGCTCAGGAAGCCGACCCCCAGCACCACGGTCCACAGCCAGGGCTGTGCGTCCAGGCCGTGGCTGCTCTGCAGCACCATCAGCTTGCCCACAAAGCCCGGCAGCGGCGGCAGGCCCGCCGCCGACGCCGCGCCGAACAGCATCATCAGGCCCAGCAGGATGGGTTCACGCACCGCATGGGCTGGCCTGAGCGCGTCCCCAGTGTCACCGCGCTGTGCCGCCACGAGTTCCACCAGCAGGAACAGGCCGGCCACCACGATCGTGCTGTGCAGCGTGTAGTACAGCGCCGCCGACAAGGTCTCCGGCGTGAACAGGCCGACACCGGCCAGGATGGTGCCCACGGACGAGACGGTGAGGTAGGCCACCAGCCGGCCCAGGGTGTGGGCCGCCAGGGCGCCCAGCACCCCCAGCACGCTGGTCGTCAGGGCCAGGGGCAGCAGCCAGTCGGCCACGGCCAGCGAGGCTTCGCCAGCCTCCGTGCCGAAGATCATCCAGTGGGTGCGGATGATGCTGTAGACACCGACCTTGGTCATGATGGCGAACAGGGCGGCCACCGGCGCGCTGGCGGCGGCGTAGGTACCGGGCAGCCAGAAGCACAGCGGCACCAGCGCCGCCTTCAGACCGAACACCACCAGGAGCACCAGCGCCGCCGCCTGGGCCAGCAGCGCCGCGTCGCCGGTCAGCCGGGCCACGCGCAGGGCCATGTCGGCCATGTTGAGCGTGCCGGTGACCGAGTACAGCATGGCCAGGCCGATCAGGAACAGGCCGGAAGCGGTCAGGTTGAGCACCACGTAGTGCACGCCCATGCGGAAGCGCTCCTTGCCTTGTCCGTGCAGCAGCAGCACATACGACGCGATCAGCAGGATCTCGAAGAACACGAACAGGTTGAACAGGTCACCCGTCAGGAAGGCCCCGCTCAGGCCCATGAGCTGGAACTGGAAGATCGCGTGGAAATAGCGCCCGCGCGCGTCCCAGCCACCCGTGGCGTACCACAGCACCGGCACCGCCACCAGATAGGTCAGCAGCACCATCAGGGCCGACAAGTGGTCCAGCACCAGCACGATGCCGAACGGCGCGGGCCACTCCCCCAGGCGGTACACGACCAGCTCGCCCTGGCTGGCGCGCCAGACCATCGCGCAGGCCATGAACAGGCCCGACAGCACCGAGGCCATGGCCACGCGGCGGTGCCAGCGCAGGCGACCGAGGTCGTGGCTGCCGCCCTGTCCAGCCATGCCCCCCTGATCGCCGATCAGCAGAAGAACCACCGCGGTGAGCGAAGGCAGCACCACCGACAGCACCGGCCCATGCTGCCACCAGAAAGCCAGCACGCCCTCCATCACGCACGCTCCTGGACAACGGTGTCGCGGCCATCGACATGGTCGGTGCCGCTCTCATGCCGGCTGCGCAAGGCCAGCTCGATCAGGAAGCCCGTCGTGGCGAACCCGATCACGATGGCGGTGAGCACCAGGGCCTGCGGCAAGGGATCGGCCACCGCCCCCTCGCCCACGAGGATGGGCTGCGCGTTGCTCCACAGGCGGCCCATGACGAAGATGAACACGTTGACGGCGTAGCCGATCAGGCTCAGGCCCAGCACCACCGGATAGGTGCGGCCACGCAGCAGCAGGTAGACCCCCGCAGCCATCACCACGCCCAGGCCGCTGGCCAGCAGCGCCTCCATGCTCACCATGCTGCATCTCCTGCCTGTGCCTTGCCAGGCGCCTTGCCGTGTGTCTTGCCAGGATCCGATCGCCCTTCGCCAGAGGCCGATCCCAGCACGCTGAGTGTCAGCAGGGTGGCGCCCACCACCGTCAGGTACACCCCCAGATCGAACACCGCGGCCGACGCCAACGGCAACTCGCCCAGCACCCCCACCGCGGGATGGCCGTGGGCGCTGGTCAGGAATGGGCGTCCGAACACGAAGGCCGCCACACCCGTCAGACCCGCAATGCCCAGGCCGGCGCCGATCCACTGCACGAAGCGGCGTCCGGCCTGTGCGCGCATCAGCATCTCGGCACGCGACTGGCCCAGGGCCATGAACTGCAGCACCAGCGCCACCGCGGTGATCAGGCCGGCGATGAAGCCGCCGCCGGGCATGTTGTGCCCGCGCATGAAGATGTAGACCGAGAACACCAGGGCCAGCGGCAGGACCACCGAAGCGGCCACACGCAACAGCAAGGGCTGGGCCGCGAAGGTCCACGGCCGACCTGCACCATCGGTGCCGGCACGGCGGGTGCGGAAGCCGTCCATCAGGGCCAGAACCCCGAGGGCCGCGATGCCCAGCACGGTGATTTCGCCCCAGGTGTCGTAACCGCGGAAGTCCACCAGAATGACGTTCACCACATTGGTGCCGCCGCCCTTGGGCAGCGACTGCTCCAGGAAATACCAGGAAATGCTGTCATGGCCCCGGGTCATGAACACCCAGGCCAGCCAGGCCACGCCCGCCCCGGCGGCCACGGCCAGCGCGGCGTCACGGGCCTTGCGGCCGGTGCTGGATTCGCGTGGCGTGGTCTGCGGCAACAGCGCCAGGCCCATCAGCAGCAGCACGGTGGACACCACCTCCACCGACAGCTGCGTCAGCGCCAGATCGGGCGCCGAGAGCGACACGAAGGCCAGCGCCACCACCAGACCCACCATGCCCACCAGCACCACGGTGCGGAAACGGTCATGGTGGCCCAGCACCAGCGCAGCGCAGGTGACCAGCAGCAGCGCCCAGACCACCACCGCCAAGGTGTTGGCCGGCATCAGGGCGCGCTCGCCGGTGCCCACGCCGCCGCCCAGCAAGGGGGCCGCCGCCACGACGATGGCACCACCCACCATCAGGGCCAGGTAGCGCTGCAGCGAGCCGTTTTCCAGCGCGCCCGTCACGCGCCCGGCCAGCGAGAACACGCCGCCGAGGGTCGACTCGAAGAGCTGGCGGCCCGTGCCCTGTCCGAACCAGGCTTCGGAGCTGATGCGGTGCAGGCGCTTGTCACGCGCCAGGCTGCGGTACAGCAGGATGCCGCCCACCAGGGCGATCACGCTCATGAGCAGCGGCAGGTTGAAGCCGTGCCACAGCGACAGGTGGTACTCGGGCAGCGGCTGGCCGGTCAGCGCCGTGGCCGCCACGTGGACCAGCGGGCCGAAGGTGGCTGCCGGAAACAGGCCCACCGCCACGCACAGCACCACCAGACCGATGGTGGGCAGCTTCATGCCCAGCGGGGGCTCGTGGGGATGCGGGTTCTCGACCGCGCCCAGCGGGCCGTTGAAGTAGGTGTCATGCACCATGCGCAGCGAATACGCCACGCTGAACACGCCGGCCAGGGTCACCAGCGCCGGCACCGCCCAGGCCCAGACGCCCTGGGTGCCGGTCACGGCTTCAGTGAAGAACATTTCCTTCGACAGGAAGCCGTTGGTCAGCGGCACACCGGCCATCGATGCCGCGGCCACCATGGTCAGCGTGGCGGTGAACGGCATGAAGGACCACAGGCCGCCGAGCTGGCGCATGTCGCGCGAGTGGGTCTCGTGGTCGACGATGCCGGCGATCATGAACAGCGAGGCCTTGAACGTGGCGTGGTTGAGCACATGGAACACCGCTGCCACGGCGGCCAGCGGCGAACCCAGGCCGACCAGGAAGGTGATAAGGCCCAGGTGGCTGACGGTGGAGTACGCCAGCAGGCCTTTAAGGTCGTGCTTGAAGATGGCGATGAACGCGGCGAACAGCACCGTGACCAGGCCCGCGCCACTGACCAGCGCCTCGAACCAGCCCGAACCCGCCAGGATCGGGTACAGGCGCATGAGCAGGAACACGCCGGCCTTGACCATGGTGGCCGAGTGCAGGTAGGCCGACACGGGCGTGGGGGCTGCCATGGCGTCCGGCAGCCAGAAGTGGAACGGGAACTGCGCGCTCTTGGTGAAGGCGCCCAGCAGGATCAGCAGCAAGGCGGGCAGGAACAGCGGGTCGGCCTGGATCTGCGCGGCGCGGGTGGCCAGCACGCTGATCTCGTGGCTGCCGCCGATCTGGCCCAGCAGCACGAAGCCCCCGAGCATGGCGAGCCCGCCGCCGCCGGTCACCGCCAGCGCCTGACGGGCACCCGCCCGCGCATCGGGTCGGTGGCCCCAGTAGCCCACCAGCAGGAAGGACGAGATGCTGGTCAGCTCCCAGAACACCACCAGCACCAGGAGGTTGTCCGACAGCACCACGCCGAGCATGGCGGCCATGAACAGCATCATGAGGCTGTAGAACTTGGGGGCGGAGTCTTCGGGCGCCAGGTAATACGCCGCGTACAGCACGATGCACAGGCCGATGCACAGGATCAGGCCCGCGAACAGCAGCGACAGGCCGTCCAGCCGGAACGTGATGTCGAGCCCCAGGGACGGCACCCAGGCCCATTGCTCCATGACCGGCACACCGCTGAACACCGTCGGCGCCTGCGACAGCAACACGGCCAGACTCGCCGCCGTGATCGTGCCTGCGATGGACGCCGTCCATGCGCGGCGCCGGGCACCGCTCACCGCCGTGAGCACACTTCCCAGCACCAAGGGCAACAGAACAACCAGCAGCAGCACGTGCATCCCCCCAAAATTGCCCGGATTCTATGGTTGACCGGTGTGCACGACCGCACAGTTCCTGTGCGCCGTGCGGGGGCATCCGTGCATGCCGTGTGGTGCGGTTCCGTCGGTTTCAGGCAAAAGCCTGCGCGCCCAGGAGGTAATCGACCTTGCACAGGTCCACGCCGTTGTGGCGCAGCAGTGCGCAGGCGGTGGTGACGTGGAAGAACACGTTCGGCAGCGCCCAGTGCTCTAGCCGAGCTGCACCGGACGCCGGGCCATGGGGGCATGCGCGCCGCGTGCGACGGCGCTTTCGATCCGGGTCCCAAGTTTGCGACAATCGCGGATTCATCCCGTTCTTCGTCGTCGCGGCCGTCGCGACCGTCAACAGCGCCATGTCTGCCACCATCCTGCAAAACCTCCCCGCCGGCCAGAAGGTCGGCATCGCCTTCTCGGGCGGTCTCGACACCTCGGCCGCCGTGCACTGGATGCGCGCCAAGGGCGCTGTCCCTTGCGCCTACACCGCCAACCTCGGCCAGCCCGACGAGAGCGACTACGAGGACATCCCGCGCAAGGCCCTGGCCTACGGCGCCGAGATCGCCCGCCTGATCGACTGCCGTGCCGCGCTGGTGGCCGAGGGCATCGCCGCGATCCAGTCCGGTGCCTTCCACATCACCACCGGCGGCGCCACCTACTTCAACACCACCCCGCTGGGCCGCGCCGTGACCGGCACCATGCTGGTGGCCGCGATGAAGCAGGACGGCGTCAACCTCTGGGGCGACGGCTCGACCTACAAGGGCAACGACATCGAGCGCTTCTACCGCTACGGCCTGCTGGTCAACCCGGCGCTGAAGATCTACAAGCCCTGGCTGGACCAGACCTTCATCGACGAGCTGGGCGGCCGCAAGGAGATGAGCGAATACCTCATCAAGAACGGCTTCGACTACAAGATGTCGGTCGAGAAGGCGTATTCCACCGACTCGAACATGCTGGGCGCGACCCATGAGGCCAAGGACCTGGAGTTCCTGAACGCCGGCATGCACATCGTCAAGCCCATCATGGGCGTGGCCTTCTGGCGCGACGACGTCGAGGTCAAGCGGGAGACCGTGACGGTGCGCTTCGAGGAAGGCGTGCCGGTGGCGCTCAACGGCCAGACCTTCCCCGACCTGGTCGCGCTGTTCGAGGAAGCCAACCGCATCGGCGGCCGCCACGGCCTGGGCATGTGCGACCAGATCGAGAACCGCATCATCGAGGCCAAGAGCCGCGGCATCTACGAAGCCCCGGGCATGGCGCTGCTGCACATCTGCTACGAGCGCCTGGCCACCGGCATCCACAACGAGGACACGCTGGCGCAGTACCGCGCCAACGGCCGCGTGCTGGGCAAGCTGCTCTACCACGGCCGCTGGTTCGACAGCCAGGCCATGATGCTGCGCGAGACCGCGCAGCGCTGGGTCGCCAGCGCCATCACCGGCGAGGTGACGCTGGAGCTGCGCCGCGGCAACGACTACACCATCATGAACACCGACAGCCCGAACCTGACCTACGCGCCGGAGCGCCTGTCGATGGAGAAGGTGGAGGACGCCGCGTTCACGCCGCTGGACCGCATCGGCCAGCTGACCATGCGCAACCTCGACATCAGCGACACCCGCGCCAAGCTGGGCCTGTACGGCAAGGCCGGCCTGCTGGGCGGCTCGGCCGGCGGTGCGCTGCCGCTGCTGACCGGCGGCGAGGACGCCTGAGTCCGAGGCGAGCGCGGGCCGCCTGGCCCGCGCTCAAACCGATGATGGCAAGGGCGGCCGATCGCGCCGCGCCTTGTCGGCGTACATCAGCAGGTCGCTGCGCTGCATCAGCGTGGCCAGACTGTCCTCGGCGCGTGCGCCGGCCAGCCCCAGGCTGGCGCTGACCGCCAGGCCGGGTGCGATCGCGCCCCAGTCATGGCGGCAGATCTCACCGCGCAGGCGCTCGACCACCTGCCGGGCGAGGTTCTCGTCGGTGTCGGGCAGGATCAGCACGAACTCGTCGCCGGCCAGCCGGGCAGCCAGATCGTGCTGGCGCAGCACATGGCGCAGCAGCCGCGCCATCGCGCGCAGCACCTCGTCGCCGATCACATGTGAATGCTGGTCGTTGATCTGCTTGAAGCGGTCGATGTCGATCATCACCAGGCACCAGGGGGCGGCCTGCTCGCGCTCGTCACGCAGGCGCTGCAGCAGCGTGGCGGCCACGCGCTCGACCTGGCGGCGGTTGGCCAGCCCGGTCAGCGGATCTTCCAGCGAGAGCCGCTCGAACTGGCGCGAGCTGGTTCGCAGCTCGGCGAGTGCGCGCGACTGCTGGCGCCAGGCCATGCGCAGCGTGGCGGTGCGTTCGCGCGAGGCCATGTTCTCGCGGTCCTGCAGCAGCTGATCGGCGCGCAGCCGGCGAAAGGCCGCCAGCGCCTCGTCATGCCGCCCCTGCTGCTCGAGCAGGGTGATGTGCAGGTGGTGCGCGGTCTGCACCAGACGCTGATCGGCGCGCGGCAGGGTCACGTCGAGCAGCTCGGCGATGCACGCCTGCGCCTGCGCGAGCTGGCCGCGCTCGAGCGCCCGGCGCGCGAAGATCCAGGCCGCCAGTCCGCGCAGGCTCTCCGGCCGGATCGGGTCAGTCGGCGTGCGGGTGGCGTCCTGCAGCGGTGCCAGTCCGGCGGGCAGCGTGTCGTCGGAGGCCAGGAAAGAGCCGAGTCCGGTCTCGATCAGCGGCAGCAGCGCGGCCAGCTGGGCTCCGCCCGGCTGGGGCGTCAGCGCCGGGGCCTCGGTGCCGCTGGCCAGGATCTGGCGCAGCGCCTGCAGCATGTCGAACGCGATCGGGTCGATGCGCGCCGGCTGGCCCGACTGGCGGCACTGCTCCAGCCGGTAGAGCTCGCCCAGCAGCAGCTGCAGGCGCGGCTGGGCGGTGGCGGCTTCACCGCCGCAGTGCTGCTGTGCCAGCGCGATGCTGCGCAGCAGGGCCCGGCGGGCATAGTCGCTGTCGCGGGCATGGGTGGCCAGGCCGAGATGGTGGTAGGCGACCGCGGTGTGCGCGCCGTCCGGCTGGCTCTCGGCCAGCCGGACCGCCAGCGTCGCGTTCTCGATCGCTTCCTCGAAGCGGCCCAGCCGGGTCAGCAGCAGCGCTGCCAGCGCCAGGGCATCCGACTCCTGCCGCGCATCGCCAACCAGATGGAAGAGATGCCCGGCCTGCCGGGCCTGGGCCAGGGCCAGCTCGGGCGAGGGCGGCTCGCGGTGAAGTTCGGCGCGAGCCAGGATCAGGAAGGCGTCCGCCTGCCGGGGCAGCATGCCGCCCAGCTTGGCGCTGGCCAGCATCTCGTGAGCCAGGGCTGCGGCCTGATCGCAATGGCCGGCGATCAGCGCAAGATGCGCCGAAGCCGCCGACGGGTCATCATGACCGGATGGCATGTGTGGTGATGTGCTCGAAACGGCATCATCCGTCCTCGGCCGCTCTTGCGAGCCCCCCCTCAGCCGGATCACGCCTTGTTGCTGTTATGGACTATGGCGATGGTTGATCACTTCGAATGGTAAACATTTTCGTACCTGATCACGCCACCCACGGCCTGGTTCTTTCATCCTGACACCGGCTGCACGCCCTCGGCAGTGATCGATTTCACGCAGCAGAGGGTGCTGCGTGCGGGTGTCTTGGTCGCGCTGCGTGTCCGCAGAACCGTGAATGCGTCATGGACATGTCATGTGACACGCCTGTGCCGACCATGAAAAAGGGAGGTGCATCGCACCTCCCTTGCTGGGTGATGGCAGGCTCGTCGGCCGAGCCTGCAGACCGGTCAGAGCACCTCGGAGGCGAAGTCCGCCAGCCGCGAGCGCTCGCCGCGTGCCAGCGTGATGTGGCCCGCGTGCGGCCAGCCCTTGAAGCGGTCGACCGCGAAGGTCAGGCCGGACGAGCCCTCGGTGAGGTAGGGCGTGTCGATCTGCGCCAGGTTGCCCAGGCAGATGATCTTGGTGCCGGGGCCGGCGCGGGTGATCAGCGTCTTCATCTGCTTCGGCGTCAGGTTCTGCGCCTCGTCGATGATGACGATCTTGTTCAGGAAGGTGCGCCCGCGCATGAAGTTCAGGCTCTTGATCTTGATCTTGCTGCGCACGAGATCGTTGGTCGCCGCGCGGCCCCATTCGCCGGCGCTGGTGTCGCCGCGCGCCAGGACTTCCAGGTTGTCGTCGAGCGCGCCCATCCACGGGCTCATCTTCTCCTCCTCGTTGCCGGGCAGGAAGCCGATGTCCTCGCCGACCGGCACGGTCACGCGGGTGACGATGATCTCGGTGTAGCGGCGCTCGTCCAGCACCTGGCTGAGCGCGGCGGCCAGCGTCATCAGCGTCTTGCCGGTGCCGGCGGTGCCGGTCAGCGTGATGAAGTCGCAGTCGGGGTCGGTCAGCAGGTTCAGCGCGAAGTTCTGCTCGCGGTTGCGCGCGGTCACGCCCCAGACGGAATTCTTCGCGTGGGTGAAGTCCTTGAGCGTGCGGATGACGGCGGTCTTGCCGGTGATCTCGGTGACGCGCGCGTAGAGCGGCGCGTTGCCCGGGCTCTCCAGATAGACGAACTGGTTGATCATCAGCGAGGGCACCAGCGGCCCGCTGATCCGGTAGAAGGTCGAGCCGGCCTGCTGCCAGCTCTCCATCGTCTTGCCGTGGCGCTCCCAGAAGTCGCCCGGCAGCTGCAGCACGCCGGTGTAGAGCAGGTCGGCGTCTTCGAGCGTCTTGTCGTTGAGGTAGTCCTCGGCGGCCAGGCCCAGCGCGCGGGCCTTGATGCGCATGTTGATGTCCTTGGACACCAGCACGACCTGGCGCTCGGGCTGCTGCGTGCGCAACGCCTGCACCACGCCGAGGATCTGGTTGTCGGCCTTGCCCTGCGGCAGGCCGTCGGGCAGCTTGAAGTCGACGAAGGTGGTCTGGAAGAACAGCTTGCCGCCGGCCTCGCGGTGGCCGGTGCGCGCCAGCGCGATGCCGGCGCCTGGGTCGAACTCCTTGGCATCGCCCTGGCTGGCCGCCAGCGCGTCGAGCTCGCGGCTGACCTGGCGCACGTTGCGCGAGACCTCGCTCATGCCCTTCTTGTGGCCGTCCAGCTCCTCGAGCGTGATCATCGGCAGGTAGACGTCATGCTCCTCGAAGCGGAACAGCGACATCGGGTCGTGCATCAGCACATTGGTGTCGAGCACGAAGAGCTTGGCCGGGCCGCCGGTGCTGGCGCGGTTGCGACGGGGCCGGGTCGCTGCAGCCGGCGCAGGTGCGGGCGCCGCGGCGACCGCGGCCTTCGTGCGGGGCGTGCGTGCCGGCCTGGCCGGCGCAGCCGCAGGCGCCTTGGCCTCGACCGGCGCCGCAAGGACGACCGCGGGGGTGATCGGCGGCGCGGCCACCGGCTGCTGCGGCGGCTGGAGTTCGAGTGCGCTGCTGTCCTCGACGGCGGCCGGCTTGGGCAGCGAGCGTCGTGACGGTTTCGGCGCCGACTGGGCGTCGAAGGCGGAAGGGTCGAGGACGGAGCCGCGCTTGGCAGGGGGTTTGGGCAGAGGCATGAGCGAAAGCGTCAACGTGAAAAGAAAAAGCCGCACAGCAAGCTGGGCGGCTTCTCGATCGGGGAATGCGGTTCAGGGCTTACGCGCATGAACCCATTATGCACAGGACGCTGCAGGCGCCAAGGCCCGCTGTCACGGTACCAATCCGACTCAATCCGGCTCAAGCCGGCTTCTTCAGCTCCTGAACAGCCTTCAGGACGTCCTCGACATGACCGGCGACCTTGATGCCGCGCCATTCGGTGCGCAGCAGGCCTTCGGGGTCGATCAGGAAGGTCGAGCGCTCGATGCCCTTGACCTTCTTGCCGTACATGATCTTGTTCTTCACGACGCCGAACATGTGGCAGAGCTTCTCTTCGGTGTCGGCGATCAGCTCGAAGGGCAGCTCGAGGTTCTGCTTGAACTTGTCGTGCGAGGCCATGTTGTCGCGCGACACGCCAAAGACCACCGCGCCCGCGTTGGCGAAGTCCTTGTGGTGGTCGCGGAACTGCATCGCTTCGGTGGTGCAGCCGGGCGTGCTGTCCTTCGGGTAGAAATACAGCACCACCGTCTTGCCGAGGAAAGCCTGGGGGGTGAACTTCACGCCACCGGTTGCATTCGCTTCAAATTCCGGCAGAGGTTTGTTGAGAGCGGGCGTCATGCAAGTTCTGTAGTCTTGTGGATCCCTGATGGGGATAAGCCCATCATTATACTGCCAGTTCAAGGCATGTTCTGACGCGCCCGGCTTCGTCCGGGCGGGGGATTTCAGCCGATGATCAGCGCCGCCACGGCACGCCGGCCTTCGCTGACCAGCACGTTGTAGGTGCGGCAGGCGGCGGCGGTGTCCATGCACTCGATGCCGATGCGCGCCTCGATCAGGCCGCGGGTGATCGACGGATGAACGAAGCGCAGCGTGCGGCCGCTGCCGAAGATCACCAGCTCCGGCTTCAGGGCCAGCAGCGCGTCGAAGTCCTCGCGCTGCAGCTCCTCGACGCGGCTGCGCGGCCAGGCGACCACCTCGCCGCGCCAGGGCACGATGACGCTGCTGCGCCACTGCACCAGCGCGCTCTGGTTGTTGATCGAGACGGCGTCGGTGGCGGTGCTGAAGATGGCGTTGACGCCATCGAGTCGGTCGGGCTGGAGTTTCACGGCAGGGCGGTGGGGCGGGATGCGCTAAATTCTAGCCTTTGGCCGACAATGGCCGCCCCGACTGTCCCCCTGCGTCCCGTACCGTTTCTCCGGCGCTTTCCTTCTCTCCATCGCGAACAGGATCCCTCGTGCTCAAGACCGTCGCCAAGTCCGGCAAGCTCGCCAACGTGTGCTACGACATCCGTGGCCCGGTGCTGGAAAAGGCCCGCCAGATGGAGGAGGAGGGCCACAAGATCATCAAGCTCAACATCGGCAATCTGGCGGTGTTCGGGCTGGAGCCGCCCGACGAGATCGTGCAGGACATGATCGCCAACCGCCCGCCCGCGGCCGGCGACGCCGACGCCAAGGGCGTGTTCGCGCCGCGCAAGTCCGTCGTGCCCTACACCCACGAGAAGGGTATGCGCGGCCTGCGCGGCGGTGACGTCTCCCTGGGGAGTGGTGCCTC
>RRZU010241660.1_pt1 | contig 13736 bp, 13 predicted proteins | sample 2165561 | NCBI WGS metagenome assembly RRZU01 (sample SAMN10456909, study PRJNA506462) | wastewater metagenome | isolation source: wastewater sludge | place: USA: Moscow, Idaho
CCGATGTTGGCCGACACCCCCGCCTTCCCGGATGCCGTTAAGCCGGAGGCGGCAGAGCGAGCCGCCTGCCTTGAACTGCTGCGGGCGTCGGCCGACTCACTCGACTGGTTCTTCGTCAGCCCTGCGGCCAGCTTTGGCGCTTGGACGCCGGGTGAGCACACTGGCGTGTTCCGGATTGGGGGTGACGTCTTGTTGTCTGATGCCGAGGGCCGGTCCGAAATCTCGGGGGCTGACCTGGCGCAGGCCATAGTGGACGAGATCGAGACGCCGACGCATCGGCGGACGCGGTTCACCGTCGCATACTGAGGCGACGTCCAACCAACCGTCAGGCCTCGGCGAGGCCCGGAGCGAGGGTGCGCAATGGGCGGACGTCCACTGCGTCCATCTCGGCGGTTGTCGCCGCATCAAGGCCCTCGTCGCTGTCTTCGTACACGAGGCATTCGCTCGGATCGGCACCAAGCTTTTCGGCCGCCAGCAAGAAGATGTCGGGAGCGGGCTTGCCGCGGCTGACATCGCCGCGCGTCACGATCGCGTCGAACAACGGATGGAGTTCGAGCGAATACACGGTGCGAAGAACCGTGTCCGCTCCGCCACCGGTCGCCAACGCCGTCTTCCTGCGAGAACGCTCGGCCCGCAGCAGGTCCACGACGAAGCGCACCTCACCGACCTCACCGAGTCGCTGCAGATACCGGCGATCACGGGCAGCACTTATGGCGGAGACGTCGACGGCGATGTCGGACTCGGCGGCGAGGATCTGCACCATCTCTGTGGTGGACAGCCCTGTCCGCGCGTCGAACCACTCCTGCGCTAGGTCGAGCCCGACCCCCTGGAGAGCGTCCCGCAGGCTGTAGTAGTTCACGAGCTGGCTGTCGGCGAGGGTCCCGTCCCAGTCGAACAGCAAGGCGGTGTGCCCGGGTTGGGGCGTCAGATCGTCGGGGTGGTGCGCCCGCGTGACGGCCATGTGCGTGCTCCAGGAGGTCCGGTGACTACTTTCCGCGCTTTTGAATCGCGGCCCATTCGTCGCGGAGACCGACCGTGCGGTGGAACAGCATCGGGGTGTGCGGATCGTGCGCGAAGTACCCCAGGCGCTCGAACTGCACGACCTCGCCATGCGGGGTGTCGGTGAGTGCACCCTCGACAACGCAGTTGGTGAGCAGTTGTCGAGACTCCGGGTTGAGATCGTCCAGCGGGTCACCGGTCCCGTCGCCGGGGAACTCGGCAGAGAACAGGCGTTCGTACAGTGCGACCGTGGCCCCGTGGCCATGCGCTGCGGACACCCAGTGCATCGTGGACTTCACTTTGCGCCCGTCGGGGGAATTGCCGCCGCGGCTAGCCGGATCGTAGGTGACGTGCACCTCGACGGGGGTGCCGTCGTCGTCGGTCACGACATCGGTGCAGGTGACGAAGTACGCGCCGCGGAGTCGGACCTCGCGGCCGGGCGCCAGCCGGTAGAACTTTGGCGGGGGGACCTGCGCGAAGTCGTCGGATTCGATGTACAGCACGTTGCTGAACGGGACCATCCGGGTTCCGTCGTCGGGGTTTTCGGGATTGTTGGACACCTCGAAGTACTCGACCAGCGGTTCTCCGTTGTCGCTCGTGGGCCAGTTGGTCACCACGACGCGCAGCGGCTTCAGCACGGCCATGCGACGCTGGGCGGTCGCGTTGAGGTCTCGGCGCACGACCGATTCCAGCGCCTCGATCCGCTGACGCGAGTTCGTCCTCGTCGTCCCGATCTCGCGGCAGAAGTCGCGGATCGCGGCTGCCGGGTAGCCGCGGCGTCGCATACCGCGCAGCGTCGGCATGCGGGGATCGTCCCACCCGTCCACGACGCCGTCGGCCACGAGCTTGGCGAGCTTCCGCTTGCTGGTGACGGTGTGCGTCAGTTCCAAGCGTGCGAACTCGATCTGCTTGGGTGTGTCTCCCGGCAGCGGCAGGTGTTGCAGGTACCAGTCGTACAGAGCCCGATGGGTGTCGAACTCCAACGTGCAGATCGAATGGGTGACGCCCTCGATGGCGTCGCTTTGGCCGTGCGCCCAGTCGTACGTCGGGTAGATGCTCCAGCGATTGCCGGTGCGGTGGTGGGCGGCATGACGGATGCGGTACATCACCGGGTCACGCATTTGCATGTTCTCGTGCTGCATGTCGATGCGGGCTCGCAGGACCCGTGACCCCTCGGGGAACTCACCGGCGGCCATGCGCTGGAACAGATCCAAGTTCTCCGCGACGGACCGGTCCCGGTAGGGGCTCTCGACGCCCGGCTGACCGAAGCCACCTCGCTGCGCCGAGATCGTCTCGGTGTCTTGGTCATCGACGTAGGCGAAGCCGGTGGTGATGAGGTGCTCGGCCCACTCGTACAACTGACCGAAGTAGTCCGAGGCGTGCAGCACCGCGGCAGGGGTGTACCCGAGCCATGAGATGTCGGCCAGGATCGAGTCCACGTACTCCGCTTCTTCAGCGTCGGGGTTCGTGTCGTCCAGGCGCAGGTTGCACAGGCCGTCGAAGTCGGCTGCGATGCCGAAGTCCACGACGATCGCCTTGGCGTGTCCGATGTGCAGGTAGCCGTTCGGTTCGGGAGGGAAACGCGTCTGCACACGCTGTCCGTACGTTCCCTCCGCATTGTCCTGACGGACGATGTCGCGGATGAAGTCCTTCGGGGCGGGAGCGTCGGCAACGGTCATGGCGTTGAGGATATCGCGTGGGGCCCGCTCCACCGGCGCGGCTCCAAGCCGCCCGCGAAACGGGCCCACTGAGACGAATCTCGGCTATTTCACGTTCTTGGGGAGTGCGGCCACGCCGATCGTGGCTGCTGCCAGCAGACCGACGCACACCATGAGGGCTGGCTGCATGCCGTCAACGAAGGGCTGCCCCGGCATGTAGTGCCCGTTGGCCTCGAAGATGGCGGTGCTGACGGCGATCCCGACGGCGATGCCGAGCTGGCGAAGGGTGCTGTTGACGCCGGAGGCGACACCTTGCTCCGATTCTGGCTGGTCGATCAGCACGGCCGCCGACATCGGTGCGAAGCACAGGCCCATTCCGACGCCCGCCATCAGCATCGGCAGAACCATGGCGGTGTACTGGACGTCCGGTCCCACCACCCCAGCGATCACGAGCATCGACAGCGTCTGGGTCACCATGCCGACGACCAGCACAGCGCGCACTCCGAATCGATGCACAAGAGCCCCGGCCAGTGGCGCGATGAACATGGGTGCCAAGGTCCACGGCGTCGCACGCAGCCCGGCCTCGAGCGCGCCGTACCCCATCGACACTTGCAGGAACTGGCTGAGCAGGAAGATCGCTCCGAAGACCCCTGCGGCGAACAAGAAGGACGCGACGTTGGCCAGGGTGAACGTCCGCTTGCGGAACAGGCCGAGCGGCAGGAACGCGGCCGAGCTGTAGCGCTCGCGCAGGAGGAATCCGATCAGGCCGGCAGCCGACAAGACGAAGGCTCCAACGACGGCCGGATCGGCCCAGCCCCGCTCGGGTCCCTCGACGACGGCCCAAGTGACGGGCATGACGAACACCGCCGCGAGGACGATGCCCAGCCCGTCGAACTTGCGGGCGCGTCCCGTGCTCTCGGGGAGGTACAACCACCCCACGATGAGCGCGACGACGCCGATCGGGACGTTGATCCAGAAGATCGCCGACCAGTGCAGGCCGGACACGACCGCCCCACCGATGATCGGGCCGACCGCGATCCCGATGCCGTTGACACCGCCCCAGATCCCGATGGCGAGGGCCCGCCGTGCCGGTGGGCTGGCGACCGACACGATGGTGAGGGAGAGCGGCACGATGGCGGCTGCCCCGATGGCTTGCACGGCTCGCGCCACGATCAGTTCGGCAGACGTGTCCGACAGGGCCGCCCCCGCCGACGCCAGCGTGAACACCGCGATGCCCACCAGGAACACCTTTCGGCGCCCAAACCGGTCACCCAGTGCGGACATCGGCATCATCAACGTCGCGAACACCAGCGTGTAGATGTTCACGAACCACTGCAGCTCGGTCAGGGTCGCCTTCAACTCGTCCCGGATCACGGGCAGAGCGAACGTCATGACCAGGTTGTCCAATGCGGCCATGAACATCGGCACGGACGCGGCGACGATCACCCCTGTGAACCCCGATCTGGATCCCTGAACTTTCATTGTGACCTCCAAAGAATCACTAGATAGTGCCGCTATCGACTGAAATGAAGATAGCATGACTATCCAGCGGCTGGTCAACGTGAGACGGGAGCGAAATGCGAATCTCGGAGCTGTCGGATCGCTCGGGGGTACCCGTGGCGACGGTGAAGTACTACCTACGAGAAGGGCTCCTGCCAGCCGGGGAGGCGCTCAACGCCCGCGAGGCGTCCTACGGAGAAACCCATCTCGAGCGGCTGCGGTTGATTCGGGGTCTCGTGCATGTGCTCGGGGCGTCGATTTCGCAGGTGAAGCAGGTGTTGGCCCTTCTCGATTCGCCAAACCACACGCCGTGGGTCGCGATGGGGGAGGCGACGGCGGCGCTGCCAGCCATCCGCGATGCCGAGGAGGGCGCGGAGCAAGAGCCCCTGTTCGCGATCGACTTCCTGTCCGACCTCGGGTATCGCTTCGATCCGTCCACACCGGCCGTACGTCAGTTGGACACCGCGCTGCGGCTTGCCGACAGCCTGGGCATCGCAACCGACGAGGAGCAGATGATCGCCTACGGTCAGGCGGCTCGCCAGATCGCACAGGCCGACTTCGCTCGGATCCCGTGGGAGGACCCCAAGGCCGCCACGACGTTCGCCGTGCTGGGCACCGCCGTCTACGAGCCGGTCCTGCTCGCCCTGCGACGCCTCGCGCACTACGAACTGGGCGCCGAGCGGTTCGCCGCCTCGCTGGTCGAGGGTCCCACCGAAGCCCGCTACGCCGTTCGTGACGAACCCGACAGCGGGACGCTAAACGGCTGGGGAGAGCTGAACCCGTTCTGACGCATCGCCTCCGCCATGTGACGTGGGTCATGGGTTTCGTGGGAAGCAAGGTCCAATTCGGCGCAGCGGCCGACGGCTTTGTGTACGTGACCCAAGCGCTCCGTACCGTCGTGAGGAGTCAGCACGAAGAAGGGAACCATGTCACAAGAGCCGATCTTCGCTGGGGCCGGGTACATCTACAAGAATGGAAAAGCCGCGGGCCACGGCATCAAGGTAGCGTTCGACGATCAGGCGCTCTACGTGTTCAGCGCTCGCGCACAAGCCGCAGGGGCCGCTCTGGGCGCGTTGGGTCGAACCGTGGGTTCTGCCATCGATTCATCCTCGAAGGGCGCAGAACTTGCCGTCGCGTACACCGATATCGCCTCTGCCAAGATTCACAAATCCCTGTTGAACGGCGCCGGTATCGAGTTTGTTCTGTCCGACGGGACCAAGTTCAAGATCGCGACGCAAACCATGGCCATGGGCGGGGTAAAGAAGATCTTCCCCACGATTGCCACCGCCATTCGCCAGGCGAACCCGAACGTGGCCCTGGACCCCGCGGTCTGAGGCGGTCCCGCGCGCACGCGGGGCACTAGGCTTGGCGCTCGTGAACGAACTGAATCCCGCCCGGCTGCGTGTGGCACCGTCTCCCACGGGGGACCCGCACGTGGGTACCGCGTACATGTCGCTGTTCAATCTCGCGTACGCGCGCCGCACGGGCGGGCAGTTCGTGCTTCGGATCGAAGACACCGACAGGGCTCGTTATGTCGCCGACTCCGAGCAGCAGATCTTCGATTCGCTGCGGTGGCTGGGGCTGCCGTGGGACGAGGGTCCCGATGTCGGCGGTCCGTACGCCCCGTACCGGCAGTCCGAGCGGCTCGACACCTATCAGCCGTACGTCGAATAGCTGCTGGCCGACGGGCACGCCTACTACTGCTGGTGCTCCCCGGAGCGACTGGCCGAACTGCGGGCCGAGCAGGCGGCGAAGAAGCTGTCGGTCACCGGGTACGACCGACTGTGCTACGGCAAAACCCGCGAGGAGCGGGCGCAACTCCCAGGGTTCAGCGAGACGCCGGTCGTGCGGCTGCTGGTACCCGACGATGTCGACCTGGACTTCGTCGACCTGATCCGTGGCGTCGTCAGCGCCCCGCGGCCCGATGACCAGGTCCTGGTGAAGGCCGACGGATTCCCGACCTACCACCTGGCCGTGGTCGTGGACGATGCGCTCATGGGCATCACGCATGTCGTGCGGGGCGAGGAGTGGATCTCGTCCACCCCCAAGCATTTGCTGCTGTACCGGTACCTCGGGTTCACGCCGCCAGCGTTCGCGCACATGCCCCTGTTGCGGAATACCGACAAGTCGAAGATCTCCAAGCGCAAGAACCCCGCGGCCCGCCTCGTGTGGTTCCGTGACGAGGGGTATCTGCCCGAGGCGCTGCGGAACTTCCTGCAAATCCTCGCGTACCCTCCCGTCGTTGCGGACACCGAGGTCGCAACGTTCGACGAGTTCGTGGAGGCGTTCGACTGGAGCAAGGTCAGCACCGGTGGTCCGATCTTCGACCTGACCAAGCTCAACTGGCTGAACGGGCACTACATCCGTTCGATGACTGCTGACCAACTCGCCGCGCGGATCGTCGATCACCTCGTGTGGGCTGGCGTGTGGCCAGCCGATCCGGACCCGGCGCAGGTCGACCTGTTGACCCGCGCCACACCGTTGATTCAAGAGCGCCTCGTGACCTTGTCGGAGGCGCTTCCGAAGCTGGAGTTCCTGTTCACGGCCGATGACGATCTCGTGATGCAGGAGGACGCGTTGGCGACGCTGAACGAGGACGCCCCGCGGGTGCTTGAAGCCGCGCGGGTGGCCATCGCAGCGGTCGAACCGTTCGACGATGCGTCCGTGCAGGCGGCGTTGCGGTCCGCGCTCGTCGAGGGTCTCGGACTGAAGCCAAAGTTCGCGTTTGGGCCGGTGCGGGTGGCCGTCAGCGGCGCCAAGGTGTCGCCGCCATTGTTCGAGTCCATCGTTCTGCTCGGCCGCGAGTCCACCATCGCGCGCATCGACGCGCTGCGCGCCCGACTCGGCTGACGTTCAGGTCAGTGCGTGCCCGGGCCTTCGGGCTCGGGCACGGAGCAGCCGTCCGGACCGCAGGTGTCGGCGGGGAGGCCCAGACCACGCATCAACGGGGTTAAAGGCGCGGCGACCTGTAGGCGCGGGATCGCCTTGATGCCGGTGTCCTCGCCGTTTCGTGCGTTCTGGTCCCGTTCGTCCGGGCCTGGCGCGTCTTGATCGAGGCTCATGATCGCCCGAGGTGGCCCTACGCGCGGGCGGCCTGCTCGGCGGCCGCGAACGTGGCGCGGACTTCGTCCAGCACAGCCAACATTGCGAGCCGGGCGGCCTCCCCGTCGCCGGCGAAGATGGCCTGTGCGACCGCCTCGTGTCCATCAAGCGCCTCGGGCTTCGGCTTCGCGGGCATCAGCCCGAGCTCGGTGCGGCCTTGGAGCACGACCGCAACCAGATCGGACAAAGCGGCGAACATCTCGTTGCCGCAAGAGGCCAGCAAGACACGGTGGAACTCGATGTCGTACTTCATGAAACTCTGAAGGTCGCCAGCCTCGCCGGTGCGCCGGAGTTCGGCGGCGAGCGGCAGGAGCTGTGCGCGGGCGTGGATCGAGCCCTCCCTTGCCGCGCCCTCGGCCGCCGCGGGTTCGACCGCCAAACGCAACTGCGTGAGTGAGCGAATCTGCTCCTCACGATGCTGTGAGTGCAGTCGCCAGTCGATGAGAAGTGGATCGAGGACGTTCCACGTGTCGATGGGCTGGGCGACGATGCCGAGCCGCCGACGGGTCCGCACCAAGCCCATGGCCTCCAATTGGCGAGCGGCCTCGCGTGCCACGGTCCGAGACACCCCGAACCGGGACTGAATGTCGTCCAGCGTGCGTGCTCCATCTGTGGGCCACACGCCGTCGATGATCTCGACGCCGAGATCGCGAGAAATGGCGTGATGCATCAATGGGGCAACGGCTTGCGACATCACACCTCTTTCTGTCGTTTCCCGTCACCGTACCCGACGGTGAAAGGGATGACGAGTGGGCTAAATAGATGTGCAGTAAACCTAGATAGAGAGTATCTATGTGAGTTATCGTCATCTCTATCAGGTCGCGCTGACGCGACCGGGAAGGTCGATGATGACAAACACCCATTTGGTGGTCATGGGGGTTGCCGGCTCCGGCAAATCCACCGTGGCCCAACTCCTCCAAAGTCGTCTTGGCTGGCCCCTTGCCGAGGGCGACGATCTACATCCCCCCGCCAACATCGCGAAGATGAGTTCGGGGCAACCCCTGACCGACGATGACCGCTGGCCCTGGCTCGACGCGATCGTCGACTGGACGGCCGCCGAGGATGCGCAAGGTCACAGCACGATCGTGACGTGCTCGGCGCTGAAGCGCATCTACCGTGACCGCCTGCGCGCGGCACCTGGCACGACCGTCTTCCTGCACCTCACAGGCAGTCAGGAGTTGTTGGGCGCTCGCATGTCCGAGCGAACCGACCACTTCATGCCGCCCACCTTGCTGCCATCGCAGTTCGCCACGCTCGAGCAGCTCGACCCAGACGAGGCCGGTGTTGACGTCGACGTCGCGGCCGACACCGAGCGCATCGTCGATGAGGCCATCGCCCGTCTCGATCTCAGCCCCCACACCACCTGACCAAGGGATCCCACCACCATGGCCACGCAACTGATTCTCGCCGCCCTCGCCGGCATCGCCACCATCGTCATCCTTATTGTCTGGCTGAAGATCCATCCGTTCCTCGCCCTCATGACGGGTTCGGCAGTTATGGCTCTGTCCGCCGGAGTCTCGTACTTGGACGTGTTCACGAGCTTCACCGCCGGTCTCGGAGAAACCCTGTCCGGGGTCGGCATCCTGATCGTGCTCGGTTCCATCGTCGGAACCCTCATGATCTCCTCCGGTGGTGCCGACGCCATCGTCGACGCCGTTCTCGCCAAGACTCCCGTCAAGCGCCTGCCCTGGGCGATGGCGCTCATCGCGTTCGTGATCGGCATCCCACTGTTCTTCGAGGTCGGGGTCGTCATCTTGATCCCCGTCGTCATGTTCGCCGCACGACGCGCCAACCTGCCGGTGATCCTCCTCGGCATCCCTGCCCTCGCGGGCCTGTCCGCCCTGCATGGTCTCGTGCCCCCGCACCCCGGTCCGCTGATCGCCATTGACGCCCTCGACGCCAATCTCGGGCTGACGTTGGGATTCGGCCTGATCGTGGCCATCCCTGCCGTGATCATCTCGGGCCCCTTGCTGGGCTCGGTCATGGCCAAGTGGGTCCCGATCCCCGCCCGCGACGACTTCTTGGGCTCTGGAGGGCCCGCTGAGGGCGCGAAGCGGCCCCACTTCGCCGCGTCCCTGCTCGTCGTGTTGCTTCCGGTGATTCTCATGTTGGCCCGCACGATCGTGGAGATGAGCGGTTCGGATTCGTCAGCGTTCGGTGCCGTCTTCGTGTTCTTGGGGACGCCGCTGATCGCCCTCTTCATCACCGTCATCGTCGCGATGTTCGTCTTCGGCTATCTGCTGTCGGAAACCCGTGAGCAGGTCAGCAAGGTCGTCGGCTCGGCCTTCGCGCCGATCGCCAGCATCTTGCTGATCGTCGGTGCGGGCGGCGGCTTCAAGCAGACCCTGGTCGACTCTGGGATCGCCGATGTCATCGCCAAGGGACTGTCCGACACCCCACTGCCCCCGCTGTTCGCTGGGTGGCTGGTCGCCGTCGGCATCCGCCTCGCCACCGGTTCGGCCACCGTCGCCACCATCACCGCCTCCGGCATCGTGGCCCCCATCGCTGCGGGCCTCTCGCCCATGGACACCGCACTCATGGTGTTGGCGATCGGGTCGGGTTCGGTCTTCTTGAGCCACGTCAACGATGCGGGCTTCTGGATGGTCAAGGAGTACTTCGGGATGACCGTCGGTCAGACCTTCAAGACCTGGTCGCTGATGGAAACGGTCCTGTCCGTCGTCGGCCTGCTGTGTGTGCTGGGGCTGCACGCCCTGACCGTCGCCATCGGCGTCAACGTCGTGACCTAGCCCAGCCACACCTACAGCGGCGACGGCCCACCCTCTCCCGGGCCGTCGCCGCTTTGGCGTTGAGCGTGGTGGCAGTGCCTTTCAATACGGCTCCGTGTGGATGTGGGTGGCGCCGCGCTCCTCCAAGATGCGGACGACATCGGCAACCATGGCGGCTGATCCGCAGACATGGAAGTCCGTGAGACCCCAGTCGAGGTCAGCCGCCGCGAGGGCGTCGGTGACGCGTCCCGGGTACCCGCCCGGTGGGGGATTGGGCCCGCTGACACAACGCACGACCGTCGCGGGCAGATCGCGCAGTGCGCCCGTGAGGTCCTCATCTTCGTGGCGATAGCCGAAGTAGAGGGAGGCCTCGCTCAGCGATCCTGACGCGGCGAGCTGCTCGAACATCGACGCGAAGGGGGCCAACCCCGTCCCGGTGGCGATGAACACCCTTTTGTTGGTCGTCTCGGCCAGTTTGTAGCGGCCGAGCGGCGCTTCGAGCAGGGTGACCGTTCCTGGTTCAACCGAGTCGAAGTAGCGAGATCCCTCACCGCCGGTCGTCGTGGCGATCAAGAACGTGGCTTGGCGGCCCTCCACGGCGGCGATCGAATAGGCGCGCCATTCGTACGGGGCGACCTGAATTCGGGCGTACTGCCCCGCCACAAACGCATCGATCGGCTTGGCCAACTCAAAGCGGACCTGCCAGACGTGTGGCGCCAACCGCTGCTTGTCGAGCAGAACGCCTCGAATCTTGTCACCGTGACCGTCACCGTTGACGTTGAAGTTGCCGTCAGTCGGACGTGGACCCTTGCTCACCACTGCGGCGATCGCAGGGTAGCCGCGGGCTCCGAGTGCGCGCGAGGCCGCCGCGACTCCTCCGAACATCGCTCCGACGATTCCGAGAGAGCCCGCGTCCGTCCCCGCAAGCCACAGGCCCTTGATGGGAGTGTCCGGACCCAGTGGGCGCGTTCGATACCGCTGTGGGCTGGCCGCGACCCCGTAGCACTGCCCGTCGGGGTGCGACGTGTAGTGCTGCATCGTCAGCGGCGTGGACAACTCGGCGTAGGTGACCGCGTCCGCGAACCCCGGCAGGGCCTTGTCGGCCGATCTCAGCAACCCGGCGGTGATGACCCGTTTGAGTTGCTCGTAGTCGCTCCCGCGATTTCCTTGGGGGCGCTCGCGCCACTTGCGGAAAGGCTCGGGGCTGACTGTCGTCAGCACCTCAGCGGTGTGGAAGGTGTCGTCGCCGGACCTCAGAGAGGGAAAGGACACGAAGACGTGACGAGGGTCCCCGCGCAGCAGACGCTCGGTCGTGACCTCGATGTCGTCATGAAAGTAGCCCGCGTTCACCCAGAGGTTCTCGCCGGCAACGCCGAGATCTCGCGCGCTTCGTCCCAACCGCACATGCAAGATGACGGCCGACAGCCCCCGGGGCAGGCTCGCCAACTGGCGGCGGACCCGCGCGGTGCGTGCCCCAATCGGGCCACTCGTCGGCAGCAGTTGGTGGTAGGTGTTGCTGGCGCCAACGTCCGAGATGATGACCGGCGCCTCATGAACGATTTCGCGAGGTACAGCCCCGCGCCGGTCGAGGACTCGCACCCCGACCGCGCGTCCACCACGGACGACTATTGATTGCACGTCTTGCGCGACTCGAACGCAGCCGCCTGCGCGCTCGATGCCACGCTCGAAAGTCCGCGCGATCCGCCCACTGCCTCCTTCGGGAAACCACGCCCCGTGGAGGTAGTGGTCCACGATCAAGGCGTGAACGCCGAATGCCGAACGTTCGGGAGGGAGCCCGTAGTCGCCCCACTGGCTGGCCAGGATCGCGCGCAGCTCGACCGAACTCACGTGTTCGTCGAGGTACTGCGCCGTCGTCTCGGTCGCCAGCCGTGCCCTGAGCCGCGCCCACAATCCCAAGAAGGGGGAGACCGCCTTGGGTGCGATGCCCCGAGCGAAGACCATGGACATCCAGCGCGCGGCTGACCTGATGTCGTAAAAGTAGCGATCGAGTTCCGCTTCGTGGTCGGGAAAGAGCTCGACCAGCCGATCGCGATAATCACTGGGCCTGCTCGGTTCGCGGATCTCGTGATGCGGATACACGAAGCGGTCGAACTCCGTAGGAAGGGAACCCAGTTCAGCCTCCCGCCGGACAGATAGTCCATGTACTTGCGAACCCGCGTGCCTGGCTGGACGTTCCCGACGTAGTGCACACCCACGTTCCACGAGGCGCCATCGCGTCGAAACGTATGGGTCTGTCCGCCGGGTTCGGTGTGCTTTTCCAACACCAGCACCCGCCGGCCGTCCACTCCCGCCAGGAGCCCCGCAGCGGTGAGGCCCCCGATCCCCGAGCCGATCACGATCGCGTCCCACATGGCAACCCCCGCGACTAGACAGTGTCTAGTGACAGGTTAGCAGGAGCTAGACACTGTCAAGATAGGCTGTCTCCGTGGATGCGAAGCGTGACGTGCGCGGCGAGATTCTGCGCACGGCGCGGGAACTGTTGAACGAGGAGGGTGTCGAGGGCCTCAGCATGCGAGAGGTGGCTCGTCGGGCCGGCGTCACCCATCAGGCGCCGTACCACTACTTCGCCAACCGAGACGCGATCCTCGCTGAGGTGATCGCCGATGGCTTCGCCGAACTCGCCGCATCTTTGGCTCAAGCCAACGACCTTGCCTCCGATGAAGGGAGTCGCGCCGCGATGTTGGCCGCCGGGCAGGCCTACGCAGGTTTCGCCCTGGCCAATCCTGGGGTCTTCTGGGCCATGTTTCACCCCGATAGGCGAGATGCAGCCGAAGCTGACAGCGTGGTGCGGGCCGGTAAGCGCGCCTTCGGTGAACTGACGCGGCTCGTCCGCATCGTGCACGGGGACGATGCGGACGAAGCCTTGGCCGCGTTGTATTGGGCGAACGTCCATGGGTTGGCGTCGCTGGCGATTGACGGGCCGCTGGTCACGTACCTCACGACGCCACAGAACCGAGACGCCGTGCTGACCGCGGCAGCGGAGCGTTTTGTCGATCTCGTCGTCGGTTAGACGTCGCGTTTGGTCCAGGCCCAGTACGAGACCGCGAGGCACACGAGGCTCCAACCGACGAGAACGCCTGCGGCGATCCACCCATCGGCGGCTGTCGCCGTTTGCTGGGGCGCCCCCGGCCACCAGGGGAAGGCGCCTCGTGCCACGGCGAGGTTTGAGGTTGCCCCGCCGAGGGTGAAGGTGGCCACGTGAGCCAGCCCGCTCCACAGCTGTCCAAGGTAAAGGATGATCGTCTCCACGGCCATCGTCCACACCAAACCTGCGGCGAGTGCGGTGATTGCGCTGCGAAAGACGGTGGCCAATGCTGCGCCCACAAGTGCAAAGGCGGTGAAGCTCAGCCAACTGGCCCCAAGTGTCACGGCCAGCTCCCCGACCGGCGGAGCCTCAATGGGCCACCCTTCGATGCCGTCAATGACGGCCAGCCCCACGCCGTTGGCCAGGTAGGTGACAACGGTGTAGACGCCGGTCATGGCGACGAGGGAGATGACCTGGGCGGTGAAGATGGCTCCGCGAGTGGGTCCTTGGCTGGCGAGCAGTGGGGCGGTCCGATGGGTGTAGTCGTACCCGATGGCGAGCGCTCCCAACACGACCGCGGTCGCTGCGCCGAAGAAGGGAACCGACCCCGCGCTGTAGGAGGCCAGGTTCGACAACTCCATCGCCTTCTGCATTTCTTCTAGCGCCTGGGCGGCGTACGGCTCAGTGCTGGTCTTGAAGCTCACG
>RRZU010371583.1_pt1 | contig 13734 bp, 8 predicted proteins | sample 2165561 | NCBI WGS metagenome assembly RRZU01 (sample SAMN10456909, study PRJNA506462) | wastewater metagenome | isolation source: wastewater sludge | place: USA: Moscow, Idaho
ACCAAAATAGTTCAGCAGCAACGCAGGTAAGGCGACGGTAAACCACGCCAGCTGGATCGGGAATTTACCGAAATGTCCCATATCTGCGTACAGCGCTTCCACCCCGGTGATCGCCAGAACGACAGAACCTAATGAGAAGAACGCGACGGTTTTATAGGTGAGGAAGAACTGGATCGCCCAATGTGGATTCAGTGCTGCCAGTACCTGCGGGTTTTTGAAGATACTAATAGCGCCCAATACACCCAGCGAGACAAACCAGAGCAACATGATTGGGCCAAACAATTTGCCCATGCTGCCGGTGCCGTGTTTCTGAATAAAAAACAGGCCGGTTAATACCACAATTGCCACAGGCAGAATGTAGGGAGTCAGTGCCGGTGTGGCAACACTTAACCCTTCCAGTGCCGAAAGCACCGACATGGCCGGGGTGATCACCACCTCACCATAAAAGAACCCGCCGCCGATCAAACCCAGTACCAGTAACACCGTTGTGGTACCGGCATATGTGTTGCGGCCGGCCAGTGACATCAGGGTCAGAATACCACCTTCGCCCCGGTTATCTGCGCGCAGTACAAATGCCAGATATTTCACCGAAACGACCAGTATCAATGCCCAAAAGATCAGTGACAGGAATCCATAGACCACTTGTTGTGTCGGCGGCAAACCAATATGCGGAGAAAAGCACTCTTTGAAGGTATACAACGGGCTGGTGCCGATATCGCCGTACACCACGCCGATCGCTGCCAGCGTAACAGCAGGCAACGATTGTTTCTGATGCGCATCCATGTGATTACCGGTCATCCTTAGCGTTCTATACGATCAAAGTGTATAGCAGGTTCAGTTTCCTGCTGTGCAGGGACTGGTTGTGCCTGCTGTTGTTCCAGATTTTCCAGATAATCGTGAACACGAAACCGCTTATTATGTGCAGGAGATACCGGCTCAGCTTGTGGTGCTGGCGGCTCTTCTGTGTAGCCGGAGAAATCATCACGATCACGATTCAGACGTGATTTAGTGCGGCCTGAAGCTTTTTGCACGGACGGGCGGTTCTGACCGGAAGTTTTCTTGCGGGCTGTCAGGGATGTCCGGCTGTTGCTGCTTTTCTGTGCCGCTGAAGGTGCTGCCAGAAAAGAATGCAGTAACCAGCGCAATGACAGTGTAGTAATGACAATGAGTGCAACACCGATCGCGGCATAAAACCGGCTGCTGCCGGTGGATGCCGATTCAATCAGCGGTTGCCAGTCTGACTGCGCAGCCAGATCCTGTTCCAGCACATCCGGAAACAACATGCGGAACATGAATAAAATATCTGCCAGCAACGTAATGAATACACCGGTCTTGAATAATCCGGGTACCAGCAACAGTAATACGCCAGCGATAAACAGCATGACGCCGCCACCAATAAAAAGGGTATCGACAAATTCAGTGACCGGAACCGCGTAAGCCAGTGAAGGCAACAGCAGTAATCCGCTACTGAACAGGAGTTTTCTGATTTTGTTCATACAACCGTAACTGACTTATCTGAGGGGCTGTTAATCGGCGCAATACTAGCACAGAAGCAAACGTAAAGTGCATTACCGGTGGAAAAACCAGCGCAGATGGTAGCGGGATGACGGAGGGTTCCGGAAAGAAAAAAGGCTTTATATCAAAGATATAAAGCCGGAGCGGCAACAATGCCGGAAAAGACCAAAATAACCCGTGACCGGGTCAGAACCATCCTTAACCTGTTACGATTGTGTTTGGCTCCCTCATTTTGGTTGATGACGATTCATTACTTTTGCTGCCAGCCACCACCGAGTGCTTTAAACAGGCTGACCCGGTTGCTGAGCAGTGCAAGACGGGTACTGACCAGCCCCTGTTCTGCAGAGAACAGTGAGCGCTGGGCATCCAGCAGGGTCAGATAACTATCAACCCCTTTCTCGTAACGGCTTTGTGCCAGCTGGTAATAGGTTTTGTTGGCATCCACCAGCGCTTGCTGTGCCTGGAGTTGATCCCGGTAGCCATCCTGCGCGGCTAAACCATCTGAGACCTCTTTGAAGGCGGTCTGAATCGCTTTTTCATAGGTCGCAACTTCGATCTTTTCCTGCACTTTGGCGACATCCAGTTGCGCATCGCGGCTGCCCCAGTCAAAGATTGGCAGACTGATGTTTGGCTGGAATAACCAGGTGCCTGAACCCGCGTCAAACAGCTTGTTCAGCGAGGAGCTCATGCTGCCGGCATTCGCGGTCAGGCTGATAGTCGGGAAGAACGCCGCGCGTGCCGCGCCAATATTGGCATTAGCCGCTTTCAGCGAATGTTCTGCCGCCAGAATATCCGGACGACGGGTCAGCAGGGTAGACGGTATATCGGCACCGAGCGGTGACAGTAATGTCAGATCCTGTTCCGGTAATCCGGAAGATAAGCCAGCCGGAATATTAGTTCCCATCAGCAGGCGCAGCGCATTTTTATCCAGTGCGACCTGACGGCGGTACTGTGCCAGACTGGAACGAACACTCTCTAAGTTAGAACGGGACTGACTGACATCCAGCGACGATGAGATACCGGCCTGATAGCGTTGCTCAATCAGCTGATAACTCTGTTCATAGCTTTTGGCTGTCTGCTCGGCCAGCCGCAGCAGATCCTGATCCGCCAGCAGGGTCATATAGGCGGTCGCCACGTTGGCAATCAGACTCAGCTGTGTGCTGCGTTGTGTTTCTTCCTGCGCCAGATAATTTTCCAGCGCCTGATCCTTCAGGCTTTGCACCCGGCCGAACAGATCCAGCTCATAGGCACTGATGCCCACAGTCGCGGAATCGGTGGTGCTGATGGCATCAGCGGTTCCGCTGTAGGTACTTGGGATCCGCTGTCTGGCCTGATAACCGGATGCAGTCAGCGTTGGTAACTGGGCCGCACGCTGGATGCGGTACTGTGCCTGATAGGCTTCCACATTCAGAATGGCGATCCGTAGATCGCGGTTGTTCTGTAATGCGGTATCGATCAGCTTTTGCAATGCAGGATCGGTAAATGCCTGCTGCCAGTCGGTTGCTTTTACCGCCGCGATGGTGCTGGCGGATGAAGTATCGTATCCGGCAGGGATAGGGGCGGCCGGACGCTGATAGTCCGGTGCCAGTGAACAGCCTGCCAGTAACAGGGAAACCAGGAACGCGATAGGGCGTTTAATCATGATGTTTCTCCGCAGAAGTCGGTGCGCGTAACGAATGACGATGTTTACTGAAGTACTTCATAACCAGTACGAAGAAGCTCGGTACATAAAAGATAGCAAGAACTGTCGCTGCGATCATCCCGCCGGTCACACCGGTACCGATAGCATGACGCCCGCTGGCGCCAGCCCCGGAGCTAATCACCAATGGGAATACACCGAGGATAAAGGCCAGCGAGGTCATCAGGATCGGGCGCAGACGCATACGCGATGCTTCAATAACGGCCTGTTTGATGCCCATGCCTTTGTCGAACAGCTCTTTGGCAAACTCTACGATCAGGATAGCGTTTTTCGCCGCCAGCCCGATAGTGGTTAACAAGCCGACCTGGAAGAAGATATCGTTCGATAAGCCGCGCAATGTTGCTGCCGCCAAGGCACCGACAACCCCCAGTGGCACAATCAGCATAACCGAGAACGGGATGGTCCAGCTTTCATATAACGCGGCCAGACACAGGAATACCACCAGCAGTGAAATGGCATACAGCGCAGGAGCCTGACTACCGGATTCCTGTTCCTGATAAGAAAGGCCTGTCCACTCGAAGCCAATACCTTCCGGTAACTGACTGATTAATCTGGTCATCGTCGCCATAGCTTCACCAGTGGTATAGCCTTCGGCAGCTTCACCTACTATATCGATAGCAGATGAACCGTTATAGCGTTCCAGACGTGGTGAACCATAGCTCCAGTTACCTTCCGCAAAGGCCGAGAACGGTACCATCTGTTCCTGAGCATTACGCACATACCACAATTGCAGATGTTCCGGTTGCATGCGGAATGGCGCATCGGCCTGCACATACACTTTTTTCACACGACCCCGATCGATGAAGTCGTTCACGTAGTTTGAACCCCAGGCAGTGGATAACGTACTGTTGATATCACTGACCGTCAGACCCAGCGCCATCGCTTTTTCATAATCGATATTGATGTTGTATTGTGGTGTATCTTCCATACCATTCGGACGGACACGGGTCAGCGAAGGCTCTTTTGCTGCCATGCCCAGTAACTGGTTACGAGCCTCGATCAATTTTTCATGACCCAGCCCGCCGCGATCCTGCAGGTAAAGGTCAAAACCACTGGAGTTACCTAACGCCGGAATACTCGACATGTTGAAAGCGAAGATCGACGCATCTTTGATCTGCGAAAACGCACCCATTGCCCGGCCGATAATAGCGCTGGCCGCATCTTCTGAGGCTTTACGTTCACTCCAGTCTTTCAGCTTAACGAATGCCAGGCCCATGTTCTGCCCGCTACCGGCGAAACTGAAGCCAGCCACGGTAAACACCGACTCAACATTCTTTTTCTCAGCGGTAGTGAAGTGATCAGATACTTTATCCAGTACTTTCAGGGTTCGTTCCTGAGTAGCACCGGTAGGCAGCTGAACCATGGTCAGCGCAATACCCTGATCTTCTTCCGGCAGGAAGGAGGTAGGCATACGCGTGAATAACCAGACCAGTCCCAGCAACAGCACTGCATAAATCACCAGCATACGTCCGCTGCGTTGCAGTATCCGGCCTACCGTATTGCGGTAACGACGGCTGTTGCGTTCGAACATATGGTTAAACCAGCCAAAGAAACCGGTCTGAATACCATGATCACCCTTTGGAACCGGCTTCAGCATGGTGGCGCAAAGCGCCGGAGTCAGGATCAGGGCAACAATCACCGACAACGCCATTGCAGAGACGATCGTCAGCGAGAACTGACGGTAGATCGCCCCCGTGGAGCCGCTGAAGAATGCCATCGGCACAAATACGGCGGACAGCACCAGTGCGATACCGATCAGTGCACCGGTGATCTGATCCATGGATTTCCGGGTGGCTTCCAGCGGTGACAGCCCTTCCTCGGACATCACACGTTCGACGTTTTCAACAACGACGATCGCGTCATCCACCAGCAGACCGATGGCCAGCACCAGCCCGAACATGGTCAGGGTGTTAATGGTATAACCGAATACCGACATGATGCCGAATGTACCCAGCAGTACCACCGGTACGGCAATGGTCGGGATCAGGGTTGCCCTGAAGTTTTGCAGGAACAGATACATGATGAAAAACACCAGTATCACGGCTTCAACCAGCGTTTGCGCTACTTCAGAGATAGAGATCTTAACGAAAGTAGTGGTATCAAACGGATAAACAACTTTCAGACCTGTCGGGAAGTACTTTGATAATTCAGCCATTTTGGTTTTAACCAGTTCGGCTGTATCTAACGCATTTGCATTACTTGCCAAACGGATAGCAATACCCGATGCAGGTTTACCATTATAGCGGCTGACAGCGTTATAATTTTCAGCTCCCAGTTCTACCCGGGCAACATCACGCAGACGTACCTGTGAACCATTGGTATTCACTTTCAGCAGGATGTTTTTAAATTCATCCATGCTGGTCAGACGACCCTGACCTGTGATGGTGGCATTAAACTGTTGTCCGGCAACAGCAGGGGTAGCGCCCAGCTGACCGACAGAGATCTGCGTATTCTGAGACGTAATGGCGTTGGTGACATCGCCCGGTGTCAGATTGAAGCTGTTGAGTTTGTTCGGATCCAGCCAGACGCGCATCGCATACTGCGAACCAAAGATTTGTACGGTACCCACACCTTTGATACGACTGAGCGGTTCTTTGATATTGGTGACCATATAGTCACTGATATCTGACTGATCCATCTCACCATTCTCAGAGATCAGACCGGCAACCATCAGAAATGATTCGGTGGATTTTTCTACGCGAACCCCTTGATCCTGTACTGTTTGTGGCAGCGAACTTAATGCCTGCTGCACCTTGTTCTGTACCTGGACCTGCGCTGTATCGGCATTGGTACCGGCAAGAAAACTTAACGAGACCGTCACATTGCCGCTGGAGTCACTTTGCGATGACATATACAGCAGGTTATCAATACCGGTCATGTTTTGTTCCAGCACCTGAGTCACACTGTCTTCCACAGTCTGCGCTGATGCTCCCGGGTAGCTGGTACTGATGCGCACGGATGGTGGAGCAATCGTCGGATATTGCTCTATGGGTAAAGACTTAATTGCCAGTGCCCCGGCAAGCATGATCACTATTGCGATTACCCAGGCGAAAATCGGGCGATCAATAAAAAATCTGGACATAACGACTCCGCGGATAATTACTGTTTGGTGGCCGGGTTGGCTACGGTCAGTGAGGCAACATCAACGGCTTTAGCGCTGACCTTTATTCCGGCTTTTACTTTCTGGGCGCCATTCACAATGATCCGGTCACCGGCATTCAGCCCGTCTTTAACCAGCCAGTTGTTTTCGATACTGCGGGCGGTTTCAAATGCTTTCTGCTCAACCTGATCCTGCGCATTAACTACTAAGACAGTCGCTTTACCCCGGGGATCATGACTGACGGCCAGTTGCGGTACTAATAAGGCATCTTTCAGTGTGGCTTCAGTCAGTTCAGCGCGGACAAACATGCCCGGCAGTAACTGTAGTTCACTGTTGGCAAAAATAGCGCGCACGGTGACACTGCCAGTCCCTTCATCCACTGTGACGTCAGAGAACTGTAATTTGCCACTTTCGGTGTAATAAGAACCGTCTTCCAGCAATAACTTAACTTTTGCTTCCTGAGGACCAGCTTTTTCCAGCTGACCTTCTGCCAGCGCTTTTTTCAGTTTCAGTAATTCATTGCTGGACTGACTGACATCCACATACAGCGGATCCAGTTGCTGAACGGTCGTTAATGCCGTGGTTTGCTGGGCGGTGACCAGAGCACCTTCGGTGACAGTTGATTTCCCGATACGGCCGGAAATCGGTGCTTTCACCTTGGTGTATTCCAGATTGATACGGGCGGTATCCAGCGCGGCTTTGGCTGAGGCTACATCTGCGACAGCCTGTTTCCAGCTGGCTTCAGCATCATCATTTTCCTGACGGCTGACCCCATTGGTTTTGCTCAGATCGCGATAGCGTTCAGCTTTCAGGCGGGCAATGGCTTCTGATGCCTTCGCGCGTTCCCAGGATGCTTTCGCACTGGCCAGACTGGCTTCATAAGTTGCAGGATCGATCTGATATAAGGTCTGACCGGCTTTGACATCGCTGCCTTCACGGAATAAACGCTTGATCACGATGCCGCCCACCTGAGGGCGAACTTCAGCAACGCGATACGCACTTGTCCGGCCGGGGAGCTGGGTGTGCAGCGTCAGAGCCTGTGGTTGCAGAGTGATCACATTGACTTCAGGCGCCTGAGGTGCCATGGCTGCCTGACTTTTCTCTGCCGAAGGATTGCAACCAGCTAACAGCAGGGTCGTGGTTAGTAACGCAAGAGTTGTTACTCGGAATAAGCAGGAGTTATGCAGCATGGTAACCTCAGATTTGTAATAACAATTTGAATATAGCGCGCTATTTAAATCAAAAAATGTCACAGAACTTTGACCAATTCATTAGCGAAACGTTAAGTTATGCAAAAAATTGAACGTTCATTCTATTTAGAGCGCTCATTCTAGATTAGAATTTTTACCTTATCAATCGTGGGAAAAGGTAAAATATCTTTCTCTAATTATTGGGGTGGTTCAATGAGCGAAATGACAGTGACTTCTCCGGAATCAGATCGTGCCGCACAACGCCGGAATCAGGTGTTAGATGCAGCGGCGGTCTGTTTTCGGAATCATGGTTTTCATGGGGCCAGTATGGCACAGATCTCCAAAACAGCGGGAATGAGTCCGGGTCATATTTATCACTATTTCGACAATAAAGAAGCCATCATCTCTGCGATTGTAGAACGCGATATGGAAGAAATGATGGAGTGGACAGAAATATTCTACTCATCCGATGACATTCTCCAATCCATGTTAGATGGCGTTACTTGTGGTGTGGAAGCGAATACAAATCCGGATTGTGCCGCCTTGATGCTGGAAATTATGGCGGAATCGGCCCGTAACCCGCAAATCGCAGCAACCGTGCAGAAATCGAATCAGATTGGCCGGCAGCGTCTGAGTGATTTGTTAATCAAAGAAATGGCTCAGCGCTGTGCGGTATCCACTGTGGATGTTCAGGTTAAAACTGATCTCATCGCGGCTATGTTTGATGGCCTGCTGATGAAGAGTGTTCATAACCCCACCATGGATAAAGAAGCGCTGACGGTGTTGATGCGTCAGGTCATGCTATTTGTGCTGACTCTCTGAGTTTTCCGATATGAGCCTGCGTAACAGGCGGATTTTGCTGACTCAGTAACTGCGCAAATTCCTCTGCCGGTAAAGGCATACTGTACAGATAGCCCTGATAATAATCGCATCCCTGTTGTTCAAGGAATTCCAGCTGAGCTTTCGTTTCCACCCCTTCTGCCAGCACGGTGAGTCGCAGTGAATGCCCCATCGCCACGATGGTTGCGGCAATTTCCATATCATCGCGTTCATGCGGAATATCCTCGACAAAACGTTTGTCGATCTTCAGTACATCCAGCGGAAACTGTTTCAGATAGGCCAGTGAGGAATAACCGGTACCAAAATCATCAATCGCGATGCGGATCCCTTGCTGCCTTAAGCCCTGCAGTATTTTTACTGTTTCTTCCTGCTGTTCCATCAGTGCACTTTCGGTCAGTTCCAGTTCAAGATGATGAGCCGGGAAACCGGTGTTATGCAGGATCGTACCAATCAACTGCCGGACATCACCATGATGCAATTGTAACGGCGATAAATTGACGGCCAGATTAATCGGCGGAAGGTGCTGATCGAGCCAGTCCCGGCCCTGGCGGCAAGTTTCATAAAGTACCCATTCACCAATGCTCTGGATCAAGCCCGTCTCTTCGGCTACGGAAATGAACTCGGATGGCGGAATCAGGCCATATTCCGGATCATCCCAGCGCAACAGGGCTTCCGCGCCAATGATCTGATTGGTCTTAATGGAAATCTGCGGCTGATAGAACACCTTAAATTCTTGCCCGGTAATCGCACGGTGCAGCCTTTGCTCCAGTTCCAGACGTGCTTTGGCTTTGAGAAACAGCTCTTCCGAGAAATACCGGTAGCCATCACGGCCATCGTGTTTGGCGCGGTACATCGCAGTATCGGCTTGCTGCATCAGCTCCTCAGCCGTACTGCCATGTTCCGGATACAGGCTGATACCAATACTGGTACCTATCATCACTTCGCGTGCATTAGATAATAAGAATGGCTGGTGCAGAGCATGAATGATTCTTTCTGCCAGCAGTGAGACATCATCCGGTGACGGATTGTTTTGTAACAGCACGGTAAATTCATCACCACCCAAGCGACAGACCACATCGCTTTCCCTTAACTGCTGTTTCAGACGGGCGGACACCTGATGCAGCAGTTCATCGCCGAAGTGGTGACCAAAACTGTCATTTACATTTTTAAAGTGATCGAGATCCAGCATCAGCAATGCCACCCGGGTACTGTTCAGCATGGCATGCTGCAGTGCGGAACCTAATTTCTGACCCAGCATGGCCCGGTTTGGCAAACCCGTCAGCGGATCGTGCAGTGCCATATGTTCCAGTCTGGCCTCAGAGTCTTTCAGCTGGCTGATATCGGTATAAATACTGATGTAATAGAGGATTTCACCATTACTGTCACAAACCGGATTGATGCTGGTCATCATCGGCAGCAGTTCGCCGTTTTGTCTGCGATTCCACATTTCACCGCGCCAGAAACCGTGTTCATCCAGTGCCTGCAGCATCTGCTGATAAAAGTGACCATCGTGTTTGCCAGAATGGAAAATCCGCGGTCGCTGACCCAGTAATTCATTTTCCTGATAACCAAACAGGTCGATCAACGCCCGGTTCACTTTGATGATGTTGCGCTCAGCATCGGTGATGACAATCCCTTCCCGGGTACTTTCGAAGACAATCGCCGCCTGACGCAGTTGCAATTCGTTGTTTTTTTGCTGGGTAATGTCGGTCATGACACCGGTGAAACGTTGCGGTTTACCTTTCCGATCAAATGAAGTGGTGACATGGTTTTCTACCCATAGATACTCACCGGCCGCCGTCCGGACGCGGCATTCCAGAATGTATTCTTTGTGACGGGTTTCTATGTGATGTATGACTTCAGCCCAGACCCGCTGCAGATCTTCCGGATGCAGCAGATCACTCATCGTCAGCTTGCCGTTAATAAAATCGTCGGCCTGATAGCCCCAGCGTTGTACGTTGCTGGAGACATATTCCATTTTCCAGCTGGAATTGGGTTGCCAGCGGAACAGTATTGTCGGGCTGGCATCGATCACTTCCGCCGCATTCTGTAATGCTATCAGAGCGTTGGCGCGCTCTTTCGCCTGTAGCAGCATATCCAGGGCGTAAGTCACATCCATGACCATATCATTCAGTGTGGCCTGCACTTCCGGCGAGAAGAAATCCGGCTCATCGGCATACAGATTCAGTGCACCGATCACCTGTCCTTTTTCCCGGATCACAAAATAACCGGCAGACTGAAAACCCGCCCGGGTTGCGGCTTCATGAAATGGTTGTACGGATTCGTCGGTCAGAAAATGATTCAGAATGACATGTGACTCAGCTGCAACCGCCCGATCTGTGGGCATCAGAACCGGAGCGTGACTACCGGCGCTGAGCCGGCGCTGTTGCTGGTAATCTTCGATAAATTGCAGAAAGCCATTATCATGACCGTAACTGGCGACAAGAGGGCTGTGTTCCTGCTCCGTTGAGCTGACCCAAGCAAAGACAAAGCCCCCATTCCGGACAGCGATACGGCAAATATTCTGCAGCAGTACCAGACGATCCTGACTGCGCACAATGGCCTGATTAGTCAGTGACAGCATGTCATAGAGATTGTTCTGCCGAATCAACCGGAGTTCGCTGTTTTTGCGGGCGGAGATATCTTCAATCACGTTGATCACACAATCAATACTGCCATCCGGATGCCGGATACAGCGGGTATCAACGAGCGCAAATAACATGGAGCCATCCGGGCGGACAAAACGTTTTTCCCGGCGATAGCCCTGTGATTCACCATCCTGCATCCGCATCCATTCCTGCCGATCATACGGGCGATCATCCGGATGGGTCAGCGCCAGCAGGTTCAGCTCTGCTAATTCATCCCGGGAGAGGTTAAACAGTGTGCTGAGGTGATCATTAAAGCGTAACCAACTGCCGTTCGCATTGGTCGTGATCGCCATCCCCAGCAGCGGTAAATCAAAGAAATGGTGTAAGAGCCGATCCTTCTCCGCGACACGGCGCGACAGTGTCTGCCGGTGTTGCATATAGTGTTGCCGCCAAACCAGCAGAAAGAAGACACCGACGGTGATACCGGTAATAAAGGTAGTCAGGGAGACCCAGAACGTCAGACTATCAAAGGGCGGAGCGCCCTTTGTGGCAGAGGGGGAGAGGCTATAACCGGAGAAATAAAACCATGCTACGGACAACACTGTGTAAAACAGCATGATCCGCGTTGCCGTACGCAACGGGATCTGTGCGGTGGCACTATTCATGATAACGACACCATCCTTGCTCTTTGTTCTTTATAATAGTTATGTGATCGTTTGAGGCTGAATGATACCTGTTTTATTTCCGGCTAAATGCGACCAGCCACAATTTTTATGTATCTGGTCCGGGAATTTTAATAGCCGTTCCAGCGGCCCTCATTTTTGATCCGGATTGCACCTTCACTGTCACTGGTTCCTAACCAGTTAAGCGATGTCCGCAGATCGGCCGGCAACTCATTTCCCGGGTAGAGCGTCGCCTGCAATTTATACAGACCTTGCATATTCAGCTGCAGCTGTGCCTGACTGCGTAATGCGGCTGAATCCTGACGGATGTTGATCTCCAGTTCATTATTCCGGCAGCTCAGCTCAGCCTGCGGATTGCCCAGCACCAGCCCGCCGGCCGGTGTCATGAGTTGTGCCTGCAGCCATTCGGCTTGTCCTTTCAGCGCCAGACATTGTCGGTCGTTAAAACTTAAATGGCTGATGTTGAGCTGTAATGTTCCGGACGCTTCTGCCGGTAGCGGGTAGGGGATCTGTTGCTGCAGTACACTGGCCGGTGTTTTGAGCGTCAGATCGTTAATTTTCCAGTCACCGCGCCAGCCGACGGTAGCGCTGGCTATCGCGATTTCCGGATCCTGCAGCGACAGTTTCACCGTTGGCGTTCCCAGCCATAACCGGCTGAATAAGACTTCCCACTGTACATCATGTAACGCGCGCTTTTGCCAGCTCAGTTCGCCGATCTGCCCTTGCCAGACGGTCCCGCGGATATTGTGCAGCTGCATCCCGGCAGGCAGCGGCAGACGAGGCAGCAATTGTGCCGCCGGAAAGGTTGCCAGCAAAAACAGCAGGTAACAGAACAGAAATAGTAAAAGCAGTGTGAGCCGCGGGCTCAGTTTTTTTATCGTCATTGAATTATTCTTTATTCCGGATTCCGGCCCAGCAGCAAGCGTCTGACCTGTGCTTTTCCGGGAACTTCGGCCGGCTGCAGATCAATTTGTTGCGGCGTTATGCCATATTGCTGTTCTAACATATTCAGCCAGCTCACCAATTGTTCAAAGCTGGTAGTATCCATTTCAACCAGTGCGTTGGTGCCCTGTGGCTGGATCCGCTTTAACACGATTTGATAGCCCTGGCTGCTGTTGCTGAGCGTACTGGCGATATCGCCGGAGTATTCTCTGGGGGATGCGGATTGCTGTTTCAGCTGGCGCACCAGCGGCGCCTGCTGCTGCATCCAGCTTAATTGTTGCTGTAATTGCTGTACCTGACCGCGCTGTTGCTGCAGATGCTGCTGCAGCGGAGACCAGACATTCCAGTACAGTATGATGGACAACAGTACCAGCGCGGCGGCCAGCACGATCCGGCGTTCGCGGGTAGTCCGATCCTGCCACCACTGTTTCATGATTTGCTCCTTATGATCAGCATGCCACTGACTCGTCCACCCTGATCCTGCATATTGGTCATTTCTGTTGCAAATGTGGTATTGGCCTGATTACGGAATTTATCCAGCATTCCGAAATCTTTCGCACTGATTTGTAAACGGAATTCCTGTTTATCCGCCTCAAATCGCAGTTGCTGTAATTCAATTTCCGGCGTTTTATGTAACAACGGAGCCAGTAACGCGAGCTGGCTCAGGAAACTGTCTGTCAAAGGCGCTTGCTGTAAGCCCTGCAGGTGTTGTTTTAACTGGGCTCGCGGATTAACGATTCGTTTTTCTTCCGGGAACAGCTGCCGGTACAAAGCGGTCATTTGCTGCTGTAATTGTTGCTGTTGCTGACGTAACTGCATATATTCCATGCCCTGATTAGCCACGAGCAGCAGTAACAGGAGGCCGGTTAGTACCGCCGGCAGACGCCAGCGCAGCCACTGTTTTTTCCACGTCGAAACCCGGCGGAATGCACCCTGCAGCAGATCAATGCGTTGCGCAGGAACTTGCTCCGCCAGCAACTGCATCGGCAGCTCACATAATGAAACGATCCATTCAGCCGGCGGTTCTGCCGGTGGCGGTGTGTAGCTGTGCAAAGCCGGGTACGGCTGATGGCACGTCATCCAGGCAGAAAACAGGTCGTTGTCCACTACGCTGCCTTGCCATGCCGACTGGCGGATAAGCCACTGATCGCCCAGTTGCAGCAGTGACCATTGTTCT
>RRZU011241554.1_pt1 | contig 13733 bp, 13 predicted proteins | sample 2165561 | NCBI WGS metagenome assembly RRZU01 (sample SAMN10456909, study PRJNA506462) | wastewater metagenome | isolation source: wastewater sludge | place: USA: Moscow, Idaho
TTATCATCTTCACAATATAAATATGCATATTTTTCATTATCTATTTTATAAACTTCATGACTAAATTTTCCTTGATGACCTAAATACTCTATTTCCTTAAACTTTTTATAAATATCTGCCATTGGATATATATTATCATCATGTAAAAGATTCACTTCTGAAACCTTGTTCATTGTATTTCTTTTTATATTATATTTATATTTAGATTTTTCATTTTTACAATGATTTCCACATATATATAATACCTCTCCATCTGGAGAAACCATGATTTCTGGAGTATTATCTCCATTAGAACAATTATAACCATAAGGTTCTAAGTCCACAGTTCTATATATTTTATTCTTATTTGTATCATAAAAAAAAACTCCTATACCATAATGAAATATCACTCTATTATCACTTACATAATCTAATGTTGGAAAATCTACAGCTATAATTCCATTATCTATAGCATCTTTATCCACTGCTATAATATCAGCGTTACTATAGAACATAGAAAAGTAAATCAATCCAAATACTAAGACCAATATAATAATTAATATTTTATATTTTAAATTATAATATTTCATTATAAACACCTCTTTTTTTGAATATTCTTTTAATTTATTATATAATATTATTAATAATAAAAACAATTTAAACAATATATAAATCAAATCATTCTTACATATACCACATCATAATCCTAAATAATATAACTCTTATATTATAAATAATCTTTATTTTCATTAAATAAATACATAATACAAATTAATTAAAAATTTTCTTTTATGCCTTTGAGAGGTGGTTATTATGTTTAAATCTAGGAAATCGTTGTTAATATTAGCAATTATCATCTTATTCTCTATACTATTTTATTTAATATATAACAATAATATAAATAATACAGCTTATCCAAATATCGAAATAAATAATATATCTAAGGAAGAATACTCTAAAGCATTAGAATTATATTCTTTAAATCCTGTAATGAATGGTCAAGAGAAAATTATAAACCTCTCTGACTCTAATGATTATAATTATTACAGTGTTAGAATAAAAGATAAAGGATATAATAAAAAACTACCAATAGATGTAGAGATTTTTCTTTCTACAGATAGTGAAGGTAAATTCTTAAAAGATAATTATTTTATAGTAAGTGAACCTAAAGATTTAAACTCTAAGAAACTACAGTTTCTAAATGCATTAGTTTTTATTGATGAATTCGGCAATGTCAATAATAATATTATAATATCCCTAAAAATCAACACAGTATATAACAAAAAAGAACAATATGACTTTGAATATCGTAAAACTATTCTTGTAGATTTATTGAAATTAGAAGTTATATAAGATAATAATAAAAATGAGCTTATATAAAAGTATAAACTCATTTTTGCTTTATATATTTATTTAATTTAAATTTGTTTATTTCCCTGTATACATTCCATCATCATAGTTTTTATTATATATAATTTCTACATTTTCTATACCTGACTGTGAAATCTTCTTCTCTATTTTCTCTTTATTTTTGTTTCTTTCTAATGGGTTTATAGTTTTTTCAATACCATCTACTATTGTATTAAATAAATGATATGGCATACCTACACCCATTTCACTTTCTTTCCATTGAGCTAACATTCTAGTTCCTGCACATAATAAAGATATGTTAATATCATTATTTTCAAAAGGATAAGATGTACATTCTTGGCATATAGCCTGCATACCAGTAAATTTAGTATTTTTTATCTGCCCCTTATGATAAGCATATCCCTGAGATATTCTCATTACATTAAAAGGTTCTGTTACAATTATAACAACATCAGGCTCAACTATATATTCTCTTAAAGGCATTATTCCTATTCCATATATTTTATGCTTACAATAAATCATATCCTTACTTACATTTCTACCTATACATAGATTTTTATATGCGTCTATATCAACTCTACCTTTTCCAGAATCATCTTCATGGGTAACTTCTGCTAATCCAACTGCTTTTGCTGCTGATATACAAGCGAAGTTTTCTGCTTTTGCTTTTATAGCTCTGCCTTTCATTGAATTTCTAACCATTGTACAATATGCCATTTTATTCTTCAATTCCACTGCATTAAATTCATCAAATTCTTCCTTACTAAATAAAAATTTAATTCCGGATACTTCTCTGTCTAGTTCTAAATATGCATTGATTTTAAGTAAATCTAAATTTAAATTTTTCATTTTATCACCTATTCTTCAAATAAAACATAAGTATAATCATAACGATCATTAAACTTTGTTTTAAATTCTTCACTTTGTTGGTATTCTAATACTTTCTTCACCCAATCTAAATCACTATCTTCATCTCTAACTATAATTCCTAGTGGATAATCTTTATTTGTTGGATCATCATATAAATATTTTGTATGATCATGTCCTGCATCTTTTACTGAATTTGCCCCTGAAATAATTGCATCTACATCATTTATACTTCTTGTTGTTGCTGTTATTTCTGTTTCTAAGATTTCAATATTTTTTATATTATTTTCAATATCAGCTTTATTATATAGTTCACCAGTTTTTTCACCAAGTTTTATAAAGTTTAACTCCTCTAATATTTTTAAACTTCTATCCAGATTTGCAGGATCTCCTGGAACTGCAATAGTTGCTCCATCTGGTATATCTTCCACTTTTTCATACTTGCTTGAGTACATTGCATTTCTAAAATAGTACATATATGGCTCAGGCATTACTAAATTGCAATCATTTTCTTGATTAAATATATTTAACCACACCAAATGATTTAATATAACACCGTCTACACTACCATCTTTTAATGCTGTTGCTGGTAAATGGTTTCCATCAAATACAACTGGTTCAACAGTATATCCATCTTTTTCTAAACCTTCTGCTAAATATTCTATAATAGGTTCTGTTATTTGCATACAGCCTATTTTAATAGTTTTTTTATCCTCTGAACTATTTTTTAAATTTTCCTCAGTTCCTCCTTTATTACTTGAACAAGATGTAAGCAATAAAGCTAAACTTATAAATAATAATATTTTTCTATTTAATAATGTAATTTTTTTCATTTTTCCTCCTAAAATTATATGCTTTTTTTATATAAATAATTTCCACCTATTTGCGTTATCTGAACCATTAAAAATAAAATAAATACTGATGTATATAATACAGAATTATTAAAGCTTTGATATCCATAATTTAAAGCTATAGCTCCTATTCCACCACCACCAACTGCTCCTGCAATAGTACTTCCAGCTATAAAGTTTATAGTTGACATTGTTACAATTGATATTATTCCTGGTACAGATTCTTTAACTATTACTTTTAATACAATTTGTAAATCTGTAGCACCAAAGGATTTTGCTGCTTCAATTAATTGATTATCAACACCTTTATAAACATTTTCTAATGCTCTAGATATAAAACAAGTTGCCGCTAAGACCATCGGTAATATTACTGCTTTTTCCCCTACAGTAGTTCCTACAATTTTTCTAGTCAATGGTGATATCGCAACTATTAAAATAAGAATTGGAAAAGATCTAACCGTATTTATAATAAAATCTAAGAAATTATATAGTCTTTTTTTAGGATTTAATCCTGATGGAGAATATAGTATAAGTAATATCGATAAGATAAAACCAAATAATAAACCTAAAATTACTGTGCTACTAACTATCCTTAAAGTAGCAAAAATTGAAGGTAATATAATTTTCTTAAAAAACTTTAACCACTCTTCAAAAAATAAACTGTTCACTTAATCACCTCCTGCTAATTTAAATAATATGACAAAAGTTTTATTATATTATACTTTTATTAACAAATTCATTTATTCACAAAGATTCTTCCATAAAAAATTATTCTCATTTAAGAATTTTGAAACCTTTTCAAAGTTCTTGTCCTCAATATTTATTATTAATGAACCAAATTGTTTTTCTCCATACATTTCCATATCTGCTGAAACTATCAAACAATTTATTTCTAATTCCCTAGATATTTTACTTACAATAGGTATATCACCCTTATCATCAGTAAAATATATTTCTAGATTTGCACCTTCTTTTGGTAACACAATGTCTCTATTTCCAATTAAATTTTGTAATGCTTTAGGTTTTTCTCTAAAAATATCTTCAACTTTACCTTGTGATGCTATTAAACCATTTTCTAATATTGATATTTCTTCACATATACTTCTAAGTACAGACATTTGATGAGTAACTATTACTAAAGTAATTCCTAAGTCCTTATTTATATTATCTAGTAATTCTATTGTTGCTTGTGCGGTTTTAGGATCTAGTGCTGAAGTAGCTTCATCACATAATAAAATATCTGGATTCAAAGTTAATGATCTAGCAATAGCAACTCTTTGCTTCTGTCCTCCTGATAATTCCTGTGGTCTAGAACTAATTTTTTCTGGAATTTCAACCATTTCCAGTAGTTCTTTTACCTTTTTATCAATGTAATTATTATTATATTTCCAACATTTTAATGGCAATGCTATATTTTCATATACATTTAATCTACTTAATAAAGAAAAGTTCTGAAATATCATTCCAATATTTTTTCGAACTTCTATTAATTCTTTTTTATTTAAATCTTTTACTTCTATATTATCAACCTTTAAACTTCCACTATTATAACTTTCAATCCCATTTATACATCTTAATAAAGTTGATTTACCAGTTCCACTTCTACCAATAAATCCATATTTAGATTTTTTACTAATATTCATATTTATTCCTTTTAGTACTTCTACTGAACCATATGATTTATGTAAATCTTTTATTTCAATCATTTCTTCACTTTCCTTTTAATATTTTACTCTAATATTTCTCAATTAAAGTCCTAAATCAAGCTATTTAAAGTTTCTAATTTATGTAATAATCATAATAATTATATACAGATAGAATTTCTAAGTCTAATTAAATATATCTATATATCTTTTATTTGAATTCAAAATATTTATACCTAAATTTGCTTTAACTAAAAAAGATTGAAAGGGTTTTCCTTTCAATCTTCTCCATAACTGTACACTGTCAACTCTCAACTGCTAACTGTACTTTAATGGTAATCTATACTATCGTTTATTTTCAGTGAGTTTGCTAATATTGTTGCTAATTCTCCACGAGTTATATTTTCATCTGGTCTAAAGTTTCCGTTATATCCTTGCATTAGATTTTTATTATATAAATCTAATATTTCATTATAACCCCAATAATCATTTTTTAAATCTGCAAAATTTGGGTTTGTATTTGTAGTTGGAAATTCATATGATGAAATCATATTATCTATCATATATGCAACTTCTGCTCTAGTTATATTTTTATTTCCATCAAATTTTCCTACAATATGTGGTGGTATTGCATCTGCTCTTATCATTAAACTTACATATGATCTATACCATTTATTATCTATATCGTTAAATTTTTCTTCTGAACTATATCCAATTCCTCTTCTATGTCCATAAGTTAATGCTATCATCTTTGCTGCCTCTGCTCTTGTTACATTATCATTAGGATTGAATTTTTTATCTGTTGAACCGTCAACGACTCCTAATTTTGTTATAAATAATATATCATCTTTGCCCCAATGTTTTTCAATATCACTAAAACTAATATTCTTTCTTCTTTCAATTCTCTCTGCTTTTTTTCTTTGATTTAATTCATCAAAAGTATCTGCATTTGCTACTGAAAATGATAATAATAATGTACAAATTAATATAATTGATAACGCTCTTTTTTTCATTATAACCCTCCTATTATTGTGTTAATTATATTTTAGTCTATAGAATGATATTGTCAAATATCTATTTATTACTCTAAATCTGATAGTATCTTTTTTAATACTGTATCTTCTCCATTAATATAATCTATGATATTAGTTTTCACTTCAATATCTGGATAATAACTATCCCTAGAAATACCTGTAGTAAAATATTTTGTTGAATAAGAAATATCTATTTTGGAGTTAGGCAAATTAAACCTCCTCACCTCTCCATAGTGGTCTGGTTTGCCACCAGTTGGAGAACCATATGTAACTATATCTAATTCATTTAAACACATATTTAAATACCTACAGGCAGAAGAAAAAGTTTCTTCACCTGTTATTAATATTATATCCTTATTTTGTTTTGAAAATTCTCTAGCTAATTTCATTAAAGGCATTTTATCCCAAGAAGTACCTCCACTATTATTTCTTATATCAATTATAATATTTTCTATTTTTCCATTATTGTAATATGATTTTATTTGATTATATTTTATAGGATTATAAAACGGTAACATGATATTTGATTTTATATATAATATATCTTCTCTAATCTCCTCACTCCAAAGATTATCTCCTCTGTTTTTTATATATTTTGATTTATTTTCAAGTTTTATCCTTTCATTATTAGGTAAATTATTTACTTCCATCTTTTTAATAATTTTATTATTTGAACTATCCATTACTTCAAGAACAATTTCATTTTCAACTATATTATAATATTTCAAAATATCTATATCTCTTAAATATCTTGGCAACTTATTTTTTAATATATAGATATTTTCATGTGGTATTAATTCTGAAATCTTTTCCATTATATCTTCTATATCTATATTATTTATTTTCGTAATTTTCATTCCTAATAATTCACTATATTCACTATCTATCTCTTCTATAAAAACTCCATCATCTAATAATACTAATCTAAAAGGAAGAATATTGTAAGAATCATATCCAAAATTTGTATGACTGTCTCCTATTTTTCCAAATATCTTTAGTAATTCTATTTTTATTTCACTATCTTCTATATTTGGTGCATTTAATATAATTTTATCTATTGAATCATTAAATTCATCACTTGTTATATTGTAAAATAAATCAATATGTTTTTTAGGTAATTCTTCCCTTAAATATTCAATATCCTCTTTCCATTGTTCCTTTGAAATCTCTACTTCTTCTATAGCTATCCTAATAAATCCTAAATTTTTTCCTATAGTTATTAATATAAATAGTATTCCAATAATTAAAATTAATTTATATGGTTGTTTTTTCTTTTTCATAGTATTTCAACCTCCTACTATTGTATTATTTATATTTTCATCTTATCATTAATAAACATCTTTAACCATTATAAACTATATATCTTATCTAGTTTTTCTAAGACTTTTTTTGATAGATTATGGGAGATTAATATTAGAGATAGTTTTTTATTATTTAATAAATCTAGCTCTATTATCTCAGCTGTTTCTCTATCTACTGCGGATGTACCTTCATCAATTATTATAAATGAGCTATTCCTTATAAATCCTCTTGCCAATGCAAATCTCTGCCTCTGCCCTCCAGATAAATTTTTACCATTTTCTTCAATCATTGTATCCAAGCCATCACTTAAATTTAATACAAAATCTGCTATCTTAGCTTTTTCCAAAGCAGATATTATTTCTTCATCTGTATATTCTTCACCCATTGAAATATTTTCTCTAACTGTATTATTAAATAAATAAGTATTTTGTTCTATATAAATAATATTATTATATAAGGACTCTATATCAATATTTCTCAATTCTAGATTATTTATCTTTATACTTCCCTCATAGTTAGAATGTAAACCCAATAATAATTTTAATAAGCTGGATTTTCCAGAACCACTCTTTCCTATTAATCCATATTTATTTCCCTTTATAAAAGATAGATTTATATTTTCAAGTATATTCTTATCTCCATAAGAATAAGAAAGATTTTCTATATCTATACTTTCAACACTTTTTAATGATATTTTTTTCTTAAAACTTTCTAATACAATATATTTATCATAAAGATTTTTTATTGCCTTTATATTTATTGCACTTTTTATAAAATTGCTTATAGATTGAAAGAATGATTGCCCTAGATTTGCTGTAGATAATACTGCACCAATTGGACATAATCCTAAAGCTGACAGATATGCTGTTCCTGTTAAAAGTACTATCTGTGCTATTAAACTTAATGCCATTGATATAGCATTTAATATATTTATCTTTTTCTTAAAATTATATTGTGATAACTCTAATTTATTTGATATATGCTCTATTTCCTCTACTATTAAGTCTTTCACATTAAATATATTGTAAACATTATATCCCATTAGTATATCCTTTAGTTTTTCTATAAATTTTTCCTGCCTCTTAGTTAATAAGATATTTGCCTCTTTTATTTTCTCACTTAATAGATTTGGGATTATAGATATACATACTAAAAGTATAATCGCCATTATTCCTATATAAAAATTAAAATAAATCAATGCTAAAAATGAAAATATTCCCATTGCAAGGTTTTCTATAAATACAAATATATTTTCAAAAGCCTTTAGGGATATTTCATTTACATCATTTGTAAACCAAGAAATATAATTTCCAGTATCCTTACTATAATATAATTCATAATCCATCTTTATCAAATTTCTAGATAATTCTATCCTTAGATTATTTCTAATTTTTACCATTGTTTTCTCTTTGTTTATATTAGAAATATACATCAATAATATTGCCAACAACCAAACTATTAACACTTTCACCCCTATTATAAATAACTCATTTACATTCTTAAAATTTAATAATGTGGACATTGAATATCCACCCGCTACTAATGATAATGCTGATAGTATTATTAAAATAGATGTGATTACTATATCAAAAAGATTATTCTTTATTATTTTGTTATGCATATAAACCCTCCTTTTATAAAATAAATTATATTTTATAAATACATAATAACAAGCGACTTTGAAATCGTATAAAACACTATTAATCATGTATTTATATATGTTATACTGTAAATAACAATGTAAGGGGTGAACATTATTAATAAATATATTGCATTATTAAGAGGGATAAATATTAGTGGTAAGAATAAAATATCTATGGCAGAACTTAAGACATTATTTGAAGAACTTGGATTTGGAAATGTAAAAACTTATATAAATAGTGGAAATGTTATCTTTAAATCAAATATAGATAATATAGCTAAGTTAATAAATAAAATAGAATTGGGAATTCTAGATAGATTTAATTTAAATATTCCAGTTACAGTGATATCAGAAGATGAACTTTCTCTTGCATTAAATAACACTCCTGATTGGTGGGCTGGGGAAAATGACTATTTATATCATATAGTGTTTTTAATACCACCTATTACTGTAGAAGAAGTCTATAATGCCACTAGTGATTTAAAAGTCGAATATGAAAAAAGAAATTATCATGAAAATATAATATTTTGGTCTGCAAAGTCTGATGTTTTTACAAAAACTAGATTTTCAAAAATTGCCAGTTCATCTGTAAATAATAATGTTACTATTAGAACTATGAATACTGTAAATAAGCTATATAAACTTATATCTGATATTGAATAATAGAGGTGAACTATGGATTTTTTTGATTTGAAAAAGTTTGGAAAAAGTTTGCGCGATAGAAGAAAGAAGATGGGCTTTACTTTAAAAGAACTTTCAGAACTAACTCTTATGAACTATGAAACCATAGGGCGAATTGAAAATGGAGAAGTTATACCAAAACTTGAAACTCTAGATTATCTTTCCACCTATTATAAAATAGATTTAACTTGGTATCTTACTGAATTTCATAGATATAATAACCGTGAATTAACTAATATAATGGTGAGTATAAATCCTTATTTTTATAATTATAATGATGATTATATAGCCTTAGAATCATATTATAATTCATTAATTGAAATACAAAAAAGTATTGAAAACGAATTCTATAAAATTCATTTTCAACAGATAACAACTCTTATAAATGGTATTTTAGAGTATAAATTATATAATAATTATGAAAAAGCATTAGAGTTATTTATAGAAGGTATTAAGATTATAACAATTCATTTTAATATGGAAGAATACAAAAAATATTATTATATAGATATGGAAATAATAATGCTCTATTATATTGCAGATATCTATTATTATAAACAAAATAAAAAAGATAAATCTATTGATATTTTAGAATTTATTTTTGAAAACTGGTATAAATTCCATAGACTTTATTATATAAATGCATTAAAATTAATAGAGTTTTTAAATGAAAATGGTGAATATACTAAAGCTCTTGAATATATAAATAAAAGTATTGAACTATCAAGGAGATATAATTGTTTAGAATATCTAAATAGATTTTATTTTGAAAAATACAAATGTGAAAATATATTAAATATAGAAAATGCTAGTGAATCTCTTGAAATAGCAAAATCACTATCCATTGCTTATAATGATATGGATTTTAAAGATAGTATAGAGAAAGATATTAGTAAATAAATACATTAATAATAAATTCAATTTTAAGTAGTAACTATATGAAAAAGAAATTAACTATCACATTGGTAATTATTTTTATTTTACTAATATCTTTGTTTCTAATTATTAATTTATTAAATAAGCCAAAGTATCAAATAACAATACATTCTGATATTCCTTTAATACATCAATATACAGATTTATCTTTTAATAAATTATATAAAAATAATTACGGAGAAGATATATATCTAAATAGTAAGGAAAAAGAATATGAACAATATAATCACTATATCAATGAATCTTCAAGTATTATTTTAAAGAAGTTTAATGTAACAGAGGATAATATCAATAAAGTTTTAAATAACGAAGAATTTAAAAAATATCTAAATACTAATTCTTTAAATACAAAACAAGATAATTATATGATATTTAATTTTACAGATGATGGTAAAGGAAATAAAAAACCAAATTTCGAATATTTTCAAAATCCTGATGACAAAGATTTTAATTTAAAAACAACTTTTACAAATAGAATTTATATAATCAGTAATACAGCAGTCTTTGAATTAGGGTTTGTTGATTCAGATGATATTTATTTTGAACTTGTTAGTCAAATTAAAAATAATGATTTTGACCAATTAAATAAATATCTAAATTTATTTCCAAATTAAAATATCTATTTTATAATATAGATAAAAGTTTAAAGGAGGAGATAGAATGAAGGCATATGAGTTTAAAATGACTTTATTAGATTCTGAAACAAGTATTTGGAGAAGATTTATTATACCAGCTGATATTAAATTTCAAAGATTACATGATGCTATTCAAATAATTATGGGCTGGTATGGTGATCATTTATTTCAGTTTACTTTTAAAGAAAGAAATTTGAAATTTACAGATAACGAACAAGCTATTGAGGAAAATAGATTTATAAAATCTGATGAAGGTAAGAGAATAATTGCTGCAAATCCTGAAAGTGTAAAATATATAAACACTAAAGAAACTGTCTACCCTCCAACTTATAAAATTGATAGATATATAAATAAATATAATAAATTTAATTATGTATATGATTTTGGAGATTGGTGGGAATTTGAAATTGAATTATTAAATATTCATGAAGATTATAAATTTGGATATCCACTGGTATTGGACTTTAGTGGAAATAATCCACCTCAAGATTGTGGTGGAGTTGGTGGTTACGAAGAAGTTTTAGAAATTATAAAAGACCCTAATCACCCTGACTATGATCATATTAAAGAATGGCTTGACCACGAATTAATAGAATTTAGATTGCCTCATATAAATGAAATGTTAGAATTTCTTGTAAAATTAAAAATTGTAAAGACGACTTAGATTTAAGTCGTCTTTTATTTAATATAATTTATTATATTCTTCAGTTAATGAATCTAATCCCATCATATTATATACTTCAACTGGATTGAACATATTATCTCTATGTTTCAATGTATTCTCATCTTTTATTAAATCAACTAACATATTATATACAGATTTTGCTGCAACTGCCATTGTTGATACAGGATATAATCCTATTTTATAATCCAATTCTTTTATTTTTTCTATAGGCATATTTGCTGCTACAGATTTTTCATTCATATTTACCAATAATTTTATTTTTGATTCTCTTGCTATTTTTTCAAGTTCCTCTTCTGATTTTATTCCATCTACATAGGCATAGTCTGCTCCTAGTTCACTCGCTAAGTTTATTCTTCTTATAGCTTCATCTACATCATGAGTAAAATTAGTTATAGTTCTAAATACAATTACAAAATCATCCGATACATTCATTCTCACTGCTTTGACCTTTGCTTCAACTAATTCCCATTCTAATGCTTCTTTGCTAGTTGTAGGTCTTGTCTGTGGCAATATTTGATCATCTATCTGCATACCAGATACTCCTAAGCTTTCAAATACTCTTGCCGTATTTCCCACATGTATTCCATTTCCAAAACCATTATCTGCATCGGATATCAATGGAATATCTATTGTTGAAATAATTTTTTGTATTGTATTTGTAAATTCTGAAAGATTTAAAAATCCTATATCTGGTTTTCCCAAATTGGCGATTGAAAGTGCACCACCAGATAAAAATACTGCCTTTGCTCCAGCTTCTTCTGCAAGTTTTGCAGTTAAACAATCATAAACTCCTGGCAATACTAAATAACTCTCTTCATCTAAAATTTCTCTTAATCTTTTATTTCTATTCATATAATCACTCCATTAATAAAATATTGAACAAGTAATAGTTGTTATTATCCAAAATATAATTGTGAGTGGTAGTCCAGCTTTAAAATAATCTTTAAAATCATATCCACCAACTTCCCAAACCAATAAATTTGGACCTGTACCAAAAGGTGTACAAAATGCGGCTGAAGATGCAATTGCAATTGCCATAACTGCTCCTCTTGGGTCAATACCTCCTGACTGGGCTATTAATATTCCCATTGGAACTAATATTGCTGTAAGGGAAGTATTCATTAAAAATTGTGTAAGTAAAATAGTTATACCTGAAATTGCCGCATATAAAAATATTGGTGATAGACCTGATAAAAATCCTGACATACCGTTTACAATATAATCGGCTACACCTGTTTCCACTAATGCTTTACTTAATGGAAATATACCTGCTACTAAAAATAATGTTGTTGTACTAAAAGAATCAACTGCTTCCTCAACTGTGATACATTTAGTTAATACTACTAATAATGCTCCCAATGCAGCTGCCAAATGCATTTCCAATAAATTTGTTGCCATACAAAATATAATAAATAAAAATACTACAGATACTATTATCATTTTCTTAGGATTTTTTTCTGCTAATTCTGGTAAATTATCTTCATCTATTTCTTTATCTGGCATTAATTTTATTCCTACAAAATACATATAAATTAAACCAACTATTATAATTGGAAGTCCTAATTTAAAAAATTCAAAAAACCCAAATCCTGCAAATCCTGCATCTTTTAATAATCCATCTGCCACAATATGTGGAGTTGTTCCTATTAATGTAAGAGTTCCACCTAGTGATGCAAAAAATGCTAATGACATCATAACTTTTGAAACATTTATCTTTGCCTTTTTTGCCATGGAACTAACTATTGGTATAAGACATCCTGTAGTACCAGTATCATTTAAAAACCCAGAAAGTCCCGCTGCTACAACTCCTGATACCATCATAATACTTCTCTCACCTTTACCAAACATTCCAATTAATTTTTCGCCAATTAAATCTGCCAATCCTGTTTTAAAAATTGCCGCCCCTATTACTAGTAAACTCATAAAAAATATTACTGTGGTATTTGCAAAATCTGCAAAAGCTGTTTTTGCATCTAAAATTCCTAATAATGCCAGTGAAATTGGTATGGCTGCACCTATTACTATTGGATGGATAGGTTTCCAAATCAATAATATTATTGCAGCAACAAAAACAATTATTGCTAATATACCTTGAGTAGTCATTAAA
>RRZU010543940.1_pt1 | contig 13731 bp, 12 predicted proteins | sample 2165561 | NCBI WGS metagenome assembly RRZU01 (sample SAMN10456909, study PRJNA506462) | wastewater metagenome | isolation source: wastewater sludge | place: USA: Moscow, Idaho
ACGCTATGCTTTTCGCCTGGTTGGGGGCGTTAGCTCAGCCGGTTAGAGCAGCGGACTCATAATCCGCCAGTCGCGGGTTCGAGCCCCGCACGCCCCACTCGCGGTGTCCCGCGATCCCTGCGCCCATCACGCCCTCGGTGTTGACGGCGTTGACGAGAGCGTCGGCCTCGCTGGCCAACAGGTCTCCGTGTCCGGTTTCGATCACCGCGCCAGCGTTGCACGCCCACGCTACGTCGTGGGCTGACAACGACAGTTCGCTCGCGCCGAGCGAGCTACGGTGTCAGCTGCTCGAGGACCGACTTCAGGACGCGCGCGCTCGGCTCCCAGAGACCGAACCGGCTGCGGGTCGCGACCGGCTTGTCGAGCGCCACCGGATTCGCCAGGACGAGATGCTGGTGTGAGCGGCGAGCCCACGGCGAACACATCTGGATCGCGCGACCGTACTGGTCCTCGCCGCACCAGGACGCGTCGTGACAGTCGACCAGGTCGGCGACGCCGATGATCGCGCCCAGCTCGTACTGGCGCGGGGCGTCGACCCAGGCTGGGGCGACGCGCGGGAGCCTACGCAGGGCCCCGACATCAGGGGACTCGGGGGCGAAGATCGCGACGCGGCCGCGATAGCTGGTCGGAAGGAGCCGGTTCTCGACGTCCTTCTCCTCGTGCAGGATCTGCCACGCCCATGGCTGCCTGACGCTCAGGACCCTGAGCTCGGAACCACGCTGTTCGACGGTGTCGGGCGCGATCGCGCGACTGGTCACGGAACTTCCTTTCTGGATGGGGCGCGACGCGGCGTCGTCACCCTGCTCGGAGCCAACCGGCTCGGGTGTCGATCCGGGTCGATCAGGTCGATCGCCCCGGTCATCGGACTGCTTCGTCCTGCCCATGCATCCAGTGTAGAAAGGGGCCATTCGCGACCCGGCAGTGGGGTGTGGTTCCTGACGCTCCGGCGCCCGCACCACCCGCCGCGGGTGGCCCATACGCTCAGGCCTCGCGGGCGATCCTCGTGGCGAGGTGCTGGAGCCAGTCGGCCATCCCGTCCGGGCCGTCGGCAAGCAGGTCGGCCTGTTCGGCCACCGCGACCTGCTCGGTCGACCCGCTGACCACCCGACAGGCGACAACTCCCTCGCCGCGGGCCTCCTGCAGCACCTCGAAGGCGGGCAGGTCGCCGAGATCGTCGCCGCACATGGCGACGACCCGCGCACCGGTCTCGGCGATCAGCTCGCGCAGTGCGTCGCCCTTCGTCACCTTCGAGGTCCGCAGTTCCAGCACGCTGCGCCCTGGTTCAAGGGTGAGTCCGAGGTCGCCTGCGATGGCGACCAGCCGCGGAAGCAGCGCCTTGTAGGCACCGGCGGGATCGTTGCTCGGGCGGGTGTGCACGCCGAGCGCCTGGCCCTTGTCCTCCACCTCGACCCCGCTGAACCCCGACTCCAAGATCGCGGCCTCGACACGGGGAAGCGCCGCGGCGATGGCCTCAGGCCTTGGCGCCTGCGACGTGAACGAGGCGCCGACCTCCCACCGCTCGGCCCCGTAACCACCCAGGACGATCAGTCCCTTCAACGCAGGCCTCTCGTCGAGCCTCGCAAGGCGACGAACCGTCTCCACCCCGCGTCCGGTGATGATGGCCAGGTGACCGAGCCGGGAGGCGAGCACGGTCAGCGCCTCGGCGGAGCGTTCGTGGAGCCGCGAGTCCTCCGGGTTGGGGACGATCGCCGCGAGCGTCCCGTCGAAGTCGAGCGCCAGCAGGGTCTCGGATGGTCTCTCCACCGCGGCCCGCATGAAGTCGTCAGCCGCATCGGTCACACCACGCCACGTATGCATGCCCCCACTCTGCCAGCCCGCAGCGGTCGGCGCGCGCGCCGGAGTTGGTCCCGCGGCCCCACAACGGCCGTTCTCGGTAGGGTGGTGGAGAGCCTAGGAGGATTTCATGTCCGAGCGAGCACGCTTCGTCGTCGTCGCCAACCGCCTGCCAGTTGACCGGATCGTCGCCGAGGACGGCACGGTCGACTGGCGCACCTCGCCCGGCGGTCTCGTCACCGCCCTCGAGCCCGTCATGCGCAAGCAGGGAGGGGCCTGGATCGGCTGGCACGGGGCACCCGACGAGGAGGTCGAACGGTTCACCCACGACGGCTACTCGGTCGTTCCGATCCCGTTGACCTCCAGCGAGTTCGAGGAGTACTACGAGGGGTTCTCCAACGCGACGCTGTGGCCGCTGTACCACGACACCGTCGCCTTCCCCGAGTTTCACCGCGAATGGTGGGACGCCTATGTCGTGGTGAACCGGCGCTTCGCCGCGGCCGCGGCCGAGGTCGCCGACGAGGGGGCCACAGTCTGGGTCCAGGACTACCAGCTGCAACTGGTTCCACAGATGCTGCGCGAGCTGAGGCCCGACCTGCGGATCGGCTTCTTCCTGCACATCCCCTTCCCCCCGGTCGAGCTGTTCCTTCAGCTGCCGTGGCGACGCAAGATCCTCGAGGGCCTGCTCGGCGCCGACCTCGTCGGCTTCCAGGTTGCAGGCGCAGCCGCCAACTTCCTGCGGCTGGTGCGCACCCGCACCGACCACAAGATCGAACGCGACCACGTGCGCGTCGGCGACCATCTGTGCCACGCGAAAGCCTACCCCATCTCCATCGACACCGAGGGGTTTGCCGCGCTCGCCGAGTCCCCGGAGGTCATTGCCGAGGCTCAGGCCCTCCTGGACGACCTCGGGCACCCGAAGACGGTGTTGCTTGGCGTCGACCGCCTCGACTACACGAAGGGCCTGCGGCAGCGTGTCCGCGCGATCGGAGAGCTCTTCGAGGAGGGCCGCCTCGACCCGGCGGAGGTCGTCTTCCTGCAGGTGGCGACCCCTTCGCGGGAACGGGTCGAGGAGTATAAGCGCCTTCGCGACGACATCGACCTGCTCGTGGGCAGGATCAACTCGGAGCTGGGCGGGGTCGGTCGGCCACCGATCGTCTACCGACACGCAGGCTTCCCCCGAGCCACGATGGCGGCCATGTACCGGATCGCAGACGTCGCCGTCGTCACTCCGCTGCGCGACGGGATGAACCTCGTGGCGAAGGAGTACGTCGCGTGCCATCCCGGAACTGACGGCGCTCTGGTGCTGAGCGAGTTCGCCGGCGCGGCCAAGGAGCTCAAGCAGGCCTACCTCGTCAATCCCTATGACCTCAACGACATGAAGGACGTGGTGTTGCGGGCCATCGAGGATCCGGTCGAGGAGCGGCGCCGTCGCATGCGGGCGCTGAAGCGCCAGGTGAAGACCCACACCATCGACGCGTGGGCGGACAACTTCCTCGGCGACCTCGAGAAGCTCAGCCGGCGCTAGTCGTCAAGCCCGATGAACCGTCGGAACGCCTCGACCCCCTGATAGGTGATCGGCTCGGCGGGGCGGTTGAGCTGCTCGGGTCGGAGCCGGAACCGGACCTCGTCGACAGGCTCGCCCAGCCGGTCGACGGGGGCAACGTCGAAACGTTCATAGCCGGTCTTCTCGCTCACCCGCTGGCTCGCCGGGTTGTCCGCGTACGCCTCGGTGCGGCACTGGAGGGCGCCCAACTGGTCGAAGGCAAAGGCGCACATCATCTGGCGCATCAGGGTCCCCGTTCCGTGGCCGTGGAAGCGCCTCCCGAGCCAGGAACCCGTCGCCGCCACCCTGGCGACGCGGAAGTCGCGCGCCCTCAGGTCCTGCGCCCCGACGATCACCCCGGCCCGGCGCACCACCATGAGCAACTCCCAGGCCTCAGGCGACGCGGCCGCCCACGTCGAGAAGTAGAACCGCGCAGAGCTCGTCCTGAGCCGCTCGGGCGGAAGCAACGCCCAGTCGGTGAGGAACGGGTAGCCGCTCCCCACCGGCACGATCCCGTCGACGGCGACGTCGAGCAGGCCGGGCACATCGTCTGGCCCCATGGCGCGCAGCTCGAGCTCGCCGCACGCGATGGACAGCCCGAACGGCGGGTAGATCTCAGCCCAGTCAGCCATGCTGGGAGCCTATCGCGCCTGCTGGCTGACGAAACCCGACCCAGCGCTCCCAAGCCTCTTCCGGAGTTTCACGGCCGCGGGCGCTGGTCGCGGATGGCCTGCTCGACGGAGAGTTTCCCGACGGCGACAGCGCACAGCGCGGCGATGTCCTCTCGGGAATACGAGGCACGATCAAGGAAGGAGTTCGCGACGGTCTGGAGGACCTGGTCGCGCTGCTCGACCGTCAAGTCGGCGAACAGTTCGGGCCACTGTTCCCGAAAATCCGGCATTGCGTCGTTACTCATGGCCCCATTCTCTGCCCGCCAGAGGCTCAAGAGGGGGTGACTTCGCTCCTCCTGTCGCCTTTCGTTGCCAGCGGGAAGATCGCCTACATCACTGACCGCTCCCTAGTTGTGGCAGCCTCTGTCTGTTCATGGCAACTAATGAAGAGGAATCTACGGAGGATGGCCTCAACGAGACCGTGGTTCGGTCGCTCGTAGCCACAGCTGGTGCTGCCGTCGGAGTTCACTCAGGTCCAGAAGCAACGATGCTCGCAGCAGCAGCCGTCCCGTTCCTGGAGATAGCGCTGATCCCAACACTCAGCAGACTGGCATCAACCGTGCAAAACCTCGCCAGAAGGGCTGCTCATGGCGACGAGGCAAAGCTGAGGGATCGTCTCGCCAAGCACCCACCCTCGGCTGCCCTCCTCACTGATGCCGGACTCGCATCATCAAGGACAGATTTTGACCTCAAGATTGAGGCCATCGCCCAGGCCATCTCCGAGGGGGTCTTGTACGAAGAGGGCGTCGCTTTCGATCACGACGCGATGCTGATACGCATCATCTGCGGCCTGGAACGCGCGCAGGTTACCGTACTCGAGCAGGTCGTACGCGCCCCGGACGGCGTCGACGTCGACGTCATCGCCAGCCAGCTACCCTATCTGCGTGACGTAGCCCACAAGATCATCGCGGAGCTGACCGCTGCTGGCCTCATCAGAACTCGCATCCATCAGCCTGTTCAAAGCCTGAGCAGCCTCGGCCGAATGGCAGCACACCGTGGTGGCGACCCCCTTACCGAGGTCGTGGCCGAACTCGACCGCCAAGCAGACGCCGAGCGACCGCATCCGCCACCGGGCAGGGCTTCACGTGCACGAGACGCACCCCCTTCCCGTTGGAGGGCCTTCGGCGCCCCACGACCGCCGATCGGTGGACTTTGCCGCCTGACTGGGGGTACGTCAACGTAACCTTCGGACAGAATCCGTTCTCAGGTGCGGTGGGTCTCGGCCATTGGTCTGCAGTTTTCTCGCTGTGGAGCCTCTCCTGTGCATATGCACGCAGGAAGCCCCACAGCGAGAACAGTGCAGGTCTCCCTCACTCGGACGGGGCAGCGGACTCGGTCGCGTCGAACGGGTCGGCGCCGTCGTCGGCGAGCCAGTCATAGTGGACGGTGCGGTCGCCGGCCTCCCAGCGGGACGGGGTGGCCGTGTGCAGCCAGTCAAGCGGCCGCACGCCCCCAGGTGCGCCGCCGTCGAGGGCCAGTCTCAGCGCGACGGCGAGATCCGCGTCGACCCGTTGGGTGCGCGTGGCCGGGTCGACCGAGACGAACAGCACCGTCCCCGATCGGGCGACCAGGTCGAGGAACTGCCGGTTCTTGCCCCAGTCGGTGGCCGGCGTGCTGGGAACGCAGTCCGCGTCGACTGCGAAGAACCGGCCGTGCTGGGCCAGCCGGAACGCCAGCGTGTTGACGCCCACGCGCCGGGTGCGCTCCCAGACCAGGCCGGAGGTGTCGTCGCCGGTGCGCTGCGCCTCGACGAGGCCCGCAGCGAGGTGCCCGACGACGTTACAGCCGAGCACGACACCGTCGTCGCCGGCGGCACCCCGGATCACTCGGTAGAAGTCGACCAGCACCTCGGCGGTGGTCCGGGTGCGGTCGTGGACGTGCACGCCGTCGACGATGGGGCGCGGGCCCATGGTCGGCCCCCACTGACCGAGCGCCTCGAAGGTGGAGAAGTCGTGCTTGATGAGGTCGTAGCCCCAGTCGCGGATGCGTCGGACGTCGGCGGCGACCCGCTCGAGCGTCGCGGGATGGCTGGGGTCGAGGGCCCAGCCGCCCTCCCAGGGGCGCAGGCCGCCGGCCTCGGGCCGCCAGCGGTGCTGCAGCGGGCGGAACCAGATCCCCGGTCGCACTCCCTCCGCGGCGATGCGGGCGGCGACCTCCGCCATGTCCGGGAACTCACGGTGTCGGCCGACGTCCCAGGGCCCGCCCGAGGCGGGCAGGCCGTCGGCGGTGCCGTCGATGCTCCACCCGTCGTCGACGACTCCGAAGGGCCGGACGGGATGGTCGCCGACGAGGTCGGCGATGGTGCGGGCGTCGCGGACGACGGCGTCGGCGTCGAAGCCGCGGCCGTAGGCGTAGTACCAGTTGTTGGCACCGACGAGCGGGCCGGTGGGTCGCGGGTCGCGGCAGAGCGCGGTGGCCAACGCGCCCTGGACCGTGAAGGGGTCGCCGCCGTCGAGGAACCGGACGACGGCGGCGGTCAGCTGGCGGTCCCCCAACAGGACCGCGTCGGAGCCGGCGCGGACGTCGAGCCAGAGCGAGACGCCCCCGTCGTCCACGGTCCAGAAGGCGAACGATCCGGCGCGGACGTCGACGCCGGCGCCCCACGTGGACCCGGCAGCTGGCGAGTGCACGAGCACCATCCACGGGTGCGCGACGTCGGGGCGCAGCGGCTGCCAGCAGGTGTCGCCGTAGGTGCGCTCCCAGGCGTCGCCCAGGATGAGTGCGTCCGCGGGAAGCGCGCGGCGCCAGCGGAGATGCACTCGGCTGAGCGGCGTCCCCGCCGTGGCGAGCCGGACGGCCAGTCCGCCGTCGGCTGTTGGGATGAGGTCGACGGCGACGCCGGCCGCGGCGGGGGCGCACCAGGCGTCGCGGGGTCCGGACTGGACCCGGACCAGGTCCGGCGTCGGGACGTTCAGGCTTGGCATGGCTCCTCCTGTGGGGCGGGATGGGTTGAGCAGATGGCACCAGCCGCGGAGGTCCCCCCGCGGTGCCTGAGCGTGGGCTCGGCCGCGACACGTGCCATCTGCTCAACCCAGACCAGACGAGGGGCCGGACGGTCGCCCGCCCGGCCCCCCGTCGGTCAGTGGATCAGCCGTTGAACAGGGCGTTGACCTGCTCGTTGGCGGCGTCCAGCGACTCCGGCTCAGCCTTGCCCGAGAACACCGCGTCGACCGCCGGCTGCATGATGTTGTTGATCTGCGACGCGTAATCGGTGATCGGGAAGAGGAACGTCGTGCCGTCGGTCACGTGGACGAGGAAGGGCTCAACGTCGATGCCGCGATCGGCAAAGGCGGCCTGAGCCTTGTCCGTCGCCGAGGGGATCGCCGGGAACACGACGCCGGCCTCACCGACGATGTCCTGGCAGGCGGCGGAGCCCAGGTACTCGACCCACTTGACGGCCGCGGCCTTGTTGTCCGAGCCGGCCCACACGGAGTCGGCGAGGCCGTTGTACATGGAGGCGCGCTCACCGGAAGGGCCCGTGGGCGTCGGCGCGAGGCCGGTCTCGACGTCGGTGTAGGAGAACATCTGGTTGATCATCCAGGAACCGTTGGTGATCATGGCGTACTTGCCGGCGCCAAAGATGTCGGCGGAGCTCTGGCCGGTCACGGCCTCGATGCTGGGCATGTAGCCCTTCTCTGCCAGGGAGCCCATCCAGGTGATGGTGTCCTTGAACTCCGGGGCGTCGTAGTTGTACCTGGTGCCCCACGGGTTCTTGTCGGTGTGAGTCCAGCCGGTGGTGCCGGTGTACATGGACCACTGGGTCTGGCCGTAGGCGCCACCCGAGCCGCCGTCGAGGCCGAGGCCGTAGACCGCGACCTTGTTCTTGTCGAAGCCGGGCTCGTCACCGCGCACGCCGTTGGTGTCGACGGTCAGGTGGGCGATCATCTTCTCGTAGCTGCCGCCGTCCTGGGGGTTCCAGTCGAGGTTAGCGAGCTCGGCCTCGTCGACGCCGGCCTCCTCGATGAGGGCCTTGTTGTAGAAGATGGCGACGGTGTCGAAGTCCTTCGGCAGGCCGTAACGCTGGCCGTCCTGGCCGACCCACAGATCAGCGAGCCCCTCCTGGTAGTTCGATACGTCGACGCCGTCGGCCTCAAGGGTGGCGTCCAGCGGGACCAGCTGGCCCTGGGACACGAACTCGGGGTACTTCGACACGTGGTTGGTGAAGACGTCAGGGGCGGTGCCAGCCACGAAGCCGTTGGTGACACCGGTCCAGTAATCATCCCAGGCGTACTGCGTGATGGTGACGGTGATGCCGGACTCCTCCTTGAAGTCGTCGGCGCACTGCTGGTAGACGGCCTTCTGGTTGTTGTCCCAGAGCCAGTAGTCGATCTCGCCGGAGGCGGCCGACGTGTCGAGCGCGTCGCCGGCGCCGGTGGCGCCCGGCTCAGTGGTGCCGTTGTCGCCGCCGCAGGCGGTGAGCGTCAGGGTCAGGGCGGTGAGGGCCGCGAGGGCCGTGCCGGCCTTGCGGAGCTGGAATCGGGCCATGGTGGTGGTGTCCTTTCGTGACGGGGAGGAGCGGGTGGGTCTAGTGGTCGGACGGCGGTTACTTGCTGCCCGAGTAGCCGATCGAGTCGATGATTCGACGGGCGAAGGCGAAGAACAGCGCCAGGACGGGGATGGCGGCCACCAGGGTGGCGGCCATGAGGCCCGCCCAGTCCGGCGAGCCGGCGGGGGTTTGGGACCGGAACACCCCGAGCGCGACCGTGAGCACGCGGGTGCCCTCCGTGTTGCCGACGAGCAGTGGCCAGAAGTAGTCGTTCCATGCGGTGATGAAGGTGAGGATCCCGAGGGTGGTGATGGGCGCGGTGCTCATCGGCAGGATGATCCGGAAGAACGTCCGCCAAGGTCCCGCCCCGTCGAGCGAGGCCGACTCCTCGATCTCCCGGTTGATGCCCAGGAAGAACTGGCGCAGGAAGAAGATCGCGAAGGGGGTCATGAGGAACATCGGGAGGATCATGCCCGGGAAGGTGTTGAGCAGGCCCATGTTCTTGATGAGGATAAAGTTGGGCAGGCTGGTGAAGATCGGCGGCACGAGCAGCGCCCCGAGGAAGATCCCGAAGACGATGTTGCGGCCGGGCCAGCGCAGGCGGGCGAAGGCGTATGCCGCCATCGCGGAGAAGAACACCTGGCCGACGGTGACGGCGGCGGCGTACACGATCGAGTTGCGCAGGTAGAGCCAGAAGTTCACCGAGGCGCCCGAGCCGCCCTCGGCGATGGCCTCCTCCTGCGTGGCGAGCCCGAGCACCCGCTCGAACGCGCCGAACGTGAAGTCGACCGGCAGCAGGGATGAAGGGTCCGACGGCAGCGACCGAGTGGTCGACAGCGCCGTGCGGAGCATCCAGTAGAACGGGAAGAGCGAGAGGATCAGGAAGGCGATCATCACGGCCCAGGCGAGGATCCGCCCAGCGCTCATCTTCTTTCGTTTCCGCACCGGCGCGTCGGTGGTGGTGTCAGCGTGGTTGGCCATGGTGGGACTCCTTTACGCCAGGTCCGACTCGCCGGCACGCAGCATCCGCAGTTGGATGGCGGCCAGGACGGCGAGGATGACGAAGAGGATGACGGCCAGGGCGCTGCCGTAGCCGAACTGACCTTCACCGAAGGCCTTCTGATAGATGTAGTACTGCATCACGCGGGTGACGTTCACGGGTCCGCCGCGCGTAGTCACGGCCACGGTGTCGAACACCTGGAACGAGCCGGTGACCGTGATGACCAGGATCATCGCCAGCACGGGACGCAGCAGCGGCAGCGTCATCTTCCAGAACGACGTCCACTCGGAGGCGCCGTCGATCGAGGCGGCCTCGTAGATGTACTTCGGGATGGTCTGCATACCGGCGAAGACGAGCAGGGCGGTGTAGCCCATGTGCCGCCACACGTTGACGAAGGCGATGGTGGGGATGGCCCACGTCTCGTCGGCGAAGAAGGCGATCTTGGATGCGCCCATCCACTCGATGACCTGGTTGAACAGGCCGATCTGGTAGTCGAGCAGCCAGAACCACAGCAGCGCGGCGATGACGTTGGAGATCAGCCACGGCAGCAGCAGCGCGCCGCGCAGGACGATCGACTTGGTAAGGCGCTGCATGAGCACCGCCAGCACGATCGCGATGACTGTCTGGAAGCCGATGTTGAGGATGACGTACCAGATGGTCACGGCCATCGCGTTCCAGAACAGCGGGTCGACGGCGATCTTCTCGAAGTTGTCGGTGCCGATCCAGGTCGGCGACCCCAGGATGTTGTACTGCGTGAAGCTGAAGTAGAAGCCGCGGATGGCCGGCACGAGGTAAAAGACCACGAATCCGACGCCGGCAGGCGCGATGAACAGCAGTGCCGTGAGCAGGTCGCTGCGGCGCTTGCGGTTCGGGACGAGGCCCGGCTCGGTTGCTCTTGTACTCACCACGTTCCCCTCTTTGGGATGGGCCCCGGCGACTCTGTCCGGGGGTGTGCTGGTTTGCATGATGGAATCTACACGCGTCACATCTGTAGCGCAAACCCCCGTTACAAACTCGTTATCGACGGATATTTCACGCTTGATTTTGTTCCATGGCAAGTGAAACCATGTTGTCTACATGAGTAGACGACCGGCGGCCAACGGACTGCCGCTAACTCGCCGGCCCGCTCCTCCACACAGCACGGCCAGATCCAGGAGGGATCCCATGAGCCACCCCGTCAACGCCTTCGTCACCCTGCGGTCCGAGGGGGTCGGCGTCGTCGTCGACCTCGCAGCCGGCCGCCTCCCCGCGCTCCTCCACTGGGGCGCGGATCCCGGCGAGCTCACCCTCGACGACGTCGCCACCCTCGCGCTCACCGCCGTGATGCCCGCGGCCCCCAGCATGGTCGACGACCCCACTCGGCTGGCCGTCCTTCCCGAGCACTGGGCCGGCTGGGTCGGCCGTCCCGGCCTCAGCGGCTCGCGGCCCGACGGCTCGGCGTGGTCGCCACGGTTCGTGACGCGCACCCTCCTCATCGACGGCGAGCCGCGCGAAGCGTCCGACGAGGCCCCGTCGCTGATCGAGCTGGGCACGGGCACCCTCACCGTCGTGGCCCGCGACGACGCGGCCGGCCTCGAACTCACCCTCACCCTCGAACTCACCGCGGGCGGCGTGCTGCGCAGCCAGGCGGCGCTGGTCAACACCGGCGACGACGACTACCGCGTCGACGACCTCATCCTCGCCTACCCCGTCCCGACCGTCGCGTCCGAGCTCCAGGACCAGGCGGGCCGATGGGCCAAGGAGCGGGTGCCGCAGCGCCGCGCCTTCACGGTGGGTGCCCACGTCCGCGAAGGCCGCAAGGGCCGCACCGGCGCCGACGCCGCGACCGTCCTGCACGCGGGTGTGCCCGGCTTCAGCTTCGCCGACGGCGAGGTGTGGGGCGTGCACGTCGGCTGGTCCGGCAACCACACGCACCTCGCCGAGCGGAACTTCACCGGCGAGCAGGTCATCGGCGGCGGAGAGCTCCTCCTCCCCGGCGAGATGGTCCTCTCCCCGGGCGAGTCCTACACCAGCCCCTGGCTCTACGGGTCCTACGGCGTGGGTCTCGACGAGGTCGCCCGCCGGTTCCACCGCTATCTGAGGTCGCGGCCGCAGCACCCGTCGTCGGTGCGCCCCGTGACGATCAACGTCTGGGAGGCCGTCTACTTCGATCACTCGCTGGAGCCGCTGCTGGAGCTCGCCGAGAAGGCCGCCGCCGTCGGCGTCGAGCGCTACGTGCTCGACGACGGCTGGTTCGGCGCCCGTCGTGACGACCACGCGGGTCTCGGCGACTGGGTGGTGTCCCGCGACGTCTGGCCGAACGGGCTCCACCCGCTGGTCAACCGGGTCAAGGAGCTCGGCATGCAGTTCGGCCTGTGGTTCGAGCCCGAGATGGTCAACGAGGACTCCGACGTCGCTCGCGCGCATCCCGAGTGGATCATGGCGACCGGCGGCCGGACCCCCGTCGAGACGCGGTTCCAGCAGGTGATCAACCTCGGCATCCCCGAGTGCTACGCCCACATCCGAGACCAGATCTTCGCGATGCTGGCGGAGTACGACATCAGCTACATCAAGTGGGACCACAACCGCGACCTCATTGACGCCGGCACCCACCCGCTCGGGCGGGCCGGGGTACACGCCCAGACCGAGGCGGTGTACCGGTTGATCGACGAGATCAAGGCCGCCCATCCGGGGCTGGAGATCGAGTCGTGCTCGTCGGGCGGCGCCCGCGTGGACCTCGGGATCCTGCAGCGGACCGACCGCGTGTGGGTGTCCGACTGCATCGACCCACTGGAGCGACAGGACATGATGCGCTGGACGCAGCAGCTTCTGCCGCCGGAGATGCTGGGCTCGCACATCGCCTCGCTCACCTCGCACACCACCGGCCGGACCCACGAGCTGAACTTCCGAGCCGCCACCGCCCTGTTCGGGCACCTCGGCATCGAGTGGGACCTGCGCCAGGCGTCCGACGACGAACTGGCCGAGCTGGGTGAGTGGATCGCCTTCCACAAGGCTCACCGCGACCTCCTGCACGGCGGTGACCTCGTGCGCCTCGACTTCCCCGACGACTCGCTGACGGCGACGGGCGTCGTCGCCCCGGACCGTTCGCGGGCAATCTACTCGTACGCCGCCGCGGTGTCGACCCACGTCACGAGCCTGCGAGGACGGCTCCGGATGCCCGGGCTCGACCCGGCCCGCCGCTACCGCGTCACGCCCGTCCTCGTCGGGCGAGTGCCGTCCGGTCTGCGGCCGCCGGCCTGGTGGGGCGTCAAGCGCGATATGGCCACCGAGACCGTCGACCTCACCCATGGACGACCGCCGAAGCTGGTGCCTGTGGCCGAGGAGGCCGGGGTCGTCCTGCCCGGAAGCCTGCTCGCCTCCGCGGGCCTCATGGAGGCGTCCGTGCACCCCGACCACGCGCTGATCTACCTCGTCGACGCCGTCGACTGAGGCGGTTTCGTCCGCCGCGGGCCGCGGCCCTAGGCTTGGCCACAGCTGTGAGGAGGAGAGCATGTCGAGCGGAGCGGTGCGGACGACACGCGGGGCGACCCGCGACGACGTCGCCCGCCTCGCCGGGGTGAGTTCCGCCGTCGTCAGCTACGTGGTCAACAACGGGCCGCGGCCGGTGGCCGAGGCCACGCGCCAACGGGTGCTGGACGCCATCGACAAGCTGGGATACCGGCCCAACGCGGCGGCGCGGTCGCTCATCATGGGGCGCTCGGACCTCGTCGGGCTCGTGGTGCCGGACGTCCGCAACCCCTACTTCGCGGCGCTGGCGCAGGCGGTCGAGGTGGAGGCACGGGCTGCCGGGGTCAACCTCGTGTTGGCGCAGGGGTCGACGGGGCATCTCGCCGAGCTGGTCGAGTCGCTCAGCGGACACCTGGTCGCGGGCATCATCACCGCGGCCGTGCCCGAGCCCGCCGCCGTCGAGGTGATCCTGCGCAACAAGATCACGATGGTCCGGTTGAGCTTGGTGCCGCCCGACATCGACGCGACCTCCGTTCTGCCCGACTTCTACGAGGGCGGTCGAGAGGCGGTGCGGCACCTCATTGAGGTGCACGGACATCGGCGGATCGCCCTGGTCGCCGGGTCGGACACCCCGGACAGCCACACCGTCGTCGACGCTCGCGAGCGCGCCTGGCGCGACGTCCTCGCTGAGGAGGGACTACCGCGCGACGCCATTATCCGGGGCAACTGGTCTTCGGCCGGTGGCCGCCAGGCGGCGGAGCGTCTGGTGCGCGACTTCCCCGACTGC
>RRZU012410819.1_pt1 | contig 13729 bp, 11 predicted proteins | sample 2165561 | NCBI WGS metagenome assembly RRZU01 (sample SAMN10456909, study PRJNA506462) | wastewater metagenome | isolation source: wastewater sludge | place: USA: Moscow, Idaho
CTTTATTATAAACATTATTATATATTTCTATTAAATTTATATATTCGTTTTTATCTATAGTAAATGTACCATTACTAGCAGTATTTCCTATAAACTTAATATCATTACTATCACCGTCAATATCTCCAAGTTCAAATATTATATTCTCATACTGAGATATTTCAGAGTCATTTACTATATAATCACCTGTATTTAGATCTAAGCCTATTGCTCCACCTTTTTGGCTTGCATGATTGTTCTTAAACTCGATATTTGATAGCTTTAATTTATTATTTTCTTCATTATCTCCTAGAATGGATTTATAGAAAATTGCCCCACCAAATCCTTTATTTAGATCTATTGAATTTTTATCTTCAGAACCTAATGCTTTATTATTTATAAAGTCAGCATCTGTTATACTGTAATTATGATCCTCTTGATACTCAGATATTAAATTTTCTAGATATATTGCTCCTCCTAATGCATAGTATCCACTATTTAATAATGCAGTATTGGAATCAAATCTTCCAGAAACACTAATCATTGATTCATACATATTTCCTAGATATATTGCTCCACCTTTTTCTGCAATATTACTTACAAATTCATTTGGTTTTCCATCATCTGCATCTGAATTATTTATATTTAAACCAGCTCCATAAACATTATTTAACGCTATTGCTCCGCCTTGCTTAGATTCATTATTACTGAAACTATTATCACTGGATGTCAAATTAAACATACTTAATCCTGATTCAAATTTATCTACTTCATCCATTCCAAAACCTAAATGATATATTGCACCTCCATTATTAGATGCAGTATTATTATTAAATTTATTATTTATTAAATTATACATAATAGATGTAGATTTTATTTCATCATTTAATTCAACCTTAGCATTTTCTGAATAAATTGCTCCACCACTGTTGTTTGCAACATTATTTTCAAATACTGAATTATCTATGTTTATAAATACCCAACCATTAGATAATACATTTATAGCTGCTCCATTTTCTGCATTATTATTTCTAAATTCTGTATTATCCAATGATAAGTATACATTACTAACTATCTCAGTATTATCATCATTACCTTTATTTTGTTCAACATTTATTTTTATAACTGAATCATTATTATTTTCAAATACTATATTTTCAAAATAAATAATATGGGGAAAAGAATCTTCACCATTCAATATTTCAAACATCGGTCTTTCTAAACCATTTCCATTTAATGTAATTTTTGTATCTTCGCCCCTAAGTACCACCGAACTATCTATTTGTATAGTCTCTTTCATTTCCATATTATTTTCGATATAAATAGGTATAGGATTTGTAAAATTTTTATTATTTTCTATTGCTTCTTTTAATCCTTCAAAATCATTAACTCTGATTTCGTTCATATCTCTTGACTCATTTAATATTGAAAAGTTTTGTAACTTTTCTAATTCAACTTCAACTTTTTCTTCTTTTCCCTTATCTAAAATATCTTCTTTTTCAATACTTTCTTCATTTACTTCTTCAATAACATCTTTATTTTCTTCCTCAATTGATTCACCTTCTAATGTCGTTTCTTCATTTACTTCCTCTTGCGTAATTTCTTTCTCAATAACATCCCCTACTTCTTCACTACTTTCTACATCTTGTTCAGCTATTTCTATATTTTCAGCATTTACTACTCCATTTAATCCCATAGGTATCGTCAGTGCTAGAACTAGAAATAATGCAATTAATCTTTTTAACATAAATTCACCTCTATTATTTTAGTTTTATTTTAATTATGATATTCATAATTTTCTTATACTTAATTCGTATGATATCTATAATAACATTTTGTGAATATATGTCAATACCAATTCATGAATATAATATATATTATCTTCTTGAATATATATTATATTTTATTCAACAATAAAAAAGAACCTGCAGTTTCCATGCTAGGTTCCCTTTTATAATAAATGTTTAAATTTTATTTATTTTATAGTTTTTTTCCCACCCATATATGGCACTAAAACTTCTGGAACTGTAACTGTTTCATCTTCATTTTGATAGTTTTCTAAAATTGCCGCTATTGTTCTACCTATAGCTAAACCTGATCCATTTAATGTGTGGATATAATCGATTTTCTTATTGTCTTCTCTTCTATATCTAATATTGGCTCTTCTTGCTTGGAAATCTTCAAAATTACTACAAGAAGATATCTCTACATATCTATTATAACTTGGCATCCAAACTTCTAAATCATAACATTTTGCTGCTGAGAATCCTAAATCTCCTGTAGATAGATTTACTACTCTATATGGTAAGTTTAATTTTTCTAATATAGCTTCTGCATTCTTAACTAATTTTTCTAGTTCATCATAACTATCTTCTGGTTTAACAAATTTCACCATCTCAACTTTATCAAATTGGTGATTTCTTATTATACCTCTTGTATCTCTACCAGCTGAACCTGCTTCTTTTCTAAAACATGGTGTATATGCTGTTATATATTTTGGCAATTCAGCTTCTGTCAATATTTCATCTCTATAAATATTTGTAAGTGGCACTTCTGCAGTTGGTATTAAATAGTATTCTCTTTCTTCTATTTTAAACATATCTTCTGCAAATTTTGGTAATTGACCTGTACCTGTCATACTTTCTTTATTGGCTACATAAGGTGGCAATACTTCGTAGTAACCATGTTCTTCAATATGTGTATCTAGCATAAAATCTTTTAAAGCTCTTGATAACCTTGCTGCTAAACCTTTATATAATGTAAATCTTGATCCAGTTATCTTGCCTCCTCTTTCAAAGTCGAGAATATCTAAATCAGTTCCTATGTCCCAATGTGCTTTTGGCTCAAAAGTAAATTCTTTTGGTTCTCCCCATTTTTTTACTTCTTCATTATCTGCATCAGATTTTCCATCAACTGCTGTTGAATTTGGAATATTAGGTATACCTAATAATAGCTCTTTTATCTTTATATCTATTTCTTTTACTTCAACATCTAAATTAGATATATCATCTGACATTTTTTTCATTTCTTCAAGTATTTCAGTTATGTCTTTTCCTTCTTTTTTTAGAACTGGGATACTCTTTGAAACTTTATTATGTTCTGCTTTCATCTCTTCAACTTTTACTAATATACTTCTTCTTTCTTCATCTAATTTTACTAGTTCATCAATTGGATAATCTCCACTATATCTTCTTGCTAATGCCGCTTTTACTTCTTCTTTATTATTTCTTATTCTTTTAATATCTAACATTTTATCACTCCTTTAAATAAAAAAACTCCCGTCCCTATGTAAGGGACGAGAGTTACTCCCGCGTTGCCACCCTAGTTAACCTATTGGTTCACTCAAGTAATAAAGCTCTAGGACGGATTCAATAATTTATTATATCAATTTTCACCAACCATTGACTCTCTAAAATAATTTATTATTTACTATTTCCTTTCATTGCTTATATATATTTATGATATTTTACCACAAATATATATAATATGCAAGTTTAATCTAATTTCATATCTCCATCTTCTATCATTCCCTTATTATACATAAATTTATATACGATATAAGATAATATTGCTGGAAATATAAAATGCATTAGTATAACCTGTACTATGGAGGAAATATTCATACCCATAGCATCAAAGGCACCTATTTGTCCAACTAATCCACTTGTTCCCATACCTGCTCCTACACTAGTATTTGTCATTTTTAATATAGTTGTTGAAATAGGTCCAAGAATACCACTTGCTACTATTACTGGTATCCAAATCTTTGGTTTCTTCACTATATTTGGTACTTGTAACATAGATGTACCTAATCCCTGTGCAAATAATCCACCTAAACCATTGTCCTTATATGATATAACTGCAAAACCTATCATATTTGCACAACAGCCCACTGCTGATGCTCCTGCTGCCAAACCAGATAATCCTAATGATATTGCTAAAGCAGCACTACTAATTGGTAATGTAAGAATAATTCCCATTGTTATTGAAACTAAAATACCCATAGGAATTGGCCTTAATTCTGTCATCTTATTTATCATAGATCCTAATACTGTCATTACTGAACTCATTATAGGAGATATGTACAATCCAGCTATTCCTCCTACTACTATCGTTGTAAATGGTATTAATAATATTTTAAAACTTGTATTTTTGTTTACTAACTTTGATGCAATAACTCCTAATAAAGCTGCAATATATGCACCAACAGGTTCACCCATAGTTATGATTGCCTGTTCTCCACCTAATTTTACAGTTCCAGCTCCTATAGCTCCAACTATTACTGAAGCAAAAATGCCAAGTGGTGGTGCATTTAAACTATATGCTACCCCTGCTCCTATTGCTGGTCCCATTAATAATTGTGCTATATTACCAAATTGCACCAATTGATTTATTCCTAATAAACTTCCCAATTGTTTCATTATCAATCCAATTAATAATGAGGAGAATAATCCTAATGCCATCCCATTTAAACTTGATACAAAACTATCCTTAAAACTAAATTTCTTTTCCATATATACACTCCTGTTCATATTTTTCTACTGTCTTGTCATATGTATATACAGTAACAAAATATTACTATTTTTTCAAGTAATTTTTTTCAAAAAGCTTTGCTTTGATTTTATTATAATCTTCCTCACTATTCACTTCAATATTATGAATATGTAATCCATCCGTTAATGCTGATAATGGTTTACCTTTTGCTTTTGAAATCTTATCAATAAATATATCTATATCTTTATTATCCTTTAAATCCAAATTAGCTGTTATCTCTCCATATACTGGATGTTCCACTATTACATCAATTATTTTACCACCGTTATTTACTATTATCCTAAGTTCATCTTCCAATTCATCAGATTTATTATGTTGAGATACAATTTTTTTTATTATTCCTAGAGATTGTTTTATCATTATATAGCCTCTAGGGGTTGCCATTATATCTTCACCTTCAGCTCTTAAGATAGCTATGTCTTGAACTATTACTTGTCTAGATACATTAAATTTATCTCCTAATTCTGTTCCACTTATAGGATTTTTTGCATTATATAATATTTTTAAAATTTCTTTCCTTCTTTTATCTATCAAAATAAAACCTCCTTATACTATTATCTTGACTTTATATAAATAATATAGTATTATTATTTTTGTAGTCTAAAAAATGGCCCCATGGTCAAGCGGTTAAGACATCGCCCTTTCACGGCGGTAACCCGGGTTCGAATCCCGGTGGGGTCACCATAACAATCTTTAGAAAATCTTTGATTTTCGTAAAAGATTTTATGCAAGGATTTCCCAAGAGAACATTGTTCGATTGGATGAGATCTACTGCTAATGACTTACGACTATTATAATATTTACCTGCAGACTATTGTAATCAATCGTGAAAAGCTTCACTCTTGAACAATAGGTTGCATAAGACCTGTTGCTAAATTAAAATTTAGACTAGGCTTTAAGCGAATCCCAAATCTTTGATTTGGTAATATAGTCGGATAACAATCTTTAGAAAATCTCTGATTTTCGTAAAAAATTTTATACAAAGATTTCCCAAGAGAATATCATTCAATTGGACAAAATCTACTGCTAATGACTTACAACTATTATAATACTTACCTAAATATCTAAGATATTCTTTTTTTTTACTCTTTTATTATAAAATAAAATATCAAATATGGTATAAATATCATTATAAAAAATATAAATATTATATTAATATCAAAACTATTATAAAGTCTTTTTAAAATAATTAACGGTTTAAATATATCCCATGTGTTAAACCTTAAAAATCTGCCTAAAAACATCCCTATACTTGACAATATCAATACTAATATTGAAAATATCCAAGAAATAATATTTCCATGTTTTTTATCTATATCTGATTGTAATAAATATAATGAAATATAACCAAATAGCACTCCTATTAATATTACAATCACTAAATGAGTTAATCCTAACCAAGAACTAAAATCCAATAAAAAATTCCAATTTGTATCAAAGAAACCATCATATCTCTTTATATGAATGAAATCTGTTATTAAGTATGTAGCATTTGGAAAAAATAATAACCAAGCTAATTTTAATAATATATTAATTCTATCAAAGTATTTTTTCACTATTATTATAGATAAGATTAATGGAATAAAAGCTAAGAATAAATTCCATATCATAAAAACTCCAACTTGAAGATACTCATATAAAATTATGTTTAGAACTGAGCTAATAAATCCTAATATTATTAGTAAGATTATTAAAGTATTAACTTTTTTTGAAAATTGTATTTTCTTCATATTAACCTCTCTATAAAATAAAAGCTGTTATATTTAAATATAACAGCTTCTAATTATTTACTTTCTTCTATCGCTTCTCTAAACACTTCTCCTAATCTCTTTATACCTTCTATTATTCTATCTTCTGGCATATTTGAATAGTTCATTCTTAAAGCATTTTTCTTACTTCCACTTGGATAGAAAGCTTGCCCTGGAACATAAGCTACTTTTTTAGCTAATGCTTTTTCTGCAATCTCTTTTGAATCTAGATTTTCTGGAAGTTCAACCCATAGGAACAATCCACCTTGAGGATTTGTATATTTTATTTCTGGTGGGAATTCTTTTTTCATTTCTTCAATCATTAAATTCTTTCTTTCACTATAAACTTTCTTTATTTTCTCGATATGTTCTTCTATATCAAACATCTCTAAAAATTTAGCTAATTCTATTTGTGCTGTAGTACTAGCTTGTAAGTCTGAAGCTTGTTTTGAAAGTGAGAATTTTTGTAACAATTCTGGTGCTGCACATACCCAACCCAATCTTAAACCTGGTGCAAATATTTTTGAGAATGTACCTAAAAATGCAACTCTACCTTCAGTATCATAATGCTTTATTGCTGGTAATCTTTCTCCTTCAAATCTTAATTCTCCATATGGATTATCTTCAATTATTGTTATGTCATATTTATTTGCTAATTCTACTAATTTCTTCCTTCTTTCTACTGACCAAGTTTTACCTGTTGGATTTTGGAAATCTGGTATAGCATAGATAAATTTAGCATTTTTATTTTCTTTTAAAACTGTCTCTAATTCTTCCATTATCATACCATCATCATCTGTTTCAATTTCGATATATGCTGGTTGATATGCATTAAATGCGTTTAATGCTCCTAAGTATGTTGGACTCTCTGAAATAATTATATCTCCAGGATTTATAAATATTTTTGCTGCAAAATCCAATCCTTGTTGAGAACCACTAGTAATTAGAATTTCATCTATGTTTGTATTTACTTGAACTTTTTCCATTCTCTTTACAATTTCTTCTCTTAGTGGTACAAAACCTTCTGTTGGTCCATATTGTAATGCTCTTTGACCATCATTATCCAATACATCACAAACTGCTTCCTTATAGTCTTTTAAAGGAAATAATTCTGGAGCTGGTAACCCCCCTGCAAATGATATAATTGATGGATCTTGTGTCAACGCTAATAACTGTCTTATTTCTGAAACTTTCATGTTATCTAACCTGTCTGCGTATTTATTAGACATGCTAAACACCTCCCTATTATAATAGACTATCTATATAAAAATAAACATCTCTATTATAGTTTACTACTATTATGTAGAAATGTCTATTTATATAACTTATTGAGTTTTTCCTTTATAGTGAACTATACTTATAAATTTATCATCAACTAAAATTTTTCTAACTCTTTTTTCAAAATCTATTCTTGGTATCATAATTCGCCTATCACATCCCAGACATTTTAATCTTATATCTACCCCTGTTCTAGTAATTTCCCATTTATTTTCTCCACAAGGATGAGCTTTTTTCATTGTTACTATATCTCCTAAGTCATAATGCAGATACATAAAATCCCTCCATTAATCCTCTTTATTGAATACAATCAATTTAGAATAGGTTAATTCTATTCCTTCTTTTTCTAATACTTCTTTTATAATCTTTTTTATAGATCTTTCATTTTGGTATTGGGTAAGAGGATTAGATACAATTTTAATAGAAATATCAAAACCATTTAGTCCTAATTTATTTACCCCTAAAATAACTGGGTCTTCTAAGAAGTCTTCATTTCTTGCCTTTATTCCTATAAAGCTATTTTCTAACACTTTAATGACTTTGTCAATGTTTTCTTTATAAGATATAGTAAAACTTATAATAGTTTTTATACTTCCCCTGCTTTTATTTGTTACAATACTTATTTCACCATTTGGAATTATATGAAGGGAACCATTGAAATCTCTTATTTTAGTAAGTCTAAGACCTAAATCTTCAATTATACCTTCGTAGCCTTTTATCTCTACATGATCCCCTACAGAATATTGATTTTCTAGCAATATAAATGAACCTGTTATAACATCCTTTACTAATGACTGTGCACCAAATCCTATAGCTAAACTTCCTATACCAGCAGTTGCTATTAAACTATTTGTATTTATATCAAATATATCCAATATAGTCATCATTCCTATAAAGTAAATAATAATCTTTACCAGGCTTTTTATAACCTGTGCTATTGTATTATATTTTTTCCCCTCTTTTTCAGAAAGATATTTTACTCTTTTTTTAATACTTTTATTTATAAAAGCTCTAGTTAATTTGATAGCCAATCTCATTATTAAATATATAATTAACCCATAAATTATCTTGCCTAAAAAATTAAAATCACCTTTCTCTGTAAATAAAAATTCTCTAAAAAAGTTAAATATAAAATTCTTAGCATTAATAAAAACTGCCATATAATTCTCCTTTACTAAATAAGTTTTTCAGAATATTTTTCATCCTTATTTTTTACTACCTTAAATAGATTATCATACTCTACTTTTTCATTCTCTATAATATCTTTTACAATCTCTAAATCATCAAGATCAAATTTTAAAGCTAAACCACAACTATGACTAACTTCTCTTGGTGTAGGTATTGTTCTAATCTTTATTCTATCAGAATCAATAAATTTTTTTTCACCTTGTATTGCATGATGAGTTGATTTAAAAGTTACAACTCCAAATTCATTATTATCCATTATACCATACTCCTATCCAATGATTAGATTTTTTGCAGGATTTTTTATTTTTTCGTATATCGTATACATATTTGACACTTCACCTATTGCAAGCTTATCTTTTATTTCAAAGAAGTCTAAACAAGTTCCACATGAAATTATTTCTACTCCTTTATCTAATAATGTTTTTAAATCTTCAAGGACTGGTGAGTCTTCACATGTTAGTCTAACTCCACTATTATAGAATACTAGAGCACTTGGAAGTGGATCTGTTTCTGTAACAGTATATATAAATGATTTTATCAATATACTTCCTAATTCATCAGAACCCTTTCCCATTACATTTGAAGAAAATGCTATTGTCATATCTTCAAACTCATCTCTATTTTCTTCTATTAATATAGAATTTTCACCTTTTATTATTGTTATTTTGAAATCCTTATCTGATAACTCTTCAACATTATACTCTGAACCCAAACTTCCTGCTAATTTTATTAAATTTGTAACTGCAATATCATTATCCACTCTAGTTTCAATAATACCTTCATCTAATTTATCAAATTCTTTCTTTGTCATTATAACTGGTTTTGGACATAACTCTCCTCTTGCATCTATTTCTATTTTCATAATATACCTCCTTAATATTGTCCTTTTATTATACTACTTCTATTATTAAGATAAGCTCTGTATTAAGATACTTAATATTTTTTTAAATTGTATTAATTAAATCTATATATTGTAAAAGCCTACCATTTAAAGTAGGCTTTTAGCTATCTTTGTTTAAATTTATCATAAATTATTCTTCCACCTAATAGTATAAGCGTTGCAGGCCATATATAGTTTAAAAATCTCCAAAAAGTTATTTTTACATTTGTTTTTGATGCTATAAATAATATAAATGATATTATAAAAAAACCAAATCCAATATTTTTAGGCCATTCTATTCCTGATTTTCTATATCCCATTAAATAGTATATTAAAAAGGATATACCAATAAGCATAAATAATGACCAAAACATATTCCCATAATTAACTTCTCTTATTAATGAATATATAGCAATACTTCCCACTATTAATGACATTAAAAAAAATACTCTATTATTCTGCTTTAAATAAATAACAAATAATATTATAGCTATTATTGATAAAAATAAAAATCCTTTTATATTTACATTGGGAAATGCAAATTCATTTAATAAATTTATAAGTGATAATCCTATTAAAATCAAACCCGATATTAAATATAAGAACTTATTGCTGAAAAAATATCCTAATAATAATCCTATTGAAAATATAAATAATCCTATATTTAAATCTATTATTTTTAAATTAAATAGTAGAAATAAAATTCCTATAAATACTAATAATATTCCTGCTGAAATATCTCGTTTTTTCATTTACTATTACCTCCTTTAAGAGATTTACATTATCCATTAGAATTTTTAAAATTCTAGATTCTAAAAATGCCTTTGAAACTAAAAGATCTGGCATTAATAAAAATATTGGTCTCATTACTTGACTTATTATTAATACAATTAAAATACCTGTAAAGAATCCAAAAAGCATACCTCCATATTTATTAATCTTTTTAAATATCTTTATCTCTAGTAAGAATGATATAAGTGAATAAAGTATATCTATTATTATAGTAGATATTTTATATACAAATAATATTGAAAATCCTAATATTATTAAATCCATTATGCTAGTATCTAGTAAATTAGGTAAGAAACTTGGATCTATCTTATCTTTTCTAAAAAATATTATTCTCAAAATAAAATATGATATCTTCTCTAATATATTATATAAATATCTATTCTCTAATATAAAATCATAAATAAATCTATAATAACTTTTAGTAATCAATAATGATATAATCACTTGAAATAGATTAAATAAAGACAGTATCAATCCAAGTGTATAGCCTTTCATCATGCTATACATAATATAAAGCAATATAATTATATCTAACCAGCTCATATTCATCACCATCTCTATTTAACAATATTATATATATCTACCTTATCTTTATAAATAACAATAAAATTATTTTTACCACTTTCAATCTTTATAAGTTCAGACTTAACTTCTTCAGAAAATAATTCTACTCCATCTTTTATTGCTATTATATTATTCTTACCATAGGCTATTACAAAATCATCTAAGGGTGTTATCTTTGTATAATCTTCTATAAAAGAATATTTACTATCTATGTTTCCACTTGCTGATAATATTTCCAATTTATTTCCATATAATATATTTATTTTACCATTTATTATATTTATATCCTTTATTAATTCATAATTTTTCTTCCAAAGTGTATTTCCTTCAAAATCATTTAATAGATATATATTTTTATCTGTCATTATAACAACTCTGTGACTATCTATAAACTCAGAATATAATACCATCTCATCTTTAAATTCTTTTCTATATAATATTAACTCACCATATTTAAAAGCTATAAATCTACTATCTAATGGTGTTTCTGGATTCAATATACTAATACCATAGCTATTATAATCTCTTGCTGATGTGTAGGTTAAAATGTTCTTTATTTCCAAATTATTTACCTCTACAGTATCTCCTTTTTCATCTAATAGATTTATTTTCTCTGTACCTTCATTTTTTGTATGAACTAATATTTTTCTATTATCTTCTTTTAATCCTATAATTTCTTCACCGAGATTAATTTCTTTAAATATATCTCCCTTGCTATTTATAAATTGAATATAGCCTGAACTTTTTTCATAAATATATATATTCATCTCACCAAAATATAAATCATAATTATTTAATACTAAATCTTTTTCCCATATATTTTTTCCATCATAATCATATCCACTTAATTTATTTCCACTATAGACTATAACTGAATCATTATAAGGAACTGCATTTTTTACTGATTCTAAATTTATAGTCTTACCTTTCTTTATATTAATATTTGATATATTATCGCCATTAAACAAGCTTAGAAATTTAATCTGTATATTCTTTTGTGAGAATATAACTATTATAAGTATTATACTCAAGAATATAATAAGAAATTTATATAATTTATTTTTTCCTATACTATTTTTCAAAATATCACCTCTTAAATTATAATAGTTTACTTTATAATTTTTTATTTATTTATATTATTAAAATTATTTTTATAATAGTTTTCTATATTTAATAATTCATTATAGGATTCCTCTAAATAATTAGTTTCATTTGTTCTTTCTATATATCCTTTATCTGTATTAAAGTATAATTCATTAAATGCTGTAAAATCCTCTTTTTTATCATTTAAATATTGGATATATCTATTTCCTCTTAAATCTAGATATTCAAATATTTCTGGTATAAGAAGATTTGCATTTAGTATATCTCCTTTTCTAGAAAATGATTTATTAAATACCTCTTTAGAGCTATTATTTCCCCATATTATATATTCATGTTCACATCTGTTTTTAAATCCTTCTTTAGTATTGTAGTCTATATTTAAATCCTTATCTAATAAATTGCTATTTACTGTTTTAGGCAATCCTAATGATGAAAATAATATAATTGTAGGAGTTTCTTCATTATTAAAATATTCAATTAGATTTCCTATTTCATCATCAACATACTTAATTTTATTTATATATTCTTCTCTATGGTCAGAATATTTATTAGCTAATTTTATATTATCTAAAATATCTAGTGAAAAATTAAAATAGTATTTTTTTTCATCCTTACTTTCTTCATATCTTTTTATTATATTATCTGATAAATTATCTTTATTTATTGAAATTGTATTATCAAATCCTAAAAAGCTATTAATTTTATCTCTATTAAAATCAAATGCATTTCCTCTTATAATATAGTCAACTTTATAATCCTGTTCTTTAAAATACCATACTAATGAATTAGATTTATCATTATAATCAAATGAATCCACATAACCTGTGACTATCTCTCTTTCTAAATTAGTTAGTCTTTCATCAATATTTATCAATATATTACCTGATATACCTTCTCTTTTCATTTTATAATAATTTTTATAAATAGTTTTATCCACCTGTAAATCATTATATTTTGTTAAATCTTCATATTTGTCATTTAAAATAACTATTAAATTAAACTTTTCTTCTATATTGTAATCGGTATATCTATTTAAAATATCTATTGCCTCTTCTTTATTATAATTATTTGACCCATTTGAATCTAATTCCATAGCATTGGATATAAAAGAATATATAAATCCATTGCTTAAATATCTTTCCTTTTCACTATAAAATATATTATTATTTAATTTACTCTCCATATATTCTATATTGTAGTATTTATTTAATGTAATAATACCTAATATAAGTATTATAATTAAATTTAATATTCGCAGTTTTTTTATATCTATTTTAATATTATAAAAATTTTTTAAAAATAAAGATACCATTATTATAAAAATAATTACTAATATTATTATTTTTATAACTTCAGTATTATCTTTAAATATAATACTATTAATCTCATTTAAATATTTAAAATCCTCTATTTTTAAAGGACTATCTATATATTCTATCTTATATTTATTATATAAAGTTAATCCTATGTAAAATATATTATTTAATATATTACTTATCCAAATATTATTTAATATATTAAATAATATAAACAATGTTATTAATATCGGCATTAAATTTAATAAAAACACATTTTGATTATTAATATATATAATTATATTATTTATATTAAATTTTTGCATTGATAATCCTAAAACTAAAAA
>RRZU010108786.1_pt1 | contig 13728 bp, 11 predicted proteins | sample 2165561 | NCBI WGS metagenome assembly RRZU01 (sample SAMN10456909, study PRJNA506462) | wastewater metagenome | isolation source: wastewater sludge | place: USA: Moscow, Idaho
ATAGACTTTACCCGCCTCCAAAAAACCCATGGAGTGCTGGGCAATACCGATCGCAATCCCACCAATCAGGTTAATGAATAGAATAAGCAAGCCCGCCACAGCATCACCGCGTACAAACTTACTCGCACCATCCATCGAGCCATAAAAATCAGCTTCTTGAGCGACCTCACTGCGGCGTATTTTGGCTTGTTCTTGATCAATCAACCCGGCATTCAAATCAGCATCAATGGCCATTTGTTTGCCGGGCATTGCATCCAAGGTAAAGCGCGCACTGACCTCGGAAATCCGACCGGCCCCCTTGGTCACCACAACAAAGTTAATGATCATCAAAATAGCGAAAACAACAGCACCCACAACGTAGTTTCCACCAATAACCACTTCACCAAACGCTTGAATCACTTTGCCAGCGGCATCACCACCGTCATGCCCGTGCAATAAAACTACCCGTGTAGAAGCCACGTTTAGCGCTAAACGCAATAATGTAGCGGCGAGCAAGATCGTCGGAAAAGCTGCAAAATCTAACGGACGCATGGCATACACGCCAACTAGCAGCACCACAATTGAAAGAGCGATATTGAAGGTAAAGAACACGTCGAGCAAAAATGGCGGAACGGGCAGCGTCATCATTCCTAAAATAACCAGCAACAGCAGCGGTATGCCTAAGTTGCCTTGCTTAAGCAAGGTAAGGCCACTGCGCATATGAGTTTTAAGTTGCGTGTTATTCACAGACTGTTCTCTTGTTTAATTCGGGTGCTGACATACTAAATATTGACGCAATAACGCCTGCTCCTTACAACAAAGCAAGAAACAGTCCACTTTATAAAAGCTGATCCTAAAAACCATAAAGGCCGTCTCAATAGACAGCCTTTATGTCACGCTGAAAAACCACTTATGCTGTATTAGCCAACAAAACTCAGCAATACACCTGCCGCCACCGCAGAGCCAATCACGCCGGCTACGTTGGGTCCCATCGCATGCATTAACAAGAAGTTTTGTGGGTTTGACTCCAACCCAACCTTGTTTGATACCCGTGCAGCCATCGGCACTGCAGAGACCCCTGCCGAACCAATCAACGGATTGATCTTGTTGCTACTGAACTTATTCATCACCTTAGCCATGATCACACCCATTGCAGTTCCCGCACTGAAGGCAATCATTCCCAACAATAAAATCCCTAAGGTTTTCATCTGTAAAAATGACTCTGCAGATAACTTAGAACCCACAGTTAAACCCAGTGCAATCGTGACGATATTGATCAAGGCATTGCGTGACGTATCAGCTAAGCGCTCTACTACGCCGCTTTCACGCATTAAGTTACCAAAAGCAAACATGCCAACTAAAGGCGCAGCATCAGGCAGCAACAAGCCAATGAGCAAACACAGCACTAGAGGGAAGACGATTTTTTCCGCCTGTCCAACGTGACGCAATTGTGACATCACAATCGAACGTTCCGCTGGCGTGGTTAACGCGCGCATAATTGGCGGCTGAATCAACGGCACCAGCGCCATATAGGAATACGCAGCGACTGCAATCGGACCCAGCAAATCAGGTGCTAAGCGCGAAGTCACGTAAATCGAAGTCGGACCATCGGCCCCCCCAATAATAGCAATCGATGCGGCTTCTTTCAGAGTGAACTCCAAACCTGGAATACCCAGCATACCAATCGCCAAAGCGCCCAATAAGGTACCAAAAATACCGAACTGCGCAGCCGCACCGAGCAGCAAGGTTTTTGGGTTCGCGAGCATCGGACCAAAATCGGTCATTGCGCCCACGCCCATAAAAATCAGTAATGGGAATACGCTAGTGGGCAAGCCAACATCGTAGAGCATGGCCAATATGCCGCCGGTTTCTGCCATGCCCGCTGCCGGAATATTGGCGAGCACGCCGCCAAAACCGATCGGGATCAGCAGCAACGGCTCAAAGCCTTTGCGAATTGCTAAGAAAATCAAACCCATACACACAGCAATCATCAAGGCCTGACCAGCCTCAAGCTGATAGATACCGGTGCTTTGCCATAGACCTAAGAGCTTATCCATTATCTAGCCCTCAACCTATTGTCAGTAGGCAATCGCCAACTGTAACGGCATCACCAACTTTGACGTTGACGTTACCAATGACACCACGGCGGAAGGCGCGAATTTCAGTTTCCATTTTCATGGCTTCTAAAATAATCACAATGTCGCCTTCTTCAACGGCTTGACCTGGCTTAACTAAGACTTTAAAGATATTACCAGCCAGTGGCGCACCTTGAGGGTCACCCGCACCTGCAGCAACCGGCTCTGGCTCACAGACCGTGGCGTCACCAATAGGTTTGAGACCTTCAATGTCACCACCTTCATTGACTTGTACGACAAAGGATTTGCCATTCACCTCAACGGTATAAGCTTGCGGGCCGGCAGCTTGGCTATTAAGCACTTCGTTACCGGTAGGTACAGGCTCAAAGGCATCAGGATTGTCACGGTTTTCTAAAAACTTCAGACCGATTTGTGGGAATAATGCATACGTCAGCACATCATCAATCAAATCGTCAGCCAAGCGGATGTTTTTCTCTTTAGCCAAAGCAATTAACTCATTGGTAAGTTTTTCAACTTCGTTATCCAACAAGTCAGCAGGTCGACAAACAATGGCTTGCTGCCCTTCTAATACTCGCGCTTGCAGCTGCGCATTAAACGGCGCTGGAGCGGCACCGTACTCGCCTTTTAAGACACCGGCGGTTTCTTTAGTAATAGACTTGTAGCGCTCGCCTGTCAGGACGTTAATCACCGCTTGCGTGCCAACAATTTGTGAGGTTGGCGTCACTAAAGGAATAAAACCTAAGTCTTCACGCACTCGCGGAATTTCCGCTAATACTTCGTCAAATTTATCACTGGCGCCCTGCTCTTTAAGCTGGCCTTCCATATTGGTCAACATGCCACCTGGCACTTGCGCAACCAAAATTCGTGAATCAACACCTTTGAGTGAGCCTTCAAATTTCGCATATTTTTTCCGTACTTCGCGGAAATACGCTGAAACTTCTTCCAAGAGCAATAAATCAAGACCAGTATCATGCTCAGTATTCTGGAACATTGCCACCACTGACTCGGTTGGCGAATGACCATAAGTCATCGACATCGAAGAAATTGAGGTATCAACATTATCAATACCTGCCTCTACGGCCTTCAAAATCGCCACAGAAGATAAGCCCGCTGTTGCATGGCATTGCATATGGATCGGAATCGACAGGCTGGCCTTTAATTTACTGACCAACTCATAGGCAACATAGGGCGTTAAGATACCGGCCATATCTTTAATCGCGATCGAGTCGGCACCTAAATCTTCAATTTGCTTGGCCAGATCAACCCACATCTGCATGGTGTGTACAGGGCTGGTAGTGTAAGAAATCGTACCTTGCGCATGCTTACCGTTAGCCTTTACCGCTTTTAGAGCGCGATCAAGGTTACGTGGATCGTTCATTGCATCGAACACACGGAACACATCAACGCCGTTCACAGCGGCACGCTCAACAAACTTATCAACCACGTCATCGGCGTAATGACGGTAGCCCAGTAAGTTCTGTCCGCGCAGTAACATTTGCTGACGGGTATTGGGCATGGCTTTTTTCAGCGCACGAATACGTTCCCATGGGTCTTCACCCAAATAACGAATGCAAGCGTCAAAGGTTGCACCGCCCCAAGACTCAACCGACCAAAAGCCGATCTGATCAAGCTTGTCAGCAATAGGCAACATATCCTCTAAACGAACACGGGTTGCTAAAATCGATTGGTGGGCATCACGTAATACAACATCAGTTATACCGAGTGGCTTTGTAGCAGTCATCAGGAAAACTCCGTATGGGTACACTCAGCCGCGACGGGCGCGGTGCTGTTTAATGGCAATTTGGATGGCTTGCAAGGTCTCAGCATCAACAGCTTTAGTGCCAGTTTTTTGTACTGGCGTTGGCACTGCTGTTGCAACATTGGTTTCTTCTGGCGCTAAGCGCTCTAAAACAAAAGACATACCTTTAATGCAGTAAATCAGTAAGACCAAAAATAGAAAAACGAGACCCATGCCAAAAAACATGAGTTCAACGCCTTCAAGAAGGAGTTGCTGAGAAGTCATATAAGCTCCATGTCCTGAGTTGCAGGGCAATATTATAATTTGAATCTATGCCGCAGCTGACGCATCAGTCAGTCGTTCACAGCTAAAACGTCCGAACATTAACGTGAACTGCACCCTATTGGCAAATACTAGAATGTTTTTTGCTTACAGAAGCGCTGAATAATGACCTAGGTTATCCGGACGCTGCTAAAAATCAGCTCACAATCTAGCGCTTTCTTAGATTAACCGTCTTTATCAATCTTTATTAACCTTAGAGTAAAAATACTGTAGCCAAACCTAAGAAGATAAAGAAGCCACCGCTGTCGGTCATCGCTGTAATTAATACACTTGACCCTAAAGCGGGATCACGCCCTAAGCGCACCATCGTCATCGGTATAACCACCCCCATTAACGCAGCTAAGAGTAAGTTCAAGGTCATCGCAGCGGTCATCACCATACCTAACGACCAACTATCATAAAGCAACCAAGCTACAAGCCCGATCACACTTCCCCAAATCAGGCCATTAATCAGCGCCACACCCAACTCTTTGCGCATTAATCGCGAGGTATTACCCGTTGATAACTGATCTAAAGCCATTGCCCGCACAATCATGGTAATAGTCTGATTACCAGAATTGCCACCTATCCCTGCAACGATCGGCATCAGCGCCGCGAGTGCAACTAACTTTTCAATAGAGTCTTCGAATAAACCAATCACTCGTGAGGCAACAAAGGCCGTTATTAGATTAATCGCTAGCCATGCCCAACGGTTTTTTAAAGATTTCCAAACCGAAGCAAAGATGTCTTCCTCTTCACGCAAGCCAGCGCGACTGAGCACTTCGCTTTCTGATTCTTCACGAATCAAGTCAACCATTTCATCAACAGTCAAACGACCAATCAGCTTGCCGCTTTTTTCAATCACTGGTGCAGAAACCAGGTTATAGCGTTCAAACGCTTGCGCAGCAAAAGAACCGTCTTCATCTGGGTAAAAAGTCACCGGATCATCAGCCATGACCTCGTGCACCATGCGCTCAGGATCATTCACCAATAAGCGTTTAATCGGCAGCACACCCTTGAGAATACCGGCCATATCAACAACAAAAAGCTTATCGGTTTGGTCAGGCAACTCTTTGAGACGACGCAAATAGCGTAACACCACTTCAAGGGTGACATCCTCACGAATGGTGACCATCTCAAAGTCCATAATTGCGCCGACTTGGTCGTCTTCATAGGAGAGCGCGGAGCGCACACGTTCGCGCTGCTGCTCATCTAAAGACTCCATCAAACCTTGCACAACATCACGCGGCAACTCAGGGGCGAGGTCTGCCAGCTCATCGGCATCTAAGTCTTTAGTTGCCGCGATGATTTCATGCTCATCCATGTCAGCAATCAGCGTCTCACGCACTGAATCAGACACTTCCAAGAGAATATCGCCATCACTTTCGGCACGCACCAGTTGCCAGATGGTTAAACGGTCTTCTAGAGGCAAAGCTTCAAGAATGTAGGCAATATCAGCCGGGTGTAATTCGGTCAGCTTCTGCTGTAATTCTGCCAGATGCTGTTGCTGCACCAGCTCTTCAACACGCTCTTGATTATCACTGCCTTGACGAGCGACCCGCTCTTCAATTAATCGATGTCGTTGCAAGAGCTCAAGCACCTGAGAAAAACGCTCATGCAAGCGCTCTTGGGGTTTTCTCTCTTCAACGTCTAACATGAATGATGTACTCCACCCTTGCGCGTGACGATCGCAAAGGAATGATCAAGAATGCAGGTGATTACTCAATGGGAAAATACTTTCTACTGAAAAATCATGACTAACCAGCTCTAAACCGGTTTATACGATGGCTAATAATACCACTGTAGTCACTGATTGCATCTAACAATTACTCTGTCGTATGACTAAGGCCCATGCTCAACTGGCCATTTAAGCAATTTCTTCTACACTCATTAAAGCGCATGGCTGCGCAACCACACTCACAACATGGACGATTAACATGAGAAAAGTGCTAGCCCTAACTTTACTGCTTACCCACCTAAGCATCCAGCCCACATATGCAACGAACCTCGTTTACAGGTGCACTACGGCGCAAGGTGCAATCACTTTTACCGATAATGCCTGCCCCAAACACACCGAACAAAGCACACAAGCACTGCAACAGCCCATGCTGATCAAAGCACTGCCCAAACACATCATTCAACAAACACGAGAGAAAACAGCAACGCCCAAGCGCACAACCCGAGTCACCGTGATCGGCGAGCAGGCTCACCCTTGCGGCACATACGATACTCAAGCGCGTCGCACCGCGATGGTACGCAAACAAGTGAAAAGCGGCATGCATCAAACGGACGTTGAAAGCATGTTCGGCAAACCACTTAAGCAGGATATTAGCAATGGCGTTATGACCGCCACATACCGTAGTAGCAAAGGACAAAAACGCAGTGTGCGTTTTGACGAACAGGGCTGCGTGCGCTTAAGTCAAAAAGCAGCGACTGCACGCTCAAACAATAAAAAAGCACTCAGGAAGAAACAGTAAGCAAAAAAAAACCTGCAATAAATGCAGGTTTTTTAATATGGCGGACTCAGGAGGATTCGAACCTCCGACCGCTCGGTTCGTAGCCGAGTACTCTATCCAGCTGAGCTATGAGTCCAATATGGCGCGTATTATAGAGCTATTTACTTGATAATCAAGGAGTTTATTTTTAAATTTAAACTCTTTAGCACTTTGCTCTGCAATACTAAACATGGCGGAGAGGGAGGGATTCGAACCCTCGACACCCTTTTGAGGTGTACTCCCTTAGCAGGGGAGCGCCTTCGGCCTCTCGGCCACCTCTCCGTAACGGTGCGTATAATACCCCCTTTTTTAGAAATTGCAAAGCAAAATATCAAAAAATATCAAATACTTGGATCTTCTTTGTCTTCTTTCTCTTTTTGGATGCGTTGGTAGATTTCTTCACGGTGTACAGCGATCTCTTTTGGCGCATTCACACCGATACGCACTTGATTACCTTTAACACCCAGTACGGTGACAGTAACTTCATCACCAACCATCAGTGTCTCTCCGACCCGACGCGTTAGTATCAACATTTTTTATCTCCTTGCTTCACGATTGAGGATTACAGTCTGCATCTGTAAGTTATGAATAGCGTACACTTATTATGTGATCTTGCACACAATTGATGTCGCCTATTTACTAGTCTAAGCAAGTTATCTTGAAGTGAGTTTTAACAAAAAAACCAACACATAATGCAAGTATTATCACTGTGAATAACAGCGATAAAAACATTAAGAATCAAACTTAAACAAGCCAAGAGCTTGGCTTAGCTAATAAAACAATTAAGCACCACACACCTGTGATGCTGGTATTTTTTAACTGGAATTACTTTTCAGGCGCATCCAAACCAAAGGCTGTATGCAATGCTCGCACAGCTAATTCAACATATTTCTCATCAATGACAACTGAAACACGTATTTCCGAGGTCGAGATCATCTGAATATTGATATTCTCTTTAGCTAACGCCTCAAACATACGGCTAGCAACACCTGGATGTGAACGCATCCCCACACCAACAATGGACACTTTAGCAATGCTAGTCGTTCCACTGACTTCTGTTGCACCGATTTCCTTCGCCGTTGCCTGCAGCACATCAAGCGCCTTGTCATAATCAACATTATTAACGGTAAAGGTGAAATCTGTGGTGTTATCTTGAGCAACGTTCTGCACGATCATATCGATATCAATATTCGCTGCACTGATTGGTCCTAAGATTTTAAACGCAACACCTGGCGTATCGGGAACACCACGAATGGTCAATTTGGCTTCGTCGCGATTAAAGGCGATACCAGAAATAATCGGCTGTTCCATGTTGTCCTCATTATCATCAGTGGTAATTAGAGTGCCTGAGCCCTCCTGAAAACTATGCAATACCCGCAGCGGCACATTGTACTTGCCGGCAAACTCAACAGAACGTAACTGAAGAATTTTTGAGCCTAGACTGGCCATTTCCAGCATTTCTTCAAAGGTAATACGTTCTAAACGTTGGGCCCGCGACACCACGCGCGGATCAGTGGTGTAAACACCATCAACATCAGTGTAGATCTGGCACTCATCGGCTTTCAACGCCGCCGCTAAAGCCACAGCTGTAGTATCCGAGCCGCCACGACCTAGCGTGGTGATATTGCCCTGCTCATCCACGCCCTGAAAACCTGCAACGATAACGACTTTGCCAGCATTAAGTTGCGCCGTAATTTTAGTTTCATCAATGCTTAAAATGCGCGCCTTACCGTGCGCACTATCAGTGACAATCGGCACCTGTGCACCGGTAAAAGATACGGCTGGCACGCCAATTTTATTCAGTGCAATGGCCAACAAGGCAATGGTGACCTGTTCACCAGTGGCAATCATTACATCCATTTCACGCAGCGAAGGCCGTGTGCACACTTGCTTAGCCAAACTGAGTAAACGATTCGTTTCACCGCTCATTGCGGAAACCACTACGACAACGTCATCTCCCGCCGCACGAAATTTTGCTACTTTCTCAGCAACTTGTTCAATACGCTCCGGTGAGCCGACTGAAGTACCACCAAATTTTTGTACGATCAACGCCATCTTACTGCCGCCTTAATCATCGTTAGCATTCGCAATGTTATCCAGCACTGGTTGTTCGGTGCTGGATCATTCTTAATTGACTCGAGGCTTAGCTTTTACTGGCAACATACTCTGTGGTGACCGCCAAAGCCGCATCGAGCTGAGCCAGTTCAACACCACTGCCCTGCGCCATATCTGGGCGACCACCACCCTTACCGCCGACCACTGCTGTTGCCTGTTTCATTAAGTCGCCGGCTTTGAATTGACCCGTAAGGTCTTTCGTCACACCAGCCACTAAGGCAATGCGCTCACTGTGCACACCACCCAAAAGAATCACAGCACTGCCCAACTTATTTTTCAGTTGATCCATCAACACCAATAAGTCTTTACCTTCAACACCATCAAGCCGTGCAGCCAAGACCTTAACACCATTGACTTCAACCGCTGCAGAGGCCAAATCACTGCCTGCGGCAATCGCGGCTTTAGCTTTGAGCTGCTCAACTTCTTTTTCTAAGCTGCGTTGCTGATCCAGCAAGGCTTGCAGCTTATCCAAGACATTGTCACGGGTGCCTTTAACCAAGGTCATCGCTTGCTTAAGCTGCTCCTCGGCGCCATTCAACCAATTCCACGCGGCAACACCAGTGACCGCTTCGATACGGCGCACGCCCGCTGCCACACCACCTTCACTGGTGATTTTAAACAGGCCAATATCACCGGTACGCTCAGCATGAATACCACCGCAGAGTTCCACCGAGAAACCATCAGCCATACTCAGCACGCGTACTTCATCACCGTATTTTTCGCCAAACAAGGCCATTGCGCCTTTTTCTTTGGCCGTTTCAATATCCGTGACCTCAGTGCACACTGGGGTGTTGTTACGAATCTCTTGGTTGACGCGCTCTTCTAACGCTTTCATTTGCTGCGCGGTGACGGCTTCAAAGTGGCTGAAGTCAAAACGCAAACGCTGGCTATCGACCAGCGAGCCTTTTTGCTGCACATGCTCACCTAAAATCTCACGCAGCGCGGCGTGTAATAAATGCGTCGCTGAGTGATTTAACGCGGTGGCATGGCGTACTTGATCATCCACTTGCGCCGATAGCGTGTCGCCAACTTGCACAGTACCTTGCGTAATAGCGCCGTGGTGCAAAAATGCATGACCGCTTTTGGTCGTATCAGTAATCTCAATACGTAGATTATTGGCCGTTAAATAACCGCAATCACCCACTTGGCCACCGGACTCGGCATAAAAAGGCGTGCGATCTAAGACAATAACCACTTGATCGCCTTCTAAAGCGCGCTCAACGCTGACACCCTCTTTAAGAATCATCAGAATCTTCGCATCGGATTGATGCGTCTGATAACCCAAAAACTCAGTTTCGCCGTCAATTTTAACCAGTGCGTTATAATCGATCGCAAAGGAGCTGGCGGAACGCGCACGCTCACGCTGCGCCTGCATTTCCCGCTCAAAGCCTTCCTCGTCAACCGTCAACTCGCGCTCGCGGGCGATATCAGCCGTTAAGTCCATTGGAAAACCGTAGGTGTCATACAGTTTGAACACGACCGATCCTGGGATCACATCACCTTCGAGATGGGCTAAATCTTGCTCAAGAATACGCAAGCCCTGCTCTAGGGTCTTAGCAAACTGCTCTTCTTCAGTTTTTAAAATACGCTCAATGTGCGCTTGCTGCTGCTTCAGTTCTGGGAATGCTTCACCCATTTCTTCTACCAGCGCCGCCACAATCTTGTAGAAGAAACTGTCCGTGGCACCGAGCTTATTACCGTGACGGCAGGCGCGACGAATAATGCGCCGCAGCACATAACCACGGCCATCATTAGATGGCACCACGCCATCAGCAATTAAAAAGCTGCAGGAACGAATATGATCGGCAATGACTTTCAACGATGGATTGTCATTGTTCTCACACCCCACGGCTTGAGCGACAGCGCTGAGCAGATGCTGGAACAAGTCAATGTCATAGTTAGAATTAACGTGTTGCAGTACCGCGCTGATACGTTCAAGGCCCATGCCCGTATCCACACTAGGCGCTGGCAATGGATGCAGCACACCGTCAGCGGTGCGGTTGAACTGCATAAAGACGTTATTCCATATTTCGATATAACGGTCGCCATCTTCTTCTGGAGAACCTGGAGGACCACCCCAAATATGCTCGCCATGATCAAAGAAGATCTCTGAACACGGGCCGCAAGGTCCAGTATCGCCCATCGCCCAGAAGTTATCCGATGCATAAGGCGCACCGCCGTTATCACCAATACGAATCATGCGCTCTGTGGGAATACCGACTTCTTTAACCCAGATATCATAGGCTTCATCATCGGTTTCATAGACCGTCACCCAGAGTTTATCTTTGGGCAGATTGAGCCACTTTTCGGAGGTTAAAAACTCCCAAGCGTAATGGATCGCGTCACGTTTAAAGTAATCACCAAAGCTGAAGTTACCCAGCATTTCAAAGAAAGTGTGATGACGCGCGGTATAACCGACGTTTTCCAAGTCATTATGCTTGCCACCGGCACGAACGCATTTCTGGCTACTGACAGCACGTGTGTAGGCACGCTTTTCTAAACCCAAGAAGCAGTCTTTAAACTGATTCATGCCCGCGTTGGTAAACAATAGCGTTGGGTCATTGGCTGGAATCAATGAGCTGGAGGCTACGCGGGTATGACCCTTTTCTTCAAAGAAGCGAAGGAAGGCTTCACGGATTTCTGCGCTTTTCATATATTCTTCCACAATTAAATAACGGTCATGCGTAATAAACGCAGGCGAGTAAGCGACTAAAAATGCGCATTATAGCGTTGATGGGCACTTAGTGCAGCGTTTAGTAACGGTCGCTGTGCAGGATCAGTGATTGCACTCATCGGTATGCACATGCTCATCTTCAAGCAGATCAGTTGGATCAGCTGGCTCCATTTCTAACTGCAAACTGACTAAGTTGGTTGCTAACGGACGTAACAAAAGGTTGGCGTACTCGCTGTCGCCCTCTTCCACATCGACACCAATGAGTAATTGACCATTACCGGCTGTTTGCACCCAAATTTCTTTACCCTGCCAAATCACTGCAAAGCGCGTGCAAGAGGCCGACGTTTGTTCGCCATCATCATTTTCCAGAAGCAACTGTAAATCTGTATTCATGCTGTGTATTACCTAAATTAAGAAAAATAAGCGCACAGTGTTTGCAGTGCAGCACTGTGCGGCAAATCGAAGTTGCATTACGCCTGTGTTTGGCTGATAAACTCGATGATCGCACGCTCAAAACGTGCCAATCCATCATCCAAATCAGCCTGTTCAATCAATAGGCTCGGAGCAAAACGTATAACATCAGGACCGGCCACCAGCACCAGCAGATCAGCGCGCTCAGCGGTGGCCATTAATGCCCCAGCTTTACCTTTGTAAGTTTGATTGAGCACGGCACCAACCAGTAAGCCTTTGCCACGGACCAACTCAAAAAGGTTGTATTTCTCGCCCAATGCACGCAATTTTTCGCGTAAATATTCACCTTTAACCAGCACAGCATCGAGCACTGCAGGAGTGTTAATAATATCCAGCACAGCTTCACCGACAGCGCACGCCAGTGGATTACCACCAAAGGTGGTGCCATGGGTGCCAACGGCTAAATGCTGAGCATATTCATTGGTGGTAAGCATCGCGGAAATAGGAAAACCGCCACCTAAGCTTTTAGCAGTGGTCAATACATCGGGGGTAACACCGTAGTGCTCGTGGGCAAACAACTTACCGCTTCGGCCCATTCCTGATTGCACTTCATCAAAAATCAGCAGCGCATTATATTTATCACACAGTGCACGCACACCTTTGAGGTAAGCTTGCTCAGCGGGTAATACACCGCTTTCACCTTGAATCGGCTCTAAAATAACGGCGCAGGTGCGCTCTGAGATCATAGCTTCCATAGCGGCTAGATCATTGTATTGCACATGGCTGATGCCTGCTGGACGTGGACCAAAACCTTCAGAGTACTTTGGTTGCCCACCCACATTAACGGTGAACACGGTTCGGCCGTGAAAACTATTTAGTGCGGAAATAATTTCGTATTTATCTTCACCAAAACGATCATGCGCGACTCTACGTGCCAACTTCAGCGCTGCTTCATTGGCTTCTGCGCCTGAGTTACTGAAAAACACGCGATCAGCAAAAGTCGCTGCAGTCAGCTTACGTGCTAAACGCAGGGCTGGCTCATTGGTAAAGACGTTGGAGACATGCCAAAGCTTGTGTGCTTGAGTGGTTAATGCCTCAACCAGCGCAGGGTGGCAGTGGCCTAAGCCATTGACGGCAATCCCACCGGATAGGTCAATCAGTTCTCGTCCACTTTGATCCCAAAGTCGCGATCCTGAACCGCGCACTGGCACAAAGCCTGCGGGTGCATAGTTTGGGACCATAACTTGATCAAAATCAGCGCGACTGACCTGCGCCTCTTGAATGGACATGCCTGTTCTCCTGGATAAAATCCTGTTAGGTAAAAATCACTTGGGAAAATATTTTGCTGGACGTGCGGTATTTTATAGTACTCGCAGCAACTCTGCTTGCGCATACCGATCCAATGCAGCAGTTTAAACCTAGATCAACAAAAAGCGCAGAGCAAAACCGCTTTTTCTATGTGATTTGCCGTATTTAGTCGCTTTCCTAATGCCTTCAGCCGGAGTCACTGCTTTAAAAGCGCCATGCGCCAAGCTCGCAAACAGCACAGCTGATCAACGAGTACCTTATGAGTGTCGTAACGAATGAGTAACTCTGCGTAAGCTGCACTGCAGGCAGGCTGCCCGCGCTGCCAAAAAAGCGTCATGCGCGAAACTCGCAAACAACACCGCAGATCAATGAGTACCTTGTAGGTGTCGCGACAAGCGAGTCATGGATGACGAAGCGCCCGAATCGGGTCAGGATGACCCGTTGAGGGAAAAGCGATACCTACAAGGGACGGCATGCGCATAACGTTCTGGCTACTTTGCTGTGCTAAAAAACAGTAACTCTGCGTAAGCTGCAATGCGGGCAGGCTGCCCGCGCTCCCAGACAAGTGCATGCTGTGCTTCGGAGCAAGCC
>RRZU011300172.1_pt1 | contig 13728 bp, 10 predicted proteins | sample 2165561 | NCBI WGS metagenome assembly RRZU01 (sample SAMN10456909, study PRJNA506462) | wastewater metagenome | isolation source: wastewater sludge | place: USA: Moscow, Idaho
CAATGTATCATAAAAATGTTCTTTATTCCCCGCACCACCAGATGCGATCACTGGAATATCAACATTCTCTGCAATGATTCTTGTCAGTTCATTGTCATATCCTGCTTTCGTTCCGTCACAGTCCATGCTTGTTAACAGGATCTCTCCTGCTCCGCGGCGGTTTGCTTCCATGGCCCATTCTACAGCATCTAAGCCTACATCGATTCTTCCACCGTTCTTGTATACATTCCATCCGCTTCCATCGGCTCTGCGTTTGGCATCAATCGCTACAACAACGCACTGGCTTCCGAATTTGTCTGCAGCATCATTGATCAAATCTGGGGTATTGATCGCTGAAGAGTTGATGGAAATCTTATCTGCTCCTTCTCGTAAGATAGCCTTAAAATCCTCAACCGTACGGATTCCTCCACCGACTGTAAATGGGATAAATACCTTTTCTGCGACTTTTCTTACCATATCGATCATGATATTTCTTGCATCGGATGATGCTGTGATATCTAAGAATACAAGCTCATCTGCACCTGCTTTGTCATATGCTGCTGCGATCTCTACCGGGTCTCCGGCATCAATCAGATTAACGAAATTGACACCTTTTACGACGCGTCCTGCTTTGACATCTAAACATGGGATAATTCTCTTTGTATGCATCGCCAATTCCTCCTATAGTGAAACGAAGTTCTTTAAAATCTGTAGTCCTACGGTGCTGCTCTTTTCCGGATGGAACTGGCAGGCAAAGATGTTGTCTTTCTCTACTGCTGCGTGAATCTTCACACCATATTCGGTTGTTGCTGCTACGATATCTTCATCGTCTGCCTGAAGATAATAGGAATGTACAAAATATACATATGGATTATCTGGAAGTCCTTTGAATAATCTAGAACCTTCTTTAACTTTGATATTATTCCATCCCATATGTGGAATCTTTAAATCTCCACTCTTTGGAATTCTTAAGATCTTTCCTGGTAATAATCCAAGTCCTTTCACCCCTGGTCCTTCATCACTAGATTCAAACATTAACTGTAGCCCAAGACAGATCCCTAAAAATGGAATATTCTTCTCTACGACTTCATGAATCGTATCTTCTAATCCATAATGACGAATCTTCTCCATCGCATCTGCAAATGCTCCAACTCCTGGAAGAATGACTTTGTCGCTGTTTACGATCTCATCGTGATCTCTTGTGATGATTGCTTCTTCTCCGAGGTAATTCAGTGCTTTCTCAACACTTTTGATATTTCCTGCATCATAATCGATAATCGCTATCATAGGCTGTCTCCTCTATTCGTGTGCTATGTTTAAAAAGTCACGGCTGTCCATCTTGATCCCGATTCCTTTTTCTTTGATCTCTTTTCCAATCTGGTAAAGTGAATGATGCACTCTTACAAAAGTTGCTTTCTCATTGTAGAATGCCATCTTCTCGAAAGGCCAGCGGAACAAACTTGGAACTTCAAAACCTTCTCCTAATTCTAATATAAAAAGCTTTTTATTTAAAGTGTTTTGGAGCCATTTCGTATAACTTGCCCATGAATTTAGGTAGGCTCCTTCGATATAGATGGATTTTGTCTCTTCTGTACGGACATTAAAGATTAATTGTTTGCCACACTTTGGACACTCCAGATGTTCGATCTTACCTGTTTTCTCGTAATAGTCAATTAGATCTTTAAGTCCTAAGTTGGCTGGATAGAGCTGTTCATCACATGGTCCGCTGCACTGGAAGAAATCACCGTTGCCACATGGTGCAGTAACATGATCTTTCTTTAAATGAGTATGATATAATAATCCATCATCATTGCTTGTCACTACAAAATATTCTTTTCCTTCTAAAACTTCTTCTAATTCTTTGAACAGATCTGTCTCTTTCATAGATAATAAATATTCTCTTTCGTAGACTGTTCTCATCCATTTGGAATCTTCATCATCTTTGCCGATCAGATTCTGATAATGTTCATTTGTGATTGCTTTCTTAAAATCGATCAGACGGTCTGCACGTAATTCTCGTCCGATTCCAACTAATACAAGGTCTGCATCTTGAATCTGGTCTTTGTAATCTTTTAACATATTTCTTTCATCCTTTTTATCCTTATTTGCCAAAGGAAACCAGCTTACACTGATTTCCCCTGCTTTTACTCTTTCTATATCATACCACAAGAATCGTTTCCTTGTCTGTATTATTTTTACATTGAATCATACTATTCGGATTCAGAATCTGCGGATTCTACTTCAAAGTAAAATTCTACTCCACCTTCTACATTCGTAACTCCGTAATCTTTGCCATGGGCTTTCATCGTAGCTTCAACGATAGACAATCCAATTCCGCTTCCACCGTATTCTCTTGTTCTTGCCTTATCGACTTTATAAAATTTTACCCAAAGCTTATCGATATCTTCCTGTGGAATATGATCTCCTGTATTGAATACTTTGACTCTTAAGTCCTTTCCATGCTGACAATAGCTTACTTTGATGATTCCTCCATCTGTAACATGATTTCTTGCATTGCTCAAGTAGTTATTCACAACCTCTTCGATCATAAATTCATCTGCCCACACATGTGTCTCTGGTTCATCAAAAATAATCTGAACTCCTTGTTTCTCCACAAGGATCTTACTTGCTTCCACCATATTTTGAATCATTTCCGTAATATCAAATCGTTCCATGTTAACCTGATTATTTCCAAACTCAATCTGATTGAGTGTCAGCAGTTTCTGAACCATCCTGTTCATCTTCTTTGCTTCATCTGCGATAACGTCACAGTAGAATTCCTTGCTTTCTTCGTCATCTAAGATATTGTCTTTCAGCCCTTCTGAATATCCTTGGATCAATGCGATCGGCGTCTTTAATTCATGTGATACATGGGATAAGAATTCCTTTCGCATCTCATCAATCTGAACTTTCTGCTCAATATCCTTTTGAAGCTCATTGTTTGCCGTTTTTAGTTCTGAAATAGTTAATTCCAATTTAGACGATAGCTCATTGATACTGTTCCCAAGCCTTCCAAGTTCGTCATCTGATCCTGTTGGTACTTTTACATCAAAATCAAGATGCGACATCTGATTCGCTGCTTTTGCCATATCTTCGATTGGCTTTGTAAACTGGCGGCTGTATAAATACATTGCCACTGCACCACAAACGATCAAGACCAATCCAACATACATCGTAAACTGTCCTGATAATCTTGCACTTGTCTGAATACTTTCCATCGGTGTGCTAATGATCACCGTATAATCATCCTCCAGATATCCGATCAGATTAATACTTGTTCCAATACTCTTATTGGAATTGGTCATAACTGCATATCCCTGTTTGCTGATCTCATTACTGATTCTGTCCAGATTATTATTTAGAATATTCCAAAGGTTTTTATACATAAAACTCTTTTCGCCTTCTGAGCTATATACATTCTGTCCTGTCGAATCATTGATCATAATTCTATAATTATACTTTTTGGCAATCTCATCAACATCATTCTTACGAACTGTATCCTTCTTAAACACTTTCTGTATCTCACAGTATGATTCCTTAATTGCCTTTTTCTCTTTTTCTGTATAGTATGTTTTAAGCATCGTAAGATTTACTAATACAGACAATAAGATCACCGATGTCATGATAATGATCAGCATCAAAGTCATCTTTACTCGGACTGAACGGTTTTTTAATACTCTCTTTTTCAATTCTCTTCAACCTCAAATTTATATCCCATGCCCCAGATCGTATGAATGTAAGAACCTTTCTCGCCAAGTTTACTTCTTAATTTCTTCACATGCGTATCAATTGTTCTGGCATCTCCAAAATAGTCATAATTCCACACCTGATTTAAGATACTCTCTCTTGTAAGTGCTCTTCCCTGATTGGACATAAAGTATTGTAACAATTCAAATTCTTTATAACTTAAATTGATTCCTTTCCCATCTATCGATACATGGTGTCCTCCAACATCCATCACGATTCCGCCTGCTTCTAACTGTTCACCTTCTGTCTGAACCGTTCTTCTTAAAAGAGCTTCCACTCTGGCTACTAAAATCTTTGGGCTGAATGGCTTGGAGATGTATTCATCCACCCCAAGTTCAAATCCAAGAAGCTCGTCCTGTTCCTGATCCTTGGCTGTCAGCATGATAATCGGAACTTTCGATACCTTACGGATCTCTTTGACAACTTCCCATCCGTCCATCTTCGGCATCATAACGTCTAAGACTAAAAGATTGATTCCTTTTGTAGAATAAAAGGTATCAACCGCTTCTTCACCATCCTGTGCTTCTAGTACCTGATAGCCTGCTCTTGTGAGAAAGTCTTTCACTAGCTTTCGCATTCTGCTTTCATCATCCACAACTAATATCTTTAATTCACTCACCTTATATCTTCCTCCTGATTTTATTTTTATACGATCATTTATAATACTGTACTTCCTATCGAGTAAAAAACAGCTTTTCTCATTTTGTTGATTTTATTCTATCATAGGATTATGTCAAAACTGTGAATGTTTGTTATGAATTTACAATCGTAATTTTACGACATACATAACATATGCAAAAAAGGAGCTTTACAGATAAAATTCTGCAAAACTCCTTTATTATACTCTCGTATTTTATTAAATTCATTGGATTATTCAGAAATTGCTTTGATCTTCTCAAGTCCAAAAACGATTGCAATACCGATAATAAAGAATACCGGATGGAACGTATGAAGTGTCATTGCTGCCTTCGTATTCTCCAGTGTTGTTGGTCCCATAACGATTGCATATAAAGACCCGATCATCATTCCAATGACAAAATAAATCATTGCTGAACGATGATTTTCCAAAGCTCTCTTGATCAATTTAATGACAAGTGCGATCCCTGTTAAGACTCCAAGTCCGAAGATCACAACAACTGGACAGTAAGACAGATTTAGATGCATTACTTCTTTAACAGCAGTGATCACTGGAACGTATAATCCAAAGATCAAAAGCATAGTTGATCCTGAAATCCCAGGAAGCACCATTGCTGAAATTGCTACCATTGCTACCGCAAAGATGTAAATACCAAGTGTAACATTTAAATGTTCTACACTGACACTGATACCTTTTCCAGATACCGGATTAAAATATGTGATCGCTGCAACTAATACAACTCCGATCACTACAAAAATGATATTCTGATATTTCCCTTTTAAGGAATCCCTCTCTTCTTTACAGATCATTGGAATCGCAAAGATGATAAGTCCTAAGAATAAGGAACTGATCTCATAGATCTTATCATCAAAAATACTAGCCAGAACAGAAACCGCTGCCCCCATTCCGATTACCCATCCAATTCCAATTCTTATTAAAAACTTGATTGCTTCGATTCTTTCTTCTTTTGTTCCTGACATCAAATGATCGAGTGATGTGATAAACTTGTCATAAAATCCAAGTAAGAACGCAACCGTTCCACCAGATACACCCGGAACGCTGTCAGCTAATGCCATACAAAATCCTCTGATAAAATTTAGCATACTACCTCTTTCTCCTGTTATTTGTTAATATACAACTCATAGTATTGTAACATACCTTTTTTTTAGAAGAAAGTATGAAATAAAATACGCATATACTCATCTGATATCTATAAAGACTAAGAAGATATTAACAATAAAACCTCTTCCAACTTAGCAAGATCGATCGGTTTAGATAAATGTCCATTCATCCCACTTGCAAGAGACTTTTTCACATCTTCATCAAATGCATTCGCACTCATTGCTATGATTGGAATCTCCTGACAATCTCTTCTTGAAAGTCTTCGAATCTCTTTGGTTGCCTCAAGCCCATCCATCACTGGCATCATGATATCCATAAAAATAAGATCATAATATCCTGGAGCACTTGCTTTGATCTTATCCAATGCTTCTTGTCCATTATAAACAGATTCCACGATCACTTTATAGTCCTTTAGTATCGTTGTAATGATTTCCATATTCAGCTCATTATCTTCTGCGATCAAAATTCTCTTTCCTTCCACATTTAATGGATGATCCTCTGCTTTCTTTACCTCTTCCTGATCTTGTGCAAGTTCCAGTGTCACATGAAATCCAAAGATACTTCCTTTTCCTAACTCACTTTGAAGTTCAATCTCTGAATCCATCATATGAACTAAACGATTACTGATTGCAAGTCCCAGTCCTGTTCCTTGTCTTCTTGCGAGATCAGAATTATCGGCCTGCTCAAAACGTTTGAAAATGATCTCCTGCTTATCTTTTGCAATTCCACATCCATTATCCTGCACCGCAAAATAAACATCAGAATGTTTCTCATCCATAGCTGTTTCTTTCACGATCAGTGAGATATATCCAGCTTCATCACAATATTTGACCGAATTACTTAAGAAATTCACAAGAATCTGATTAAGTCTTAGTTCATCGCATATGAATGTATGGTGAATCAGTTCAATCTGTTTTACAAAATGTAGCTTCTTTTGCTTTATCTTTGATTCCATCACAACGCTTAGATCTTCGATCACTTGATTCAATGAATATTTCTTTTTTACAAGCTGCATCTTCCCACTTTCAATCTTGCTCATATCAAGAATATCATTCAAAATGCCAAGCAGATATGTAGAAGAACTCTGAATCTTTCTTAAACAATCCATTCTTCTTGCTTCCCCTTGATCTTCTCTTAAAGCAATCTCCGTCATACCGATAATACCATTCATTGGTGTCCTGATTTCATGTGACATTCGTGCAAGGAAATCAGATTTTGCCTGAGCCAGGAGATTGTGACGTTGCAGGTTCATTCGGTTTTGGATGATCGCACTAATCTCTTCTAACTGTTTCTGCTCTTTCTCCTCATAAATATATTGACGCTCTACTCCAATAAATAATACACTTCCAGAATATTCTCCATCATCAAGCATATGGAAGATCATACCATCTTGTTCTTTGACAAAGTCTTTCAGTAATGGTTCCTGACGCAGCTTTTGTGTGATTGGAAGAATCTTTTGCTTAATGTTATTTTTTATGAAATCTGCATATTGTGTTGCATTACAATGTACGATTCCGCTCCATTTTTGCGTATCTTCCTGTTTCCACTGATAGGAATAGCTATTTACCAGATATTCTTTGCTAAAGTTTATGATCTCAAGATTTTTAAGATGACAAACTTCCTGAAGTTTCAGAGCAAGTACATCCATTGCAACCTTCATATCACTACTACGGTCAAATAAATTTAATGCCAATGATGACAGACTCATTTCTTTTAGCTTTTCAAAAATTGGGCGTTCTTCAATCTTCATATCTTTAGGAATGATCTGTTCTTCTTTGGATAATTCTTCATAACAAAGTTCTTTCATCTGCTTGCTTTTTGCTAGCTGTAAAGCTTTTTCTGTCTGTTTTAGCATTTCCCATATATCATCGTCCTTTGATATCATAGATATTCCTGCCTTAAAGCTTAATTCCTGATAATCTTTATGAATCATATTTTCAAAATCTTCTCTGATCAGATCAAGAAGTTGTTTCATATCATCTACACTTTTGTGTGGAATCCAGATTACAATCTTTCCTGCATTTCCACGAATAAAAATAGCATCGTTGATCTTCTGCTCTATACATTCTCTACGAATGATCTTTGCTAAATGTTCCAGTATCAGGTCTCCAAATACCAGACCATATTTTTGGTTTAATTTTGTAAACTGATCAATCTCAAGTTCTGTGAATACTGACTTATGAACCTGTTTCATTCGTAACATGATTTCATTAATTCCATGTTCCAAACGGTAAAACTTCGTTGTAGAATCAAGAATCTGTTTATTTTTCTGTGCTTCTTCTAACATCTTGTGCTGCTGAATGTCATGTACACAGGCAACCACACGATCATATTCTCCATTCTCATCCTTCATCACACTTCCCGTCAGATTTACCCATTTATAGTCTTTATGAACATTCTCTCTTAAACGGCATTCAATATTCAATTTCTTCTCGTCTGTCTTAAAAATGTCAAATACTTTCTTGCGGTCTTCCGGATGGATACACTCGTTTCTTAAATATTCTGGATGGTCTTTGCATTTCCAGACTCCATCAAATCCTTTGCTGTTTACAATTTCAAGGATCTTATCCTTCTTACGATAAGTAAAGAACAAATCATTGGATGTCTCTACTGCAATCTTATAACGTTCTTTTTCTTCCAACAGCCTATCTTCTGCTTCTTGCTGTGCATCTGTCAATGTTTCGATCACTTCATGAAGTTCATTGATTTCTTTGATCGATGATGATCCATACTGATGAATTTTCTTAACCCCGCCTCTTACACTTTCAGCAAGCGTATATACTGGTTTTGTCACATAACGTATCAAAATATATAAAAGGATAACTGCACATAATGTACTTCCTATGATTGTTGCAATGATCCACATATATACCTGATTCCCAAGTCCATAGATAGAATCCTCTGTAACAAATCCACACAATGTCCACTTCGTATCCTCATATGGTACATTATTACTATATAATTTTAGAGGTTTTGTGATCGCATAGATTCTTTGCGTTCCAACAAAAGCATCCTTCACTTTATATAATTCTTTTCCTGTTTGTTGTTGTAATTTTAAAGTCTTTCCAACTCTTGCTGCTGCATCATAAAGTGTTCCTTTTCCACTGATGATCTCATAAGTTTTATCAGAATCATCCGACTGATCGATCGTCAATGCATATCCTGCATTTCTTGAAGTATCAAGATCATGTACAGAATAGTAACTGTTTAAAAAATCCAAGGAAATCTCCACTCCCAAAACTCCATAGATTTCTCCATCATACTTCAAAGGTACAGAATAAGTGATCATCTTATGATCATCCAAATAACTGTCTTCCAAGATAAATGGCTTAGCCCAATAGCCAAGATCGACCATCTTACTGTCTTTATATTTCTGTGCCGCTATGTATGGCTGATAATAAAAATCATCGGCACTTCGCTGTCCATTTCCACAAAAATGGAAATTGGTTACCCACGGACTATCTAAGGAAATCTTCTCATTATGAGACAGCTTCTTACTGCCACGTTCCATTAGTAAATCTGTATTCGAAACTGTCTTAGACTGTGGATTAGAATCTCTTACAAAAACTCCTTGATAATCTGCTTCTTTTGAAATATCCTGGTCATTCGCCAGTACTAGGAAAACACCAGATGTTGTATTATACTGTAGTGTACTCAAAAGCTGTGGGAATACCTTTTCCAGATACTGCCCCTGTAATTCTTTTGATTTCAAAAACTGCTTTATCGTTTTATGATCACTTTTTAATAAATTCTCGAGATTCAGTGAAAGCCCATCACTCTCTTTGTAGATCGTACGCCATTTCTCATTCATATCATTTTGCAGGATCAACTGGTTTTTCTCTACCATATGCGTATCCATCTGTATCGTATTATCTTCCAGACTCTTCTTGATCCCGCTCAGTACAAGTGTCAAAAACGGTATACTCCCCTGGATCAATATGATCACAAGCATCGGTATTAACATGATCTGCAATAATGATCTCTTCTTTTTCACGCTCTGTCTCCCCTGTTACTATGAAACTTTCATTTCGTTTCCTTTGCTTCCTGTGCTTTCTCAAGTGCACTGCAAAATCCCTGATACCATGTTTCAAAATTCTTATCTGATGTGTATTGCTTTAACACACTTTCTCTGGATGCACCTGCCTTGATCGCTTTATCAATGGCAGCTTTATCTGCAGTTGCCTGATCGGATAAATTATAGTCCAAGACTTTTCGCATACTATATCCATTCTTGAATGTCTTTGTTGTGTAAAATTTTGTTTTATCAAAATTATCCAATGTGTTCTTCAGACAATCGTAGGTTTTATCATCTACTTTGATCTTCTTATCTTTGATCATCTGATCCACACTCTTCATATTGTTGGCTTCTTTCAAAACTGGCAGATAAGAAGATTCACAAACAAATTCAAGGTTTTGTTTTTTCTTTGAAAACCATTTTAAAAATACAGTTGCTGCATATTCGTGTTTATCATCTGATTTCGTCACTGCCATTCCAGCACCCTGCTGCACTTTATAATTTTTTCCACCTTTCATGATCGGTGCTTCTAATACTTTATAATCAATCTTATGAGAACCCTTATCTTCTTCTACCTTATCCGGGAAATAAAATGCAGAAGACGTAGAACCTGTATATGCAATAATATTTCCTGTCTTCACATCGTCAGATCTGAATCTTCCGTAAGATGCAAAATAGCCACTCACATATGGTACATAATAGTTTTCCCATAAACGTTTTATGGAGTTTTTATCTACATTCACTGTTACTTTTCCATCTTTGACTCTAAATAATTCCTGACCCATCTGCTTCATTCCGATCACAAAATAATTTGACATGGAATCTCTTCCATAGAATGCTTTTCCATCATTTGGTGTATTCGGTGTCTTTGCATCTGTCCATTCATAGTATTTCTTTGCTACTTTTGTGATTCCCTCTGTTGTCTTCAGGTCATCCGTTGTCACTTTCATTGCCTTGGCAAATGGTTCCCAGTCTGTCGTATTTAAAAGCATTGCTTCCGTTGATTTAGCAACTGGAAGTAAATACAGCTTTTTATCGTTATTTAAATATCCTTCTTTGATGTAGGAATCTATATATTTTGAAAGTTCTTTCTTCGTAAAATATGGTGATAGATCTGCTAATTTTCCCTTTTTCTGGATGGAATATGCCGTATCTGCATAAGTTGAAAAAATATCTGGCATATCTTCTGCACCTACTTCTTCGTTTACCGAACTTGTCAATGCCTTATCAAGATCTGCAACTGATCCGTGTCCATAGCCTTCAACATAAATTCCTTGTTCTTTTCCAACGGTTGAATTAAATTTCTCTAGCAGTTTGTCAAATGTTGCCTGCTGGTTTCCATTATAATAATGCCAGACTTTTAACGTCACTGGATTATCTGGGTCTAGCTTGACCGTCTTTGCCTCATCTTTCTTTAAACTGCCACATGCTGTCAATAATGATGTGATCATCATGCATGCCATCAGTGCGGCCAGAAACCCTTTTTTCATAATATCATTCCCCCCTTATCATCATGAACTACTTTTTTCATTATAACATGATTTTTTTATTTGAAATAGAAAAATATAGAAAACAAGGAAGTTTTTATACCTTTTTTGAGATATAAAAACTTCCTTGTTTTTTTATTTATTCATTTGCCGCACGAAGGATCGTAGCTCCTCCTGCAACAATATCTCCATCATAGAATACAACGGCCTGTCCCGGTGTGATCGCTCTTTGTGGGGCGTCAAAGACAACTCTCACTTCATCTTCCCCTGTCATATAAACTCTGCAAGGAACTTCCGGACTATTATAACGGATCTTCGCCATCAGTCTCATACCATCTTCAAATGCTGGTACAGACATACAGTTAACTTTATTTCCATATAAAACATTGGCAAATAAATCCTGCTTGTCTCCGACGACGACCTCATTCGTATCTTTATCTACTTTAATGACATATCCTGGTTTCTTCAAGGATAGTCCCAAACCTCTTCTCTGTCCTACAGTATAGTAGATGATTCCTTTGTGCTGTCCTAAGACATTGCCTTCTGGATCTACAAAATTTCCTTTTGGAATCTTTGTTCCAGTTGTCTCTTCAATAAATTCACCATAGTTATCATCTACAAAGCAGATATCCTGACTATCAGGCTTCTTAGCTACTAAAAGTCCGATCTCTTCTGCGATCGCTCTGACTTCATCTTTGGTATATGCCCCGATTGGCATGAGTGTTTTGGAAAGCTGATTCTGAGTCAGATTATACAGGGCATAGGTCTGATCTTTCTTCTGTGTCTTAGAACATTTTAATGCGTAACGTCCGTTATCAAGCTTTGTGATCTGTGAATAATGTCCGGTTGCAATATAGTCTGCTCCAATATCTAAGCAACGCTTTAACAAGGACTCCCATTTTACATAACGGTTACATGCGATACATGGATTTGGAGTTCTTGCATTTAAATATTCTTCACAGAAATAGTCAATGACTTTATCTTTGAAGTCTTTTCTGAAGTTCATAACATAATGTGGGATTCCAATTGCCTGTGCAACACGTCTTGCGTCATCAACCGCTGATAATCCACAGCATCCGCCATTCTCCTCCTGAACAAACTCATCTTCTTCCTGCCAGATCTGCATTGTCACACCGATCACGTCATATCCCTGCTTCTTTAAGAGATATGCCGCAACAGATGAGTCAACACCTCCTGACATTCCAACCACGACTTTTTCTTTCACAGCTGCCTCCTAGTATTCCTCTTCTTCTTCACCTTCACTGATATCTGTTTTAGGTTCTTCTAATCCTTCGATCTTGATACCATTTTTCTCAGCTTACTTCCATAATGTTTCGCCAATTGCTACTTCTGCAAGTAAAGATCAGTTAACTTTCACTGGTGGAAGTCCGTCTAATGCTTCCATAACAGCTTTGTTTGTTACTTCTAATGCCTGCTGGATGTTCTTTCCTTTTACTAATTCTGTTGCCATACTGCTTGTTGCAACAGCTGCTCCACATCCAAATGTCTTGAATTTGACATCCTGAATGATTCCATTATCATCGATATCTAAGTAGATTCTCATGATATCTCCACATTTTGCGTTACCAACTGTTCCAACACCACTGGCGTTTTCAATTTCTCCTACGTTTCTTGGATGCTGAAAATGATCCATTACTTTCTCACTGTACATTGTGATTCCTCCTGATTTATCTATCTATAATTTTCTAGTTATTTTTCTTTACGAAATCTTCGTATAATGGTGACATCTTTCTTAATTTTGTCACGATTTCTTTGATCTTATCAACAACATAGTCCATATCTTCTTTTGTTGTTTCTTCTCCAATTGTCATACGAAGTGATCCATGAGCGATCTCATGAGGCAGTCCGATAGCTAACAATACATGAGATGGATCTAAAGATCCAGATGTACATGCTGATCCACTAGATGCACAGATTCCTGCCATATCAAGCATGATCAGTAAGGATTCACCTTCGATAAACTGGAAACTGATGTTGATATTATTTGGTACTCTCTTCACTGCATCTCCATTTAATCTGCAGTATGGAACTTCTGCTAAGATTCTCTTGATCGCATAGTCACGAACTTCTGTTTCTTTCTTGATTCTTTCATCCATTGTTGCAAATGCGATCTCGACTGCTTTTGCAAGTCCTACGATACCTGTGATATTTTCTGTTCCGGCACGTCTCTTTCTTTCCTGAGCTCCACCATGAACGAAAGAACGAAGTTTTAATCCTTTTCTGATATATAAGAATCCGATTCCTTTTGGTCCACCGAATTTATGTCCGCTGACACTTAACATATCGATGTTGTATTCATCGACATTGATTGGAATCTGTGCATATGCCTGAACTGCGTCTGTATGGAAGATGATTCCATGTTCTTTCGCGATCGCACCGATCTCTTTGATTGGCTGGATCGTTCCGATCTCGTTGTTTGCAAACATCACAGAAATTAAGATCGTATCTGGTCTGATTGCTGCTTTTAGGTCATCTAATTTTAAGATTCCGTTTTCATCAACATCGATATATGTGATCTCGAATCCTCTTTTTTCAAGATATTCACATGTATGAAGGATCGCATGATGCTCGATCTTACTTGTGATGATATGTTTTCCTTTGCTTGCATAAGCTTCTGCTGTACATTTTAATGCCCAGTTATCAGATTCAGAACCACCTGCTGTAAAATAGATGTTCTCTGGTGTTGTTCCAAGAGATTTTGCGATCGTATCTCTTGATTC
>RRZU011884574.1_pt1 | contig 13724 bp, 9 predicted proteins | sample 2165561 | NCBI WGS metagenome assembly RRZU01 (sample SAMN10456909, study PRJNA506462) | wastewater metagenome | isolation source: wastewater sludge | place: USA: Moscow, Idaho
ATGGTTAAAACAATGCGAGTGGTGATTGGGAAGGAAGAGAGTTTGTGTTGCTGCATGGGTGCGGCGTACGCACAAACGTCCTTGGAAACCCTGGCGCGAACCAAGAACTGCCTTTCTTGCCAAAAAAAAAAAAAAAAACTGGTGGGTCCTTCTTTTCAGGACATTGCGGCCAAGTACCAGACGAAAGACGCGGAAAAGCTGGTGGCCAAGGTTCAAAAAGGGGGCAGTGGGACGTGGGGGCCCGTGCCCATGCCGGCCAACATGCAAGTAACGCAGGCCGAGGCACAGACCCTGGTGACGCTGATTTTGGCATTGAAAAAGTAGGTTGGGCGCTAGCAAGCGTTTTCGTTGGATACCTAAAAACAGCTTGCATTGCGCCTTGGTTTCGTGCGATAATTGCGTTATGCAAGTCCAAACCATCTTCTCTTCGGTTCATCACCACGCCTAGCACGGCGTGACGATGGTTTTCGACCATAGCGCGCCTCTCGGCGCGTTTTTCATTTGGGGCCCGCGCCGGGTTGCAACCACCCGGCCCCGATATCAACATCAACCCAAAGGAAACCATCATGACCAGCATTCAATCCGGCAAACTTCGTGGCACACGCCTTCTCATGAACGACGAGGCCTTGGCCCAACGCACCATGGAGGCCCAGTTTCGGAGCTGCCTTCATCGCCCTTGGCTATAAAGAAGCGATCATTCCTGCCATGTGGTCGAGCGCCTCGTTCGCGCGCAAGGCCGCCACGCCCGAAATCTTGGGGCAGATGTGGACGTTCAAGGACAAAGGCGAACGCGATTGTTGCCTCATTCCAGAGGTGACTGCCCTCTTTCAGGAGATGGTGCAAACGGGAGAGATGCGGGGCGAACAGCGAATTTTCTACGTGGCGCGTTGTTACCGCTACGAGCGCCCCCAGGAAGGCCGCTACCGGGAGTTCACGCAACTGGGCGTGGAAATCTTGAATCCGAAAGGGGGTTCGGAGAAAGCAGTCGAGGAGTCCTTGGATGTGTGCAAAAAGGCGCTGGAAGGCATCGGGGTGCCATCGGACGCCTTGGAGTGGGACACCCTTGCCAAACGGGGCCTGGGGTACTACCTGGGGGGTTCTGGGTTTGAAGCGGCGTGTGGAGCCCTTGGTGCGCAACGCCAGCTGGCCGGGGGTGGAGCGTACGCGGAAGGCGCGGGGTTCGCGATTGGGTTGGAGCGGGCGTTGCTGGCGAGGGAGAGGTGCGCCGGATAAAAATTTAAGCTGCCGCTGATGCCGTATGTTAAAATGAAAAAAATTAGGAAACATATGAACAACGCTTACACCAATTTGGTTGCCTCCATCAAAAGTGAGCCCATCGCAGAAGTTATTGTCTTCGATGGCTACTCTGGGTTGGGATACAAAAATCCAGATATTGTTAAAGAGACAATGTACAACGAAATGAAAGGCAAAATCGGCAGCATGAAAGCGGTATCGGATGCACTTGGTGTTGATAGCCCGCCACTGTACGTGGTGGCCGGTGCTACTGCCGATGGCATCGGTATGTGCTACGACGTAGCAGACAGATTAAAAACGGAGGGATTCAACATTCAAACTGTTGGTATCGTTAGCTCTGCTGCAACCGTTGAGGAATCCTGGGGCAAAGCACTGCCAGACGAGCAAGCCAAGCGTTTGAACCATTTGGTGGTCGTTGACGATCCGAACAACACGTGGCAGGTTCTCAATGACAAAGGCCAAAGCCTTATGGTGGACATCGCATTTGCTAGCGGGAAGCCCGCAACGTTTTCATTTTATGGCGGCGGTGGCGTGGCAAACAGCGAGTTGAAGGAATTGGACGAGCGTTTGAACAGCGCACAGCGAAACATCGAAGTTGTTATTCGCCATGGAGAGGGCGACTTTGCTCCAAGAGAAGACAAGGCCGAAAAAAAATACCAACAAGTTATGGAAAAAGCCGTGTCTAAAGGTTCTTCTCCGCAAGAAGCTGCAGCAAAAGCGACCGTAGAAATCAATGGTACTGCTGCTTACCAAGAAGGCACTTTTTCCAAACCGATTTCGCAGACACCGGTCCAAGCCGGCTCAACCATGTCCATGGGTTAACGCAAAAGAAGGGGACCTTCTCGTATAGTAGACGGGTTATATCAATTGGCTAAAAGTGTTTTTACTGGTGACCTATCCGTAGAAGAAGCCTCAAAGTGGAGAGCACTTCGCGATAAAGACTCTGCCAGTCATACGGCAGCAATCAACACGGCCAATGTTTTGGGTGTTGAGGTCGCCACCGTTTTGCACACCTTGAAACCCAATACGCAGCGGGGGGCAATGCATGTATTCAATTCCTTCTTTCAAGAGGGTGATTTTGATTCAGCGCTTGCGTATTGCCCCGTTATGTTCAAGTCATTCCCCAAGTTGGAAAACTCTCCGCAATTAACCGAAAAACGGATTGTTGCGATGAACAAAACCACGCCACCCCGCCTAGTGGAGGCCTATAATCTTGCAAAAAAAATGTTCGAATTGGACCCGTCCAATGGAGAAGCTGCGGGTATTTACGGAAAAACGTTAAAATGTTTAGCGGAAAAAGCACGGGTGGACAGAAATCCAGAACAAGCACGTTCGTTGATGACAGAGCGTGCAAATGTGCTATTAAAAGGCTTTGAGCAATCGGGTGAATTTTACCCCGGAATCAATGCGGCCTATGCGTTTGCGGCATTGGGAGATCACAAACGTGCACAAGAAGTGGCTCAATGGTGTTCATTGAGTGCGCAGGCATCTATTGATACACGCGACTGGTGGGCTCGGGTTAGCGCGGTAGAGTCGGCCGTCATTGCAAACGACCACGACATGCTCAAAAAGTCCATGAGCCTTCTTGCGCAAGTTGAGAATGTTCAGGATTGGATGCGCGAAACAACGGTTCAAACCCTGGGTAGCTTGGACCCAGCAGTATACCCCTTGGCGAAAAACGTTCAGCAAGATATTGGTACAAACAAATATCTGGAACTCAAAGGCACACAGCCCGCCTTGCATCCTATGATTTCAAAAACCTACAGTTATCGAAACATGGGCGTTAATTTTTCGGGTGGTCAGCATATCGAAGGCAATTTGAAATTCGGTGGCCAGCTTCCCTCTCATGCGGTAAGCAGCTGGGACCGAAACGAATTCAAAAAGCTATTGGCCTTGCCATTGGACAATTGGTTGGATGCTGGAATTTCCACAAAAGTTAAAAATGCTATTGGTGTTTCGTCCTTGAATGAATGCTCAGACCCCCATAAAGTGTTGGCAGCGTTGGATGTTATTATTCGAAACAATTACGATACCGATGGCGCCCAGGTAAGGGGCTACATCGGATTGAACAAAGACACTGGTGGCTTGGAGCGGCTCGATAGTAGAGAGCACGAAGTCTTTGACACGTACATTAAAAAAACGAATGCCATGTGGTTTGGGGATAATCAGCGAAGTGCAGATAGCCGTACCAGTGTGGCGCTAAATTTCGCCATGGGTATTGGCGATTGCCGCCACCATGCTGCCAGCAAACAATTGTTGTTTGACCTCTGGCAAGAAAAGCAACTGGCCACCTTGATTCAAAAAGGGTTGACCTCATCGAGTACTGGCGATTCCATCGCAGCGGTGCAGCTTGTAGGGCAATACAATGACCTTGCGAATCTTCGGCTTCGCACTGCTGATGTAGAAGTGTCCTCGTATATTGCTGGGGACACGCCTTACGTTATACCCCGATCTTCAAAAGGAGAGCCCTTGTTCTCCGATAAAAAACGAACAGTAGAAGAGCATACGATGAATATTCTGGTTAAAACAGATTCGCAAGGTGCCGTCGTGGATGCGAACCTCTGCGATTCTTTTTACCAGAAAGAATATCAATTTGGAGCCGGTAAATTGCCAGTGTTGAATGCATTCGATGTTCAAGCCACTACCATTGCCGTAGAGAAAAATAACAGCATCCAACAGATTCCAGTATTCATCAAGCCAACGGTGTATGCTGGCGAAAGAGCGAAGCCCCAATTGGACGAAACAGGTTGTGAAGGTTTGCACATGGGCGTGCCTACATCGACGGGATCCCTGGATATTCTTCAACACCGCAAACAGTACGGAGCCCGCGCGGTATTGTTCGATGGGGCCGTGACACAAAACGTGGAAGCAGAATTATCATTTGGACTATGAGTTTTTGTCCAATTCGTAGTCGCTCAAATATTTGCGATGGCGGGCCGTACATTGGCCAAATGAGGCCACGCTTGAATACTGCGTCTTTGCAGGACCATCGCTTTATCTAACGCTCTTTGAAGAGCATGGAGTCGCCGGCAAAAGTCACGCTTTGAACTGAATAGTGTTCAGGAAATTGCTACGATAATTTTTCAGATATACAGTGGTTGAAACCTCTCTCTACTCTGGTAAACTGAATGCATAACCGGACAAAATCATGACATCCGACCAAGCAGCCTTAGCCAACCATTCACGATCTTCGCTTTACGAAGCGCTCGACATGCAGGAAGAAAAGCAAAAGGAGAGCGAAAGCATTCACATTTCGAGCGTTGTGGTCGGCCTTGCGTACACAGGCATTTGGAACGCGGGTCTTGTCGCTGCAGCGCTTCAACCGGAAAACAATCTTATGTCTGCCGCGATAGGTGCGCCAGGCTTGCTTTTAACGGGTTGTCTGGTTCGCGATTGGTGCAAAACGCGCCGCGATGCAAAAGAGCCAGAGCCCATTGGCAAGGCGGTAACAACAGCTGCGCGCCATATGGGGAAAACCTGGAGCAAGCTTAGCCTTGCAGCCTTGGGCGCCGCAGCTATTGCAAGCACGATGTTTGCAGCACATGTAGCAAGCCCAGATTACGATTATGCCCAACTCAAATCCAGTACATCCTTGACGCGCCTTGCAGAACCCGGCGTTTCCAACAAAATACTGGAAAGCTTCAATATGCAGGGCATTGCGAACAACATCAATTCACGGGGCAGCACAACGCCACTGGCCAGTGCCGAAACTACGATCAAGGATTTGTCATCTTCTACGCGCGGCATCGCCTTGGAGAGGACCGAAATTCTGAAACAGGCCAGTATCGATTATTTGCGCGCGGCGTTGGCCAATAAGGACGGACCGGCCTACAAGAGCGTGTTCCAGAAATCGGAAAGTCAAACCATTGCAAATTCACCGTATCTGAAGGAAATTCTACCGGATTCGGTCAAAACCGAATTTGCGACGGAGGCCTTGGCAAATATCAGTGCCATCCAAGTGAGGTCGATGGGAAAACGAAAGGTCAGCGGCGAGCTCAAAAACAGCTACACGTATTCGCTAATTCAGTTGTGTCGGTATGCCAACAATCCCGAGACAAAGGAAGCAGTCAATCAAAATTGGCTGGCCATGGCCACCAAGGTTTCCGGTCCGGGCACGTCCCCAAGTGCCTTTCACAAGGACATCAAAGCCAAGGTTGAACTGGCTTGTGGCGATACCAGCTTCATGCCTTGACACGAGTTGCTGAGCGCATTGCCGTTCCATAGACGACCGCATGGTATTGTCGGGTCATTTTGTTCCACTGGCGATACCATGCCGTCCAGGCGTTGGGAACACAGCCGGCAGTGGTACGTCTGCACTCATGCAACAACATTATGATCGCCATTCAACCCATGCGAGAAAAACGCCCCGGTGCCAACCGGGGCGTCATCCCAACTACTTAGGCATCAATCTGGCACTCCTGTGCCATTTTCTCCAGCATGCACATCTGGCTGTTCTCTTTGAGTTGAAGCAAATCATGCGTGAGGGTGCGCAAGTACCAATGCAAGAGTGAGGGCCCGCCGCTGGACAGCGTCCATGGCACGTAGGCGCCTTTGGCGTGGTCCCAAAACCGAACGATTCTGAACTGGCGAAAGCCATCCAATTTGTTCAACGGAACATAAGGCGGCACAAAGGCACGCAGCTCCGTGTCTTTCTCTTGCAAATAGACGGTGCTTTTGTGCGAGTATGGGACTTTGTCAAGCCATGGGCTGGTGTAGTACGGAAGAAGTTGGGCTTCCACGCCCCGAGAAAGTACTTCATCGGACACGAGCTTTTGGATTTTTCCCTCTTTCGCCTTTCTGGGTCCACGCGTGGGGGCTATGGACGCTCGTAATGACGCCGTGTTCGCATGCACATTGCCCCGAAGGATAAAGCCGTGGGGAGTCTCGGTGGAGATTTCCAAGCGATTGTTTTGCGCATCTTCCATCCACCAGCCGTTGCGGACAGGTTTGCCGGGATACTGCTGCTGGAACGTGGCCTTGCTGACCAAGCGTTGGCGCACAACGCGGTTAAGCACAAGTTCTTTTCCGCTCCATTCGAGGTGCAGCACCACCAAGCCGATGATGCCTTTGTTGTCGATGGTTTGGTGCCACACAGCAAACGTTTCTTGGGGCAGAGTGCAGTCTGGAAATGCCATGGGAGAGCTGCTTAGCCACCAAGGCTGCATCAACAATTCACGCAAGGTTTTACCCCACACGGATTTATTCGTACGGGTCGCGGCGATGCCTTGAATGGGGGTGGTTGGAATAGGCCCGGTGCCGATAGAAAGCTTGTAGCCGGAGTACGGGTCCACGGTAAGACCCTGCGACTTGGGTATCAACAGAGCTTCTTTGGAGGGGACCCACTGGCGGTTTCCTTTTGCATCGATGAACCAGCAGCAGCGGTGTTCACCTTCAATTAGAGCTGCAGGCTGAACCACCAACGTGGGCATGGTGCTTGCATGGGAAGTGGGCACGCCACTCGTCCACTGCAACACGGGCGCTTGCGTCGGGATGGCTTTTCGTATTGCGGCTTCGATGACCGCATTGCCAGTGGGCGATGGCGCCTTCGAGAGATTGGCCACACTGATGGTGGCAGCAATCGGCAAATCGCTTGGAGTGATTTTTTGGCCGACCCAGCAGTGGCTCGCGGTGAAGGTGTCCGGCGTTGGCGCAAGCCCCACTTTGAGTAGGGCTGTCTGCAATGCATCGGACACGCTGTTGTAATAGGACCATTTGGTGTCCCAAAATGCTTTTGTTTTCGCATCGAAAATGGGGCGCCTAAAATGGAGCGGTACTTTGTGGCCAAGGTACAAATTGGACCATGCCAGAAGACCGGACCCTACCTTCGATGAAGGCTCGGCGTTTGCGGCGGATTCACGAAAAGCGCGTTCCTTGAGCGTCACGGAGAGCACGGTTTCCTTACCAGAATGTGCCACCACATGCGTCTGCACTTTGAACGCACTGGCCCAGCCATCGTTTGGCCGCAATCCGACGTACCAGGAGGCGCCGGGCCCAAATGCATCGGTCCATGCTGACATGGAAGGTTTGGAGAGTACGACTAGCCACAAGCATTGAAGTTCGACCCAGGCGCAGCACGCCGCATCCGAGAGGTTTTTCGGGGGCGGGTTGCACGTCGTCGAATTGGTTTTGAGCATGGCGGAGCAAAGAAGCCAGTCCTGCCCAGCATGCTCGACACGCCGCCAATTGAGGAACTTGGCATTGTCCGCATCATAGTCCCCAAAGAGCGCCGTGTACAGCTCCTCGCGTTCTGTCTCCAAGCGTTCCTCCCAAGGGGTTTTCCGGGCGTGGTTCGGAGCAGGCTGCCAATGCCATTTCAAGAGGGGATGGTTCTTTGTTAAGAAACTGGCCAGCGTAGAGGCCAACGCACGCAGAGGCATAGGCACACGCAACGTGTTGGTGCGAGCCTCGACGGGCCGGTGGGCGAGAGTGGAAGTGTCTATCATCATGGTTTTCTCCTGGTTAAAAAGTTGAATTGAGTGGCGCTGGGGGAAAGGGGCCGCGCGGATTGAGCGTCCACGAGGAACCATCACGTTGTGGGTTCACGGTTGCCGCGCAAACATACACATTGTCTTTGGGCGAGCTCTGCCAGACTTTCGTGCACGTTGCGTTGACGAAAGCGTACGATACTTTGATGCTCGAAGTTTTGGGTGTTCTGGCCAATACGGCTTGCAATGCTTTTTGTTTCTTCTTCGCGTCGACCAACACGGCCGCTCCCTTGCGGCGGTCTTGCTCAACCCCCCAGTACTTTGCGTCGATGGCTAGTAGTTGTTGGGTGGCCTTGTTGTAGAAGAAAAGGTCCGCCATTTCGATAAGGGCAGAGTCGTCTTCTTTGCTGATCCCGATTTCTCGAAAGCTATTGACGGTCTTCCACGGGGCTTGTGGGTTGAGCGCATTGAACGTTTTCATGGCAGCTGAGGTGTATTCCATCGCCAGGTATTCACCTAGAATGGCCCGCATGAAACGTTGCACAAACCAAGGCTGGATGTACACCTCCATGTTGGCCTGAGCAAACACGTTGGGGTGTCGCCACTTTTTTGCCAGAGTTTGCAACAAGCCTCCTTGCGCAAGGTGTTCTTGCCAGCGGTACGGTTTTTTGCTGGCATTTGGATCGGTTGAGTCGGTCAGATACATTTCTTGACCGATACGGGCGCAATACACCAAGCTTCCTTTGGGCACGCACAAAAAAGGCGAAGGCAGACCAAGCGCGGCGAGTTCAACATGGATGGTACCGAAATGCGCGAACAAATCTTTTTGGTACAGTTTGTAGTTGCGCAATTTTTGCCAAGCTGCGTGGAGCTTGTCCCCACGGGGTCCGCCTTTGCGCATTGCTGCAATGGCATCGCGGATGGTCTTGTCGATTTCGGCGGCGCGCAGCATCTGCACCTGGCAATAGTCGTCGATGGTTGGGGTGCTACTTGCCTGCGTCCAGGTGCTCGGCTGAATGATTAGCAACGCCCCGTGTATTTGTTTGATTACATGCGAACCCTTTTTATCCAAATTCCATCGGAAGTAAACATCCCGAAGGGGCGCTGCGCAATCGTCCGTGAGGTACACCCGCGTCGTACCATGGGTGCCATATCGGTACGCCCGGCCAATCACTTGGATGATGGTTTGGACGTTCTTTTCCATAACGATGGGCTCCAACGCATTGAAGCTCTCGCTGGGGTACGCGATAGCAGCATCGAGCACGGTGACGGGCGAAGATTGCCCTGCCATGATTTTGGAAAACTCCTGCCACCTGACAACCTCGTTCCAGTCATCGCGATCTTTCAGCAGATCGCCCCCATAATAAGGGTTGCACACCAGCGCAAGCAATTCGAGATCCATGAGCTTCCCGTGATATGTAAAGGCAAAGTTGATGCCCCGGTCTGCCGAACCCAACGGTGAAAACAACAGCAACGGGCTTTCGGCTGTTTCGAACACATCGCTTTCCCTGGTCTGGTGGTTCGCAAAGAGAAACTGGTTGCGCCAGTCTCGATTGTACAACGCAATACGCACGTGGTTGGGCAACCCCGCAGGGTCCAAAAGCAACCAACGGCACAGGGCTTGGACGTCAATGCGATAGGTTTGATCCAAAAATGCGATGGGCGCCAACGCTTGTGGTGCTGCCAACATCAGCTTGTTGATGAAGTCTTGGATATCTCGGTTGGTTAGGTGCATGATCAAACCGTTTCTAAGGCCGTGGTGGATGAATTCCCCAAGCATGCGAATCCCATTGTTTCTTGTTCGCGTCGTAAAGATATTGCTGCGCGCAGTTTCGAGCAGGCCCCGCTGGGCCAGGGCCATCATCCACTGGTCCACCCAAGACTCGCTGCCCAGTGTGGGATCCGACTCTTCGATGATGGTTGTTACCACCGTATGCTGCTTGTTGTAGACTTCGTGCAACTTTTGCAGTGCCTCCTGTCCTAAGGTACTCAGTCCTTCTTGCACCAATGTTCGAGCCGACTTCACTTGTCTCGCAATGTACGCCGTGTTGTAAGTACCAAAATGCACGTTGGGCAATCCCACCGTTGCGCTGCTCAGCACCACGGTATGGCCTGCGTTGAGCCATTTAACAAGCTCCCATTCAGGGCTACCCATGGTTTGTTGAACGTTGACGTTGATGGCCTGCGTTTGCACCGACTGGTGCTGTGCCATGGCAGCATCGTGCAAATCGGTCTTGGATTTCATTTTTTCGTAGACGTAGACATCGTCCATCAAGGTGTTTTCATCGATGCTATCGTCGGGCAGAGAGCGGGAAAGACGTCCCTGAAACTTGTGGATGTAGTCGAACAAGTCCCGGTATTCGTTGGCATCGCGTCCTTCGGAACGCCACTCCCAATGGATGTTGGTAATGCATTGGTGCATTGCTCGAATCATTTGTAGGTATTCAACGCATGACAGCGGAGTGTTGCTTTTCTTGCTGCCGGGCTGGCCAAGAACCAAATTGTATTGGTGATCCCGACGGGGCTCTGCAATCAAGTAGGCGTCGTCAAAGATGCCGCTGGCCGTGGTGGCGCTGTCCGAGTAGAAGATACCGCCAACCGTCGCTCGGTAAGCATCGTAATCGGCCGTTGACATCAGGATGTTGTTGCAGTTCATCGCCTGGCGAGTCCATTTGCAGCACAAGTCGAATGGGGTTGAGCCTACGCCCTTCTTTGCATTGGCTCTATGGAAACTGCATGCTCGGCGCCACAGCTCTTTGCAGGCAAACAACTTTTGCCGAATGTGCACGGGATCGCTGTCGTAGTCGTGTTCAAGAAAATGCATCCACCACTCGGGGTATTCGAGGGGACTCGGAAAAAGAGAGTCGTGGGCCACGTTTTCTTCCCTATACCGTTGGGCGTTGTCTAAGAGCCATAGTTTTCGAGCTTTTTCGGTGAGACTTTTTGAAGGCATGGGGAGGTGACGAAGCCATTCGATGAGTGATGCTATACGGGGCACCATGAACGACCAATGGGCCTCCTTCATTTTTTCGATGAAGCTCCACATGGCAAATTTGGAAAATTGCTGCAAGCAGCGCACGATGTCGACTTTGCCAAGATTGGTGCTAAGGGTTTCAAGGCAAGGTTTGTACAGGGCATCGGCCTCGTCCATTACCAAAATGCAATCGGCAATGGCTTGCCCATGCAGGCCATTCCATTCCTGCATACGCTCGGCAAAGTCGGAAAAAGTATTGAGCCGCCACGATGACGATTGCGGCAAAACAATGCGGTGGCTCTTGGACAAGCTATGTCCCGTTATCAGCACGGGCGCGGGAGCTATGGCCAACAAGTGCAATGGAGCCCAGTAGCGCAGCAAAGTGTACCAGGTTCTGCTAGTGAGTAAGGCACGCCAGGAATCGGGAGTATGCTGGGATGACAGATGTTGAAGAAGCTTTTCAATGGCTTGCCGCAAAGGTCCGGCAATGGCCGTGGGGTTTTGGTCGCTCCAAGCTCCTTCGGGGACAAACTCTTGTTTCAGAAGGGGGCGTAAGTAATCCGAAAAACCATCGAATTGGTGGTCTTTGTAGAGCTGATTCAAGGCTCGAATGGCCGCGTGTTTTTGTGGCCAAGCCGTCTGTTTGTTCAACTCCGTGACCGAACGAATAAGGTAACTGTCGATGTTGGCCGAACGCAGACGGCTTTCTTGTTCGGCCAACAATTTGTAATTGAGGCTCACGAAGATGGGCAGGCGACGTGGGGACGTTGTTGGTGCCGCGAAAAACTCGTGCACCATTCGGATGAAGATGGCCGATTTCCCCGTGCCCGTGGGGGTGTCCAAGGTATAGAGCAGCGGCACGTCGGGCTGGCTTTGGTAGTGGTTGTGAAACGTCTCTAAAATGGCCGTTTGAAGCGCATCGCGGGGGTCGCTGGGGTTGAGAGATGGCTGAGTATGCATAAAGAACTCCTGGTTAAAAAAATGGGAGTTCAGGCCAGGCAAAGAATGGGCACGCGCGTTGTCTTCGTTCTGTCCTGAACAAAGATGGTTTAGCGGCGTTGTTTGCCCAGCCACTGCAACAGGCTGGCGCACGCCTGCTCGAAAAATTGTGCTTCGCTTACATCGATGGGCGCGAGGACATCCACGATGTTGGCGACGATGGGGTGTAGCTGGAACTCCAACTTCTTTACATCTTTTTTGCCGCGCGTGGCGAAGAACGAAAGCGAAGACCCCAAGAAATCCATGGCACCGTGGTGGGCGTCAAGAAGCGCCAGGTATGCCCTGGGGTGCAAACCAGGGTGCGTTGTGTTGGGCTGGTCTTCCGCGTTGGGGTCAAAAATCAAGCCCATGGCCTTGGCTGCACGAGCAAAAGTCTGTTGTATGCGGCGGTCGGCTTCGAATCGGTTGGCCACGTGGCACCACTGGTCCACGGCATTCGGCGTTGGGAACAATGCTTTTGCTACGGAGCTGCTCCATTTGTAGTAAATGGCCATGCCCGTGGAAATACCGTATTGGTCTTCAATCGTATGCTCTTGAACAAGGTTGAGGGACCTGGCCAGAGGACTCGGTTTGCCATCCGCTTGCAAGTACGCGGCTTTTTTCAACGCAGCCCTAACTTTGGGGATTGTGGTGGCGTACAGCTCGGAAATGGTTGTTACAGTCATCCACGTGTCGGTCATCGTCTGCGCCGGGGCCATGGATGCGTGCATGGGTTGGGTTAGCAACACGGCAGACGTCGGGAGATTCCTCGCGAGTGTCGACCAATTGCGATGGCCCAAAGGTTGGGCGAGGGCATCAAGCGCCTGGTTGTAAGACATGCCCTCTTGGAGAGCTTTTAGTTTGGCCGCGCGCTTGATGCGCTTGATGGCCGATTGATTCAATGCAGGGGCAGTATAGGAACTCATGGCTTCGTACTCCGATACGGTGCAGCTGCATTGCGGCGCCCACACAGCAAATTCGCCTCACCGATTGGGAGGGTTGAAGTTGTTGACTGTTCCACTTCCACCAATATTCACGAAAAACTGCGCTAGCGTGGGCGAGCAAGCCAATGGGGTGGCTCTATGGCAACTTTACTATTTTTCGAGAGGATGTCAAATAAATCAATGGCTTATACTGCATTGGGCGTGGTGAACCTGTTGGTAAGCACCCAAAATGTACGCTATATACTGGGACGGTCCAGGGTACATGCTGGGCACGATTATATCTAAAATGCATGTTTGCATAGTGCACAAATATAGTAACGCACAAAATGCCGTAGCGTACGATTGCAAGATGCACGTTATGCCAGGTTCAAATGATCCACGGACAGCATTGCCTCCGGAATCGCTACCTTTCCGTACCGCTCCATGCAATACGTTCGCAAACCAGCGCCCATGAGTCCCACAGCCTCTCCGAAGGCCTGGTATTCCTTGACCCACCGAAACTCTTCTTCCCGAATGATATATGGCTTTTCCGTTGCCAGGACGCAAAGATCGAAATGCACAGCGTTGAATGGCGCAGCCATGGCATACGTGGCCAAGTTCGCCAGTGAGCCGAACAAGTCTTCGTAGTACGTGATGGTTTTCTCGTTGTCCGGAATGGGTGGTATGCCTCGAAAGTCGGAGGTAAGAAGCCGGTGAATGCCCGTTTGTTCCGAGGTGATGCACCATCCCGAGAGGTCCCCCGAAAACGCGCAGCCGTCGAACATTTCAATCATGCTGCCCTTATTGGCGGCCGAAATGTTCCAGTTAGAGACATGGCCATTGAAAGCGCTGCTCGCGAACATGCGGTCCGTCAGTTGCAGTCGTCGTGTATCCCATCGAGATATGTCCCGGTTGAAGGGGGCGCCCTCGAACATGGACGTGGCATCTTCCAGTGCATGTACATCCCATCGAGAAATATCCCCATTGAATGGACAATTTTCAAACATGCTGATGCCGAGCACCATGTGTTCGGTGTTCCATTGGGAAATATCGCCATCAAAAGGCGTTTCTTTGAATACACCCTCGAAATTCATGAGCGTGCTCACTTGAATATGGTTCAAGTCACAACCCGCGCCGTGGGCTGCGATGGCTTCGCGCACCAAGATTTTG
>RRZU012831089.1_pt1 | contig 13722 bp, 6 predicted proteins | sample 2165561 | NCBI WGS metagenome assembly RRZU01 (sample SAMN10456909, study PRJNA506462) | wastewater metagenome | isolation source: wastewater sludge | place: USA: Moscow, Idaho
GAAGATCGTTCTTCTTTGGCAAAGTGGGGTAGCTTCAGGTGTCAAGCCTGAGTCAAAAAAGACGGAAGATATTCAGAATGTCGGGGGGAGCGTCGCCGTCAAGAATGGAACCATAAGCCGTCAAGCTATGGGTTGTTCAGTGTCAAAATCTGGTGCGGTAAAGTCTGAGGGCACGGGTCAAGCCGCAGTCAACAAGGATCACTCTTCTGTGTCAAAAGACAATCGAAATCGTGAGGTTAATGGCAGTAGCGAAGTGTCAAACCTGCAGGAGCCCCAGCGACAAGTTCAGGCCTCTGAGCGCGTCAATCTTGATGCCACCGCGTTGTCAAATCGTGGTGTGGAAAAGCCTGATGGTGCAAGTCAATCCGCTGTCAAGGATGGCCAGGTTTGTGTGTCAAAAAACAATCAAAATCGTGAGGTTAATGGCAGTAGTGATGTGTCAAATCTGCAGGCGCGTCAGAGTCAAATGCAAGCAGCAAAGGGCGTCAACCACGATGACTCTGTGCTGTCAACAGATGTTCAAAAAGGTGTTTCAGGGAAAGTGAAAAAAGCTGTTTTTTCTGAAAAAAAGAATCTTGCATTTCTAAATAGTGATTCTCAATATTTTAATAATAAAGATAAAATACAGAAAGCAGCTTTTGATGTCGAACCAGATAAAGAAAAATATTGAGGTAATATATGAATGATCTAATTTTTTGTACAGGATTTAAGGGTGGGATTGGAAAATCTTTTATGACTGCGGCTGTAGTAGACTATTTGTCAAGCAAAAATGATAATATTGTGGTTGTCGATACGGATTCAACAATTCCAGATGTATTTAAAACTTTTAAAGAAACATATCAGACATATGCATGTGATTTGGATTTAGATGAGGGGTGGTCAAGTTTGTTCTCTATATGTGAGGAGCATAAAGATAGCCATGTTGTTGTGAATTCTGCAGCCGGGGCTGATAAGACGTTTATCCAGAATATCAAGCATATTGAACTGGCATCAGAAATACTTGAAAGAAGATTGATTTCATTTTTTATGCTTAATGATGAAAAAGATTCGCTAAATCAACTAGATAAATATTATGACGCGACATGTGGCATTGCGAATCATCGTATGGCAGTCGTGAAAAATGGTTACTTTGGTGCCGATGCAGTTTTTGATGTGTACAATACGTCGAATCTGAAGGCAAAAATTGAACAAGCTGGTTGTGTCAGCTACTATTTAGCGGCACTCGCACCTCATGTGCGGCAGAAAATAAAGTTGGAACGAAAGAGTTTTGCGGATGCGGCAAACATCCTGTCGTTCGGTGATCGGATATTTCTGGATGCCTGGAGAAATAAGGTTCATGCTTTTCTGGGAGGTTTTTTCGATGCGTAACGAAACTGCCGACCGGATTAGTGCTTGTTCGAAACTATACGGGCAGCAGCTTGAAGCAAAAGATATTGGGGAATTGCAAGATATAGCTACGGCGATTGGCATAGACGACAAAGATACTATGTTTTTGCTTTTGTTAGTTTTGCAGTCACATTTTAAAGCTGTACACGGTCTGAATGATGGAGTGCTGGATGCCAAGGAGAAGATGTCTGGTGTTTTCGATGAAAAATTTAAGTCTGGCATCGAAAAACTATCAATTTCAACAAAAAAGTTGCTGATTGGAGGAGGGATATGTCTGGGCATGTTGGTTGCATGTGTATCAGGTATGGGTGGATTTTTCGGCAGCCAGCAATTTTATTCATCAAGTCTTGATTCTGTGGCCATGAAGGGTATTCGGGCCTGCACAAAGACTGGCGGCTCTGTACAAAATGCTGGGAATTCAAGTCGACTAGCGTGTTTTTCTCAGGATGGTAAGGGATTCTTTTTGGAATAAGCATGAAAGTTGGGGGAATCGTAAGAGGATTTTCTGAACTGGAATTGGGGGGAGTTAATCTTAGTTGTTTTTGACAAACTAGGTGATGCCGCCTTGTCACGCACTCACCTTAGTATATACCAATATTGGGAGGCAGCTCATTTGACAATATGTCACCTACAAAGTTTGTTGTGCAACCTGTAGGAACTCCAGCTGCCAGTAATGGAGAATCAACCTTGGGGCGAAAACTGATTTTACCCGAAAGCGGTCCCTTGTCGCTGTCGCACCTGTATGTACCTTTGCCTGTTTGCGTGCATTGCGTCTGTACTATCCGGGCTATCTCCGCAAGGGGCAATGTCTCCACAAGCGGCTCGCCGCTGATAACGTCGAAAATGTCAGTCCAGTCCTTAGGGCTTACTTCCTCTGTCCCATGAGCATACACTCCCATAATGGCACCATGATATTTCATATAGTCAAGATAAACACGGAACATTTCTTTCCGGTTGTCAATGGGCATTGTTGCAAAAACTTTTCCCAGCGAGCTGCTGCGCATAAAATATAGGTTCACTTCTTTGAGGGGGGAAACATAGTCAATGTCGTCAAATTTGCTTCGGGCAAGGGTGTAACCTGTGTCGTCCATGGCGGACATGACTCCAGGTCCATTTTCCGCGTAGGGCGCAACAATGACAGAGATGTTTTTTTGTCGTGCATTGTATTGCTTAAGACCTTCTTCAATTGCCTTGCGTGACTCTCTCAGTGTCCAGTGCTGGTATTTTTTTGTATCCAGAATGAATATTGGTTCGTAGTTGCTGAAATGGATGTCTTGCCCTTTAACGTCCTGCAACAGCCTGGCGGGCAGATTGCGATAGCTGAGATCAACCAACTGGGCTCGAAAACCTTTTTCTTCCAGATCTTTAGTCAGCTCGCCCAGTGTAATGTTCGGCTCCGCGCCCAACTCCCGAGCGTAGGCGGGCTTGCCATCCGTCCATATGGTAAAGTTTTCGTCAGCGTCAATATCAACAGTTGTTGACTGGCTGACGAGTATATCGCCCCCTAGGCGCAACGCATCTCTGGCAATCAGGCTCGTGTGTGTGGCACCGTGCGAGGCAAGCTCAAACCCGTCATTGTTCGCTGGAATAATGGACTTCCAGATTTCAGGTGTCAGGGCCTCGACGTTCAAGCTAAGGGTGATATTGAGGCCCAGTTTTTTTGCGTAAGGTACAATTGACAGCCACAGCGCATAGTTTCGTGTGTCATCGATGCAAAGGTTGAGCAACGTATGCCTGCCGCCCTCAAAGCGGGGAGAGAGAGTACGGCTGCCTATGTTGATGATCTCCGGTTGTCTGCTAAGGTCCAGGCAATTCCATACCATATGATTGCTTGGGGCTGGCGCGAAAATGGAATTTTCTACGGGCACTCTTTTGTCAAAAGGTTCCTGAAGAAAAAGTTTTTGCGCCGTTGTAAGATAAAATACGCTGTTTGCCACAGACACGTCGGCACTGCATCTCCGGCTTCTCATGCCGATATACCCGATATTTGCAAAAACGCAGTTGATTATGCGGGTATTCTGTTCGCCACGGAATAAAAACGCGCCGCCTTCGATATCGCGGAACAGGCAATACGAAAACTGCGCCGAAGAGCCGGAGCTGTTATCCTTGCCCAAAACTACCGCAGCGCCGGGGCCGGACTGGTTGGTAAATGTACAGGCGTGGAACGACGGCGAGCCGGCGCTGATATCGAGGGCGGTAAGGTAACCGTGCAAGTCAAACAGGCAATGCTCAAACCGTCCTTCAAAGGCACGCAGATCCGCCGTCGCGCCGCTGTTTGTCTGAAATGCTATGCCGCTCCACAACGTGTTCTGGGTGTCCACGAGCAACGGTTCACTGGTCGCGCTAGGCGCGACTACTGTTACCTGGGGGGTGTTGTCAGCGGAATATGAACCCATTATCCGCAGATTACGCTTATTCACCCGAAGCCGTTCACGATAAACACCGGGGGCAACAATAATGGTGTCGCCAGATTTTGATTCGGCCAGCGCTCGGCTTATGTCAGGAAGCGCCGCATTCTGTTTTGAGCCGTCGCCCTTTGCCTGGGGGGCCACGTATATTATTCGCCCCGGCGCGGCAGCTGCAGGCTGCGCCGCGCCTGCGCTGCGCATGCCCGGCCCCGGCAAAAGCAGAAGCACTGCCGCAAGAAGCGCCAGCAGGGGGAGAATACGTTTGTCGGCGACAAGGTGGTCAGTGAAAAAAAGTGGCTCGTTCAGTTTGTTGCCTCTGCAAACCTGGCCAGAGATTCCCTTACGTTCCCCCCAAGCCGCCACAGCGAAATATTGCCGAATCCCGCCGACTGGCCAATCTGTATCCAGTAGGACAGGGTTTCTCCATCCGCGTACCATATTTCATAGGTGCTGTTTTTGGCGTTTCTGGCCGGTATGGGGCTGCCTGGGGCCGTGTCGGTAGCGACAAAGTGCAGGGCGCGGCTTTCCGGGTCGCGCACAAGGGCGGCCTGGCTGCCGCGTGCCCAGGCTGCGGCGCTCATTTCGTTGACGGCCACCACTGCGGCGCGATTTTGCAGCCCGGTTGCCGTGGGCCATGCAAAACCGCCCGTGGCAAGCGCCAGCCCTATTTTTTGGCCTGTGCGGTACGCGGCGGCGGAGCTTTCCGTAGCGAGCTTGCGCAGAAATGCGGCATTGGCCTTGGGCCCTGGCCCGCTGTGCCCCCCAAAAAGATTATAACCCATAAGCACATACTCGGGCCCTTTTGTCAGAGGAATCTGTAGGTACTGTTTTTTTGGTTCAAGCAGAAAACGCAGCTTTTTGCCCTGCGCGGCAAGCTGATTGGCAAGATCAGCCGCAAAATCGAGCAAGGGCGCCCACGCTTGCGGGTCTACCCGTTCGTAATCAATTTCCAGACCGTCAAAAGGGCCGGAAGCCAGCAGGCGGAGCAGGTCAGCCTTGTGCAGGGCACGGCTTTTTTCCGTAGCCATCAGGCTCGTTATCAGTGAAGGGTCTTTTTGCAGCGATTTGTTTGGGGAATAAAACACGTCGTTTACGACGGAAAGATAAAGATCCCCGTCAGGAGCGAGATTTTTGCGCGGGGTATTCTTGAGCATACGCTGCATGGCTTCGCTCAAAAAGGGTTTGTTCTCGCTGTCAAAATAGGCTGCAAACAGCACTATGCTGCGAGCCTGAATCGCTGGTATTTCCTCAATGCCTTTCTGGGCGTCCCACTCCGCAACCCAGGCGGCTGAACTTGCAGCATGGACTGAACCTGCAGTGGAAAAGGGCAAAACAGCCAGAACAAACAGTAAGAAGAATATGTGGTTTTTTTTCATGCTTCGATCCTGCGTTGCTGCTGTAGTGAACGTAACTGCTTATCGCGGGTATATGCAAAACCTGTATGGAGCACGCCTTCTGCGTATGCTCATGCTAGGCCGCCAGTCAGCGGCAACGGCCGGAGCCGCGTTTTTTTGGCGGCTATCGGTTAAAATACATATTGAACGCCGAGCGAGAACTGATCAAGGGTGTATGTCGGCAATTGCAGGTGCTGATAGTTTCCCTGAAAGCTCAGGTCTTGCGTAAAAGCCCAGTTGAACCCCCCGCCGTAACGGGTTACGGCTTCCCATGTTTTGTCTTTTGAAATTGCCGATCCGTACCCAAACATTCCGGTGATGGAAAAATCGTCAAAAATCTTTATTGAAGCATCGGCCACTGCCATATGGTTGTAGTATTCCTGTGGCGCATAATAGGCCTTGGGGTGGGAGTCGCTATCGGCGGTATTGAATAGGTAGCCGATGCGGATGACTGGTTTGTCCCATAGAATCAGTTTCGGGCTGAAGTTCAGACCCCGGGTATTGTTTCCATCCGTCCGCGATATGTCATAGATTTGCGCTTCAAGGCTTACCCAGTTGAAAAGTCGGGCCTGGGTGCTTGCCGTAAACTGGTTCGCATAAATTTCCTGATCCACGCTTTCCAGGGTTTCAATTGAGTCCCGGCCGTAAGAAATATCGTAAATACCGTTGAGCTTAAAGGCGTTGGTGGCGTATGCGCCATGCCACGCCGCTTTCCACCTAGCAAAACCGCTGCCCTTGTCGCGCATAACATCCTGAGCCGACAGGTCAAGCCAGTGCTGCGGCATGACGTAATACCGCAAACCCGCGCCTACGGCGTAGCCGTGCTCGGCTTTATCGCGGGTGGCCCAGATGATGTCCGACGCAACTATCGAAAGGGCCAGATTTTCGCGCACATGTGTCGAGGCGCGTATGGTGTGCTCGTAGTAGCTACGGCCATCGCTGTCGTACCACCAAAGTGGCTCATATCCCACGCGCGGCCGCAAAAGTTTTTCCGCTCTTGCCATCACGTCTTCCGAGCGCAGGGCGTCTGGCTCCAGCTCCCTTGATTTGCGGGCAAGCTCCAGCGCGTAAGGGGTATCGCCATCATACACGGCGTTGTTGGCCCTATAATAGGTAAGGTCTTCAGGCGACAGTCCAAGGTTTTCCGATTTTGCAAAAAGTCGTTCAGCACGGGGAAGCTGACCGTTCCAGCTTGAGATCAGTCCTTCAGTCATAAGCGCGAGCCGGGTGGGGTGCTGCTGTGCCATACGCTTCAGGCCGCGCTCATCAATGGGACCGTACACATTGCGTATAGGCAGGTTCAGGGGGTCAAACCGTACTGTATGATAGCCGTCGTCCGAAGGAACAAAGGCAACAGCAAAAACATCCTTGACCGCGTCGGTGTACGCTGCGCGGCTGGCCTCGTCGCCGTCGAGGGTCAGCTGCCCGTAATCCCCGCCGGGGTACGACCATGCGGAAATGTCGAACCCTGCCGCTTTCGCGCTGTTGCGGATGCGCATGAGGGTGTCGCGCCAGCGGGTGCGCATGTCGTCGTAACTTTCCTGCTGCCCGTTGCGCGCGCCTTTTTCTGCCCAGAAGCTGACCGTGCGCCCCTCGTTGTTTACGATTGTGCGGCCCATTGTATCGGTGAGCACCAGGTCCCAGCGCCCGCTTTGCCGCAAATGTTGCAGCAGTTTTGTATCCGGCAGCTGCTGGGGAGTGCCTGGCGCGAAGGATTGCTCACTGACCAGCAATACGCCTTTTGCATTGCGCCGTTCCATCTCCCTGTCCAGAGCAATAAGCTCGTCGGGGGCAATTTGCCCCACAATAAACAGCAGGGGGATTTTGTCGGCATTCTTGTCAGCGGGTTTTCCCTGCTGCCGTGTGGTGAATTCCGACAGGGTTACGGTCTTGAAGGCGTCTTGCAGCGAGTCAAGGTAATAGATCAGATCCCGTGCTGTGTAGGCGTTGGTTCGCGGGCGCCGTGCCACATCAAGAAATGCCAGTGCCATGCCTGCGGAATTTATGCCAAGGGCGGACTTTTCTTCCAGATTTTTAAAAGATTCACGATAGAGGCTGGCGGCTCCGCCGTGCAGCGCCGCCTGCATCTGGTAGTGCTCGTCATACGGAAAGGCGCTGGCCATAAAGCGGGACATATCCGCGGCTTCAACGTAATTTCCCCTTTGCAGCGCTATATCCAGCCTGGCGGCAAGTGCATTGCGCTGCAGGTCGTTGCGGATGAGCAGTCCGCTTGCGTGGTCTTCGGCCATGTCCAGCAGGTTGGGGTCGCCCTTGAACGCGGCAGGATTTTTAGGATCGACGGCACGCAGCTGCGCAAGGTATTCTTCGCTCAGACCATCTGTTTCAAATTTGCCAGCGTCCAGTTTTTTGCGGTCGCGACGCAGCCGCTCAATTCGCTCTGTTTCCGCCCTGTATTCATCGCGCAACGAGCTGTTGTACAGGGTGTTCAGATATGGTGAATCTGGCGAGAACTGTAGATAGGCCTCGGCGTATCTGCGCATTTCAAGCGGGTTTGCGTCGCGTTCGGCCTGCTCCGCCTTGTTGCGCAACACTGTGAGTACTTCTGGGTCCTGCAGATGGTTTGCGGCCAGCAAGGCATCGGCCTCCTCAAAGCGTTCCTGGCGCTTGAGCGCCTGAACCAGCCCTAACAGTACCGGGCGCGAACCGGGGCGTTGTTTGAGCATCTGCCGAAACAGTTTTTCGCTGTGGGCGTAGTTGCCAAGCTCAAGCTCAGCCAGCGCCAGATACATAACCGCTTCTGGATTCTGCTGATTTTTTTCAAAAAAGTTGAGTATATCAATGGCTTGAGGGTAATTGGGCATGGAAAGAAAAATATTGAACAAATCATATCTTATACTGAGATTTTGCGGTTCCAAGTTAAGATAGTGCGTAAAATACCCGACGGCTTCATTTCTGTTGCCGTCAAGCATCGCTATCCTGCCAAGAACGTAGTCCTTGACAGGCAGTGGGCAGGATATCCCCGCAGACAGATGCTCGCTGGCGGCGTTCTCGTCCCCGCGAATTTTTGCCACCAGAGCCATGCCGATATGCGCATCCGGTCTGGCGGGTTCGAACTGCAGGGCCTTTGTCAGCAGTGCGCCAGCCGCTTCCGTGTTGCTTTGCAGCAATTCCTTGAGGCCGCAATTGCTCAATATGGTCGCGGCCTGGTCTGGGGCGATGTATTGTAGCAGATTGGTGCGCAGCATGTCTGCAATCTGCTGCGTATAACTTTGCCGCGAAAGTTCAGTCAGATACTCCAAAAGAAGTTTGCCGTAATACGCCCTGTTCAGGTCGATGCTGGTCAGGCCCGAGTCATTGACAGGCAGGGTAATGTCGATGCGTGAAATTTCCGCAGCTCCGGCAATAAGGCTTTTTGCCGTATCCGCAACCTGCTGCTCAGTGCCGTTTTTCAGCGCGGCCAAGGCTGCAAGCAGCTTTTGCCACGCTGCTGGACCGGCGGACGCGGCGCCGTTGGCAAGAAGCGGCTGGGCGACGTACCACTGGTTGTTCGCAACATACGACATTACAAGCGATATGGGGCTGAGCGAAGGATAATATATTTTAAACAACTCCAGAGCCTGCGGAATCATATTTTCCTGTATGAGTAGGGCGCAGAGCACCGGCACCGCTGACCGTTCATTTCTGGGATTGACCATGGCGGAATCGCGCCAATAGGCATATGCATCGGCGTATCGTTTATCGTGCCACATTGTCCAGCCCATATTTCGCATCAGATTGGTCTGCTGAACCAATGGAGATCGGGCTGCATATTGGGGCAACTTATCAATAATAGGAGCCGCTGTATCTTGGATGTGCATTGAAGAAACAAATTTGAGGTGCTGCTGAATTTTTTCAGCATACCGCAAAGTCTCTTGCTGGTCTTGCCGCCTTTCGGCTACAAGATACTTGCCAAAATCTAGGGCAATAATCTGGCTTTGTTCTTCAAGCTTGCCTGACAACGCCGATAGTGCCGCCGTGTTGCCGGAAGTATCCAGATAATAATAGAGCAGACCCAGTAAATAATGGTGGTTCGGGCTGGCAACCAGCGCGCTTTTAAGTATTTCAACAGACTTGTCTAAACGGTTGGCGCGGGCGTAAGATTTTGCGGCCTCGGCTGCCCAGATGGCTGGATCGGAAGCCTGACGCCAAAATGAGGCATAGATCGTTGCTGCCCCGGAAAAGTCCTGGTTGTTGAACGATTTTTCAGCCTTAGTCGCATACAGTTTTTCTTTGTTATAACCGAGCGCCAAGGCACTTGAGTACATCTGGTTGGCAAGCGCGGCGTCGTGCCCCATTTGCGCCTGCATTTCCTCGGCGGTAAGCATATACATGGTGGCCCAAAATGGGTTGTGAGCGGGCGACGGCCCAATGTTCTGGGGGGCCATTTGCTCAATCAGTTTGGCGGTTTGTGAGGCATTGCCGTCAAGATACAACTGCAGCGCTTTTTGCATGGGTTCCGTTAACTGCCCTGCCGCGAGCAGAGCACGGACAATGTCCTTGAACTCTTTGTCGTGAGAAGTGTACCCCTGAGCAACATTCTGCAAAATAACTGGGGCAGACTGTTGATCGATACATGAAAAATACCTTTTAAGCTCGGATGTCAGCTGCTTAGTATTGTCCCCGTACAGTTTGATAAGGTTGTTGATGGCAAGAAGGTGCAGTTCGGAGTTGCCATGCGCAGAAACAGTGAGCATTTCAAAAAGAGGCGCTGCCTCCGCATACCTGTTCAGTTTGCTGAAGGCAGTCGCTTTTAAATACAAAAAAGGCATGTAAGCCGGATCAAGTTTTAGTCCTTGCTCAATATAATTCAGCACTTCATCGTATTCTTTATGCTCAAGCGCAGCCTTTGCCTTGTTGTACTCGCCGATTACAGAAATTCTGTCGCTGGAGTCATGGTGCGTGCCTGCCCTGAAGGCGGTAATGTTCTCTTGGCGTTGCCCGTTGCCTTCCTGGCTAACGGCCTTGCCAGGGTAAAGTATCGCAAGGCTAATAAAGAAAATGAAAGGCGCAAGAAAGGGGAATTGCATACCTACCTCTCGGCCGTATAGAGGTTTTTTTGTTCTGAATCTTCAATTCGATACAGGAAAAAATTTTTGTTTTGCCTGTGCGCTAGCGTAATCCATTTGTCAGCCGGTATATCTGATTTTTTAAAATCAAGAATATAATACCCTGCCACCATAGTGCTTCCAGAGTCGGCAAGATTTATGGCGGCCTCTCGGGAAAGGCGCAACACCGGATATTTTCCGATTTGTGAAATTTGATCAAAGGTTTTGTTTAATTCGCTCCAGTTCACGTTCGGTTCGGGCGTAACCATGACTCCGTTCCACATGCGCACTGCTGTTTCCAGAGCAAGTGAAGGAACGGCCAGATCTTCTGCGGTAAAGGATATCTGGCCTTCAGGCAGAGCGGCAATGGCCATCATACCCAAGCTTCTAGCCCGCAAAAGCTGGCGGACGTTATAGCCCGTATGGTCAAGCGGCAAAATGCTTGCGCACACCAGCCCCATCGGGCTGGCATCCGTTGGCAGCGCGCCGCCTTGCTCAATACGCCATATAACCGGCAACCGTTCTGCCTTTATATCTGTAAAAGAAGCACGAATGTCCTTTTCCGGCGCTGTTCCCAGTGCTACAGCGCCACGTATCAACCAGGGAGAAATGGGTAAGTCGTCGCTGATCAGAACATCGCCTATGCTGGCGCGAATTCTGTTGCCCAAAACCTGTGTGTTAAAGCGCCATGGTGGTGGTGTGCGTATCACGGAGTCAAAGATGGTGTACAGGCCTTGATTGGGCAACCTTTCTTGTATCAACAGCCTGTTGAATTTAATTTGCATCCTTATGTATGAATCGCGTGAAACGTAACGTAAATATACATAACGGTCGAAAGGCTCACGCTTAGTCAACGTAAAAGAAAAAGAAACATTTTCCCACAGATTGCTGCCGGTGAGGATTACGGGGTCGATGTATCCTTCTTGCGGTTCCAAGATAATGCTGTTGTCCTCAACCTGAATTTTGGTGCGAAATGATGTCCAGTCGTCAACGCAATCAGGTGTGTCCATAGTAAAAAATGTACGGTCAAATCTGCCTTTGTCGAGCATCTGTATCAGACGTGATGCAGTCCAGTCAGACTTGACTTGCATACGGGATAGGCCGTAAATGTTATCCAGAGCGGAGTTGAACGGCGGGCCGACTTTTGTAAATGCCGCCTGAAAATATTTTTTCATAAGTTTGAAATTCGCCAGCTCAATCGCATCAGGCATAAGTGTATTGAACGAATTTGCCGGATTCATGATATACATGGCTGGCAGGCCATCAAGAAAACGCGCAATGGGCGCTGATGCATTTATGTAGTACTTCTCAAATCTTTTGAACATCGCATCGTTATTTTCTATCTGTCGGCCATTGGGAGAGCGCAAAAAATCGCAGAGAAAGTCGGCAGGTTCAACGCCTGGAAGATTCTCATTTATCTTGAGCGGGCGCTCCCCCTGACTGCCCAGATCCCAAAAGGGGTTTTGGGCAAGCGTTGCCGCTTGCGAAAGCGTGATAAAAAAGTTGCTCCAGTTGCTCAAGGTGCCGGTATACGTATAAAAACCAGCGTGGGCTCCTATTCCGGCCATGACGGGTTGACCCCAAATGACGTTGTCCTTGCGGCCTCCTTCGAGCATGAGATAGAGGGCCTTTTCGGGTAGCGGCTTGTTGTTTTCGTAAAAATCCACAATATCCTTGGCGGTTATCCAGTTGAAACCAGCCTCTTTCAGCGCTTCAAGGTGCTCTTTGAATTGCTGACGAGAATTGAGGCCCTCGACCACCTCACGAGTCATCGAGTTGTAAGAAATCGCCATAAAGCCATCACGCTGCGTCCAATTTTCCCGGTCGAAAACTGGCGGGGTGTATCTTTCCCAAAAAAGCTGTACAAAAAAAACAATCCCGAGGGCAAGAAAGATTATCTGCGCAGCCGTTCTGATTTTTTTTAGGAGTTCTTTTGACAATATGGCATTCATATTGAATTGCCCTTTTTGCCTTTGGGTTGGGCTGCTTTCTTTCCGCTGGATATGCCGCATGCGGATTGCTCTTGCTTGTCGGGGCGGCGGCCATCGAGATCCGCGCTCGTCCCGCCCGCGGCCCGCTTCCCGCCTCCGCCGCGGATTACAAACAGCTCCTGCTCGTAACGCCGTTTCTCCTGGGCAGCTACGTCGGCAGATGTGTTGCGTGTGCCCCACTCTGATTTCCAGAAGGTGGCAACGGCTACAGGTAACTGCCACATAAGAATCCCTAGATAAAATAGGCAAAATGTGATGCCGTATGGCCATAGATTGCTGCGTTTAAAAAATAAGTAAGAAGCGCTCATCAGCATACTCATTGTAAAGATGCCGAGCAGATATTTATAGGGAAATATCCCAAGCTCAATGGGAACAACTACCAGAGTATTGACGACTACCACTGGAGCGAGAATGGGTAATATGAATCCTGCATAAAATGAGAGGGCCATAAAAGGTTCTTTTTTCCACATAAAGGCGCTGGCCCGTAAAGTTTCGCGGAGCCAAGAACGTTTCCACCTCATTTGCTGTCTGATAAATACGCGCATGCTGGATGGGACAATTGTTGAGCATATTGCAGCATCTTGGTAGCCTGTACGATGTTTCGCAAGGATAAAGTTCGTGAGGCTGCGGTCATCTCCAAATGTGGCCGGGTAACCAAAAAATCTTTGGTTGAGCCATGCGTCCAAATATTTCATTACCAAAGATTTCCGGTAACAGGCTAGGGGGCCTGATAAGCAGGTTACTGCATCAAAAACGGATTCAGCGGCCTTCATAATGCGAAATGCAACGTAGTAACGAACTGCCTGCATTTTTGTAAGGACATTAGTCCATTTGTTTTGAACTTCAGTTCTGCCTGATACGGCACCTATTTTGGGGTCCCGAAAAGGTTGAACAATTTCGCGTACTGCATTGGGCTCGAGAAAACTATCAGAATCGACAAAGACTAGTAGGTCAAATTTAGCACGCAAGGCGCCAGCGGCCAGAGCATGCCGTTTACCCATGTTCTGTGGTTGTTCAATGACAATAAAGCGATCAGACGTAATTTCTTTTTGAATTTTTTGTTCAAATTCGCGCACACAGTTCATTGAGTTATCTGTGCTACCATCATCCACAAGGATAACTTCCAGTTTTTCTTGGGGATAGTCTTGATTGATAGCACATTGAATAGTTTTTGTAATCCATTCTTCTTCATTAAAGCATGGAATTACGATTGTAACTCCTGGTGTGTAGCTGTTTATGACTGGAGAATTTCTATAAAAGAAGGCAAAAATGAATCTGCTAATGAGAAATGTTGATGCAATAATACCATAAAGAAAAACTGGGATGTCGAACATAAAGTAGAAGATACTTTCCTGGCGCATGTATAATACGGTAGATACTGAAATTATTATAAATAATATCGATGTGGCGACCGACCTGAGCCACTTGTTGAAACGAAGATATTTGTTGAGTTCATAAGCAAAGTTGAAGGCTACTTTCGTATTACCATCGTCCGTAA
>RRZU013216406.1_pt1 | contig 13720 bp, 13 predicted proteins | sample 2165561 | NCBI WGS metagenome assembly RRZU01 (sample SAMN10456909, study PRJNA506462) | wastewater metagenome | isolation source: wastewater sludge | place: USA: Moscow, Idaho
ATATGTACACAACAGTATTATCAGAACTGCAAAATACAATTCCTTTCATTGGTGAAATGGAAGCAACAAAAAAATAATTTTATTATTTTTTATTGAGTTATATATTTAGTTTCTGTATTATTTGATTTTGATATATTGGCATTTCTATCATCATTCTTTGAATTGTTTTATGAAATATGGTTTCTTTGAAAATCGATCTGTTTATTCTAAAAGTAAATTCATCAAAATAGGATTGAATATGTTTTTTGCTAACATGAGTTGGAACTGTTCGTATCCAAGATTTTATTTGGTGAATTACGATGTGCATTTCTTTAAAATTTTTTCCGTTTTTACTTTCTTTTTGTTCAATATTATATCTTGCTTTTAAAGGAGAATAACCTCTCCATTTGTCAGTAAATATTTTTGCACTTGTACTAATGTGTTCTTCAAAAATTGGCGTCAATGATTTAGCTGAATAATCATCAATTGATTTAACATAAACCCGTTTTACTTTATTTTTATCAGTTAATTCAACGGCTATTATAGCTTTTGTTTTTTTAGTATCGTAACTTCTTCCTTGTTTTCCATCTTCTTTTCCTCCAACTACAAATTCATCAACATGTACGATTTCTGACAAAGGATATTTCTGGCTACTCTTCATTGCAACTCTTACTTTTTGCATAAAAAACCATGCTGTGGTTTGGCTAATTCCATATCGTTTACCGACTTGAATGCTAGACAAACTTTTGGTTGTGGTTGTCATTTCAAAAACAATCATAAATGCTTTTTGTAAACCAAATTTCACTTTATGAAAAAGAGTGTTAGCTGTTGCGCTTTCAACATGATTGCAAGCGTAACAGTGATAATTAAAACCAGCTTTTTCACATCCTTTTTCTGCACCACATTTTGCACATTTAAAACCATCAATCCATTTAATATTACTCAAATATGCTTTACAAGCATCATCATTTGGGAATTCTTTTACTAGATTGAGTATGTTTTGACCTTTGAAAATATCCATAATTCACTATTTAAAGGCACTAATTTATGGAAATTAAATTAATAACTCAAAATATAAATTTAACCATAACATTTTGCATTTACTTTGAAAACACCTTGAAGTAAATGATGGTGATTATTCCAATAAATGCCTATGTAAATAAAACTTAAAACATAGCTAATAAACTTTGGAAAAACTGTTATTAAGTCTTGAAATTCTCCACCTTGAGGCACCTAAATTTCTAAAATCATGATGGTAATAATAATTGCAATAACGCCATCACTAAAGGCTTCTAATCTAGATTTATTCATTCGATAATTATATTTTGTTGTAATACATTGCTTTTACGATACCATCAGAAAGTCCAATTTTTGGCACATAAATATTTCTTGCCCCACTCCATTTCATGGCATTCAGATAAATTCTTGTAGCGGGAATAATTACATCGGCACGATCAGGATTCAATCCTAATTCAGCTATTCTTTGTTCATAAGAAAGTGAATTCAAGAATGCATATTGAGAATTCACGTATATGTAAGACAACGGTTTTTCTTGCATTTTACCTGACATTTTAAATAATTTGTTGATATTTCCTCCCGAACCTATCAAGGTAACTTCGTCATATTCTTGTGTATTTATTTTTATCCATTTTTCTATTTCATCCCATACTACATTACAAACCATATCATTCAGTAATCGAACAGTTCCCACTTTGAAAGATCTAGAGTTTATCAATTTTCTATTAGAAAACAAGGTAAATTCGGTACTTCCACCACCAACATCAACAAAAAGGTAGGTTTGATCTGTTTTTAATAAATGATGCAAATCGGTTGATGCTATTATGGAAGCCTCTTTTTTGCCATCAATAATCTCTATTTTTATATCCGCTTTTTTCTTAATTAATGCTGCCACTTCTTTTCCGTTATATGCTTCACGCATTGCCGACGTAGCAAAAGCCATATACCTTTCTATTTTATGAACTTTCATTAAGAGTTTAAAAGCCTTCATGGCATCACACATTCTTTCGATATTTTCCTCTGAAATTTCTCCAACTGTAAAAGCATCTTGTCCAAGACGAATAGGAACTCGAACTAAGGAACTTTTATTAAACTGGGGTTCTTTTCCTTCTTGCTCAACAATATTTACTATCAATAAACGCATGGCATTTGAACCAATATCTATTGCTGCATATTTTTTTATTTTAATCATTTTGAAATTGATTCGTTTTTTCTTTTAGAAATTAATTCCTTTTAAATTTATTGCTTCAAAAATACTAGGAAATAGGAACTTAACTAAAATAATTACACTTATTTTTTATACTTCTGTATCTAATTTTTTCTGATAATATTTATAGGTTTCTAATTGCGCTCTAAAAATTGGATTATGATTCCTAGCGCGGTATTTATTATCTAATTTAGAAGAATGATAACGGACTTTTACATTGCCTTTCCAACCGATATCAAAATTATCAATTAACTCCTTTTTGATTCCTTGGTCATAAATAGGGCATGTCACTTCAACTCTTTCATCCAGATTTCTAGTCATAAAATCAGCTGATGAGATATACACTTCCGTCTGTCCTGCATTTCCAAAAATATAAATTCTGGAATGTTCTAAATAATTATCTACAATACTTATTGCTTCAATATTGTCACTCATTCCAGGAACACCGGGTATTAGTGAACAAATTCCTCTTACTTCAAGCTGAATCTTTACTCCTGCTCTACTCGCTTCGTATAACTTGTTAATCATTTCAAAATCAGACAAACTATTCATCTTTAGTTTTATATGTGTCTTCCTGCCTGCCAGTGCATGGGTAATTTCTCTGTCAATCAGCTTTATGAATCGCTGTCTGGTATAATGTGGCGAAACGATAAGATGTTTGTAGCGATGTACTCTATAATTGATATCAAAAAATTCAAATATCCTCATAATATCTTTCAGAATTTGTTGATGAGAGGTGAAAAGGGTAACATCAGTATAGACTTTGGCAGTAGATTCATTAAAGTTTCCTGTGGAAATAAAACCATATCGTTTTATTTTATCATTTTCATTTCTTTCGATAACACATATTTTACTATGTACTTTAAGTCCTTTTATTCCAAAAATAAGTTCAATTCCTTCTAATTGCATTTGCTCCGCGTAGGAAATATTCGAAGCTTCATCAAAACGAGCTTGTAATTCGATTTGAACTGTTACTTTTTTTCCGTTTTTGGCTGCATTTATGAGTGAGCTGATAATTTGAGAGTTTTTTGCTAGTCGATACAAGGTAATTTTTATAGAAATTACTTTAGGATCTAAGGCAGCTTCACGCAAAAACTTGGTGAGGTATGAAAAAGATTGGTAAGGCGCATTCAATAAATAATCTTTTTCACTTATTTTTTCCAGCATACTTCCTTCAAGACTCAATCCAGGAATAGGTAATGGATCGTTTGTTTTATATAACAAATCGTGTCTTCCAAGATTTGGAAAATTCATGTAATCTCGTCTATTGTGGTATCTTCCGCCAGGAATAATACTGTCAGTGGAGACAATTTTCATTTTATCTAGAAAAAATTGCAAAGTATCTTCTTCAATTAATTGGTCGTAAATAAAACGTACAGGTTCGCCAATTCTTCGGTCTTTTACACTCAATGCTATTTTTTCAATCATACTTTTACTTAAATCACTATCGATGTCAAGTTGTGCATCTCTGGTGATTTTTATCATGTGCGCCGAAATACTTTTGTAATCAAAAATATTAAAAATACTGCTGAGATTGTGTCTAATAACATCATCTAAAAGTATAATATACTGTTTTTCATTATTAGGGGGTAAAACCACAAATCGGTTAATCGTTTTAGGAATTTCGATTACTGCATAACGAACTTCTGAGTTTTTAGTCATAACCAATTTGATTGCTAAATATCCCGAAGTATCCTTCAATACAGGGAATTCAGCCAAATCATTTAAGATAATGGTTACAAGTTCCGGGCTCACTGTTTGAATAAAAAAGTCTTTTAAAAAAAGTTCTTGTTCAATAGTAATATCAGTTTCTGTTATAATAAATATGTTTTTAGTTTCAAGTTCGTTTTCGATGATGTTTAATATTCGTAAACTCTCGGATTGTTGCTGAATAACAATTTCAGTGATATCCTTCACTAATTGTTGTGCCGAAATCCCACCAAGAAATTTCTCTCCAGAAATACCTGTTAAACTTAATCGTCTAATGGCCGCAAAACGAACCCTAAAAAATTCATCTAAATTATTTGAAAAAATACCTAAGAATCGTAATCTGTCTAATAAAGGAACCGAATCGTCACCTGCTTCCTGAAGCACTCTGGCATTGAAAGCCAACCAGCTTTTTTCTCTATCAATATATTTGTGTTCTAATGCTTTGTTCATTTTAAATCTTTGGGAAATATTATTTTTTCTGTTTTACCTTTTTTTATTTCGTTCCAATCATCTGTATCAAATTTCAGCGAAACAAAACCTGATGTTGGAACATTATCAATATAAAAATCACCAAATTTATTAACAAAATCTGTAATTGCTCCGTTGTGTCCGAAAAGAATAATACTGTCAAAAATAGCACTACACGATTTGATGATTTTTTCTAATTTCTTTTCTTCAAAGGTATAAAGGTCGTCTTTGTAAACGATACTTTCAATAGGATATGAAATATTTTGAGCAAAAATTAATGCCGTATCTATTGCTCTTCTTGCTCCACTAGTCCAGATTATATATGTTTTGGGAAGATAATCAGCTATGTGTGACGAAACGATATGCGCATCTTTAATCCCTTTAGTTGTTAAAGCGCGATCCTTGTCATGTACGGCAGATTCCCAACTTGATTTTGCATGCCGTATTAATATTAAGTTTTTCATTATGAAAAATAAATTTGGAATAAATTAGCAACTAGTTCAAAATAACGAGATACAATTTACAAAACAAAAGCTAATCCTTTAACCTTTTATCATATTTTTTATGAAAGTATTATATAAAAATTAAAAAGTTAACACTCTAAATCAAACTTAAATAATTTTCAGGATTTCAAAACCGTAACTTTCAACAACTTAAGTTTTTATTGAAATAATTTCAGTAGTGTGATTTGGTAGAAAAAAGAGAAATGAAGTTGCTGTTTTAATAACTATCTAATAGGACTAAATCAAATAGCAAAAAATTAAAAATTAATCCTTAAAAAGACATTAGAAAAAAGTTCAAAACAGACTGTTTTGAGATTCCTAACGTGAGTAGAAATAAAATTAACATTTATTTAAATTAAACAGTCCACTACACATTGAAAATCAGAATTGACTCTTAGATTACATAACGATTAGAAACAAAAAAGCACTCTTAAAAAGAGTGCTCAAATATGTTTTAACTTAAATAAAATTAGTCTTGGTTGATTGTTTTTCTCCAAGTAAATGAATTTAAGATATGTCTTTTAGCAAATCTTCCAGGAGAATCAGCATTTACCATTTTTACGTAAGTCGCTTTAGGAACACTGATGTATTCATAAACACTTCCATTTGAAAAATTGATAATCAATCTACCTTCAACAAACTTGTAATCTGAAATTGTAGCAGTTGCTATTGTTTCAGTATATTCCGGTAAATTTTGTTTTAATGTTTCAGGATTGATGCTTACCAAGAAATGATACGCTTCAATAATTTTTTTACTGTTTTCTTCTGCTTCTTTCAATCCAGCCTCATCACCTTGAAATTTATCAGGATGTGCTTCCTTCATGGCATTACGATAAATCGTTTTCAAATCTTTAAGCTCTGCAGTTTTGTCTACATTTAGCAGTTTGCGGTATTCAACTATTTTTTTCATAAATAAGGTAACTACTTGTCTTCTAATATAAAACCAATGTAATTTGATTTTGAAATCGACAAATTTTTTGCAAAGGTACACTTTTTTTTATTTTGTTTGTTTATGACAAATAAAAAATCTAAAAAAAACCATTAAACGTTTAACTATTTAAAGAAAAAAAGCTTTTGAGTATTTTATTGTTGGGGTTTGTTATTCGCTTTATCAAAGTTTTTTGATTTTTTTGGATATTTATTATAGCTGATATCACTAGGGTTTTCTATTATTGATTTTATCGTAATCCAATCCCCTACTGTATATTTTGTAGCCATTTTATAATCCAAAAGATATACGCCACAAAAATAATTGTTGTTTTCATCTTTTTCCATTATTCCGGTGTAAACTCCTTTTTGTAACATTTGTTCTTGTGAAGACTTTGTCATAATCAATTTAGTTTTATGTAATTCTATTTTGCAAAGTTAATCAATTAATGAATCCTTTGTTATGTTTTGGGCTTTCTGATTACTTTTGTGCCATGGAAAAAATATTTAGACCCAACCCAAATTCTTTTAAAAATACATTCTGTGTATTTGACGAAGTGTCAATTGATGCTATAAATAGATTAGAAATTCAGTACGACAGCAAATCGGGAAGTAAATATTATTATACTAAAAAAGGAATGTATCGCTTGTCGAATCATTGGGGACGTTTGGCTAATAGCAAATGGCGTTTAGAACCTTTAGAACCTGAAACCATATCCAAAACTAAATTGGGTTATGCCTGTTGGGAAAATTTTTATCCGGATAATAATTTGGAAGAACTCTACTATTTAGAAGCAAATTACCAAAAGAAAACAGTCAATTATCAGCATAAAAATAATCCAAAGTATGATAGCAAAGCCCTATTGAGAACCAGTTTTGAAACGACAAAACGAATCAAGCAGATTAGAAATTTATTTAGCTTAACATCATGGGCAAAGTATTTCGATTACGAAGATTTAGATGTTTTAAGACAAAAAATTATCAATGAACTAATCTATACCAATAAAACTTTGGAAGAAATCAAAAAAGATTTTTTGTGATGCTTTACACAGTAGAAGCAATTGATATTAAATCGTCTACAGTAACAGGCTTAGATAAATAACCTAAAATATTTTCGTAAGACTTTGATTTGTTTTTGTCTTCAAGAGCAATTGAAGAGCTTACGATATAAACGACGATTTGTTTCATAAATTTAGGTTTTATCAACCCCAATTCTTCCATAAATTCCCAGCCATCCATTACTGGCATATTGATATCCAATAAAATTATATCTGGTAGCGCAGTATAGCTATCTATTCCTTGTAGCAAAGCATCCAATGCTATTTTCCCATTTTTATAAGTAGAAACCGCTGAAAAAAATCCGGATCTTTGGATTATTTTATTAATGATAATTTGATAAACGGGATCATCATCTACAACCCAGATTACTTTTTGTTTCATTTAAAATATATTTTAAAAGTAGTTCCAACATTAAGTTCGCTTTCCACAGTTATGTTCCCTCCCATGGCATCAATTTGATTCTTGGTAATAAACAACCCAATTCCTTTTGAATCGGAATTGTTAGTGAAGGTTTTGTACATACCAAAAATTTTATCAGCATTTTTTACAAGGTCAATTCCAATTCCATTGTCAGAAATTTGAAGGACTTTCATATCGTTTTCTATAACTAAATTAATTTTTATAATTGGTTTACGAGAAGGATGTCTGAACCGAATAGAATTTGAAATAACATTATAAAGGATGCTTTCCAGATAAGCCGGATTATAATTAATCATGGTATCAGCTGGTATTGCTGTTAAAATCGTTACTCCTTTAGATGTAATTTGATCAGCAAGAACACTTTTTACCCTAGTAAAAAACATCTCTAAGTTTAAAGGTTCCGATACTAAACCAATATTTGTTCTAATATTAGTGACTTCGTTCAAATGAATCATGGTTAAGTTGAGTGAACTAGAAACGGTTTTTAACAATCCTATCATTTCTTCTCTTTCTTCTTCGGTTTCGGAAGATTCAATCAAAGCTAAAATAGATGCAATATTACTGGTGTGTGATCTTAGGTTATGAGAAACGATATAAGAAAAATTAAGGAGTCGTTTATTTTGTTCCGTTACTAAATTAAAGGCAGCGTTCAAGTCTCTTTCTGCCTCCTTGGATTTAGTGATATCAATCATAATACCCCTTAAACGAATGGATATTCCATTTTCATAAATTATATTAACAATATCCCTCAACCAAACAATCGAGCCATTTTTGGCAATCATACGATATTCAAAATCATGGTCTAAATTGTCATTTGTCGTATTCTTACAATAATTTTGAACCCATTCTTTATCTTCAGAATAGATATGATCGCTCCAAAAAGTTGGATTTTCCAACCATTCCTCTGGAGTATATCCCAATATGTTTTCAACTTTTTGACTTATAAAATTAAAGATAAAGGTTTGAACATCACATTCCCACACGATTCCGTCTATAGTATTGATCAGTGACTCAGTCCTTTGTTTTGATTTTAGAATAATACTTTCTGATGATTTGCGATCCGTAATATCCGCTGTGGATAAAATTATTCTTTCTAGTGTTTTTTCATAACCACGAATTACACTCCATCTTAAATTTACGTCACGGTATTCCCCTTCACTGGTTTTTATTTTAGTATCGACAATTATTTGTTTTTCACCTTGCGTTATGGCAATTAGTTGTTTTGTGAAAGCAGAAATATAATTTTCATCTATAATTTGCGAATGATCTAAAATTAACTCTTTTTTTGTTTTGACTTTATGAAGTTTCAAACACATGGTATTCACATCAATAATTTTCAATAAAGAAAAGCATTTATCAACTAAATCTGGATGCGTTTTGAAATAAAGAGCGAGAGTTTGTGGGTTTTCATTAATAAGATTTAATTTCTCGAGATGTTTTTTTATTTCAGAGAAATCTTCTTCCCACAAAGGGATAGGCGAGTCCTCGAATAGACTTTTGAATCGAATTTCACTTTTTTTAATTATCTCTTCACTTTCTTTTCTTGCTGAAATATCTTCAACAATTGCAATATGAGTAGCTATTTTTTTGTCTTTTTTAAAGAGTGGCGACACAGTAAAGTTTACCCAAATAGTACCACCTGTTTTTGTAAAATACCTTTTCTCTATTGAATATCCTTTGATTTTTCCTTCCTGGAGTTTTTGTAAATTGTTTAAATCTTTTTGTAAATCTTCTGGGTGGGTTGCAGATTGAAAATTCAACTCTTTCATTTCTTTTTGGGAATATCCTAATAAGGAACAATATTGGTTATTAACTTCAATAAGATTACCAGTAAATGAATCAATATGTGCTATTCCAACTGCTGCTTGATCAAAAATAGTTTTGAATTTTATTTCACTATTTAAAAGCTTTGTTGTTTGGGAGTTTACTAAAAGCTGCAATTTTTTGGGTGACTTTAAAAAGGTATAAATTAAAATACCAAAAAGACCTGATAAAAGAAATCCAAGAAATGCAGGAATTAAAATCTGGTAATAAAGATAGTTCTGTTGTTTTGATATTAAGTAGATTTTCCAGTTACCATCTGGTATCGTAGTAGAAATAGCATAATTATTAGAAAAATCAGTTTTATTGGGCAAGTAAAAAATTTCTTTTTTTTCTTTAGCATCATACTTTGAAAACTGAAAATAATATTTAGAATCATTAAAATCATTAATTCCAGATGTTTTTAATAAAGTTTTTAATTTAATGATAACTGCTGAAAAACCCCAAAATTTATTATTATGAAAAATTGGTAATCGTCCTACAACTCCTATTCCGCCTTGTTTTAATTCAATGGGCCCTGCAAAATACATCTTTTTTGTAGTAATTGATTTTAAGGCTTCTTTTTTAAGACTAGCAGTAGCTAAAAGATTTAAATTTAGAGCTGCTTCATTACTCATGACAGGATAAACATATTTAATTATTCCATCTGGCACCAATTGAACACCATTAATATTGTCATTTGATTGCATTAGTTTTTTACTAACCTCCTCAAAATTTTCGGGAATGCCTTCATTATTTATGGTTAGAGCTAACGTTAGAGTAGTTGTGTAGCACCTTTTAAGCGTTTGCTCGATATTTTGACGAACAACATGTAGCATGTTGTTCATTTCGCGTTGTTCATCTTCTTTTATTAATTTATATTGTTGCGAGACTGTAAAACATACCACAAAACTTAAGAATAAAAATGTTAGAATGCCAGTTGTTTTTGGCCTTATTAGGAACCATTCAATGTATTTATTATAAGTTTTTTCAGGCTTCATTTGTTGGTTAAGTAAGATTTCAAGAAGATTATTATTCAGAAAATAAATATATATATAAAAACATATAAGAGCAAATTATTTCAAGAGTATAGTTGTATTTTTAAATGTTTTAAACTTTTCTTTTTTAAATTAATGGTATTTATTGGGTCAAAAAAATTAATTATTACCAAGAAATCAGCTTAGGAAACCAGAAGTTTTAGACAAAATTTAAAGAAATACGTTCTGCCATAAAAAAAAGTGTTTTTAAAAATAATAGAATATCAAATTAAAAGCAATTTTAATTCCAAAAATTAAAGCGAACTTTGCAATTGTTATTGAATCAAACAACTGATTTGATTATTTAAAACTAAAACATTTATGAGCAGAAATAACGAAAGAAATATTAAAAAGCACAATGATAAATTACACAAAGCTCAAGATAAAGTAAAACAAGCTGGGATACTGCGCAAAGAGAAATTGAAAGAGATTGTTAAGAAATTCAATGATAATAATGCTAAAGAAAACAATTAAAACATCAAATCATGGAACAAAATAAATTTAGCGAAGTGAAAAATGGAGTACAGCAAATAATTGATTTTATTGCTGAAAAAAACGCCAACGAAGCCAATAATAAATTAGTGGAGGTCAGTGAGGAATTAGATGAACTGCTAGACTTTGCCGAAGATGATGAAGATCTAATGGAAATTAGTCGTTATCAAGTGTTATTGGATCAGTTGCATCAAAGAATAGTTGGACTTAACGGACAAGCAACGGGCTCTATTTAAACATTTTTTACAATAAAATGATCAAAAACAAATGTTATTGCGGTTTAGATAGAAACTTCCAAAATTGCTGTGCGCCAATTCTAAAAGGCATTCAAAAAGCATCAACTGCTGAATCCTTGATGCGTTCTCGATATGCGGCTTATGCAACTCATCAAGCCGATTATTTATTGGCAACCACACATCCTTCAGAAAGAAAAATGCATTCAAAGTCTGAAATTTTACTTTGGGCAACCTCAAATCAATGGCTTCAATTAGAAATTGTAAAGGTTACCGAGAATACTGTAGAATTCAAAGCTTATTTTTTGGATAGTCAGCTTCAAAAACAAATTCATCATGAACTTTCTACTTTCAAACTCGAAAATGGAAGTTGGTTTTATGTCGATGGAAAATTTTTTAATTAGCTTCTTTTTTAGATTAAGTACTTCCTTTTCAAGGCTACAATGGTTTTAACTAAAAATTAATAAACGTTTGTCTAGACTACATTTTAAATTGACGTAAATTTAAAGTCTATGAAAAATGAAACTAAAAAAGGATTTTATTTCAAGCAATATGAAGCTCCATTTCAGTCTCCGTTTGATAAACTCTTTGATGTTTTCAAAGAATTAATTACACATACTTCCGGAGATTTTGATGAAGCAATCGACTGGCTGCGCGAATTAGACAAAGAATATAAACTCACCGATGAAAACTATACCATCGATGATTTTGTCGAAGATTTAAAGAAAAAAGGATACATCCGAGACCAACTCAAAGACGATGGAACTCCAGGAATTGGAATTACTGCAAAGACTGAACGAGCCATTCGACAACAAGCGCTCGACAACATTTTTGGTAACTTAAAACGTTCTGGTAGTGGCAATCACAAAACAAAACATTCCGGAAACGGAGACGAACATACTGGTGAATTTAGGGAATTTCATTTTGGTGATGGCTTGGAACGAATTTCTTTGACCGAAAGTTTACGTAATGCCCAAATCAATAATGGTTTAGCGGATTTTATGTTGACCGAAAATGATTTGGTTGTCGAAGAAACGCAGTATAAATCTCAAATGAGTACTGTTTTAATGATCGACATCAGCCACAGTATGGTTTTGTACGGAGAAGACCGAATCACTCCTGCTAAAAAAGTGGCTATGGCTCTTGCTGAACTAATTACAACCCGTTATCCAAAAGATACTTTAGACATTCTAGTTTTTGGAAATGACGCTTGGACGATTGCAATTCGGGATTTACCGTATTTAAAAGTGGGTCCTTTTCATACCAATACCGTTGCTGGTTTGCAACTAGCCATGGATATTTTACGCCGAAAACGAAATACCAACAAACAAATTTTCATGATAACGGATGGGAAGCCGAGTTGTGTTCGCGAAAAAGACGGTTCGTATTATATGAACAGCTATGGACTCGATGAATATATTGTAGATAAATGCTACAATCAAGCACAACAAGCTAGGAAATTGCATATTCCAATCACCACTTTTATGATTGCGAATGACCCGTATTTGCAAAAATTTGTTAACCGTTTTACCGAAGCCAATCAAGGAAAAGCATTTTATACCGGATTGAAAGGTTTGGGAGAAATAATTTTTGAAGATTATGAAACCAATAGAAAGAAAAGGATTAAATAGTGGTCAGTGTTCAGTTTTTAGTATTTAGTCGAGCAGTAGTAGATAGATGTAGAGTAATTGCAATGTCACTTTCAATCAAATAAGAAAATATAATTTTAGAATTGCATTAATACATATATTAATCTTGGTGAACTTAGCGTAAAACCCTTGTGAACCTCGTGGTTAAAAAAAGTTTCAAAAAAAATAGATAATAAATTATGAAATTAGAAAATATAAAAACACTAGGGGAATTAAAGAAATCAGGATACGAAAGTAAAAGTATCAAAGACGAATTGCGTCATAATTTGCGCGAGAAAATCAAAACAGGAAAACCTACATTTGAAGGGGTTCACGGTTTTGAAAATACCGTAATTCCAGAATTAGAACGCGCCATTTTCTCGCGTCACAATATCAATTTGTTAGGCCTACGTGGCCAAGCCAAAACGAGATTAGCACGCAAAATGATCGAATTGTTAGATGAATACATTCCGTTTGTGACTGGTTCAGAAATTAATGACGATCCTTTGCAACCCATTTCTCGTTTTGCCAAAGACATTATTGAAATCAAAGGCGATGAAACTCCAATTTCATGGTTGCATAGAAATGATCGTTTTTTTGAAAAACTAGCAACTCCAGATGTAACTGTAGCGGATTTAATAGGCGATGTAGATCCGATAAAAGCCGCAAATTTAAACTTATCGTATGCGGATGATCGTGTGATTCATTTTGGGATGATTCCAAGAGCGAATCGCTGCATTTTCGTTATCAATGAACTACCAGATTTACAGGCAAGAATCCAAGTAGCTTTGTTTAATATTTTACAAGAAGGTGATATTCAAATTCGGGGTTTTAAGTTGCGTATGCCACTTGATATGCAATTTGTATTTACTGCCAATCCAGAAGATTATACGAATCGTGGTAGTATTGTAACACCATTAAAAGATAGAATTGGCTCTCAAATATTGACACATTATCCAGAAACTATTCAAATTGCCAGAACCATTACGGAACAAGAAGCTAAATTGGATGCAACACAAAACGACATGGTTTACGTGCCTTCGTTAGCTAGGGATTTATTGGAACAAATCAGTTTTGAAGCTCGCGAAAGTGAGTATGTTGACAATAAAAGTGGCGTGAGTGCGCGATTGAGTATTACGGCCTTAGAAAATTTATTGAGTACCGCAGAAAGAAGAGGTCTGAAATCGGGAGTTGATAAAACAACTTTGCGTTTGTCTGATTTTATGGGAATTATTCCAGC
>RRZU012948975.1_pt1 | contig 13719 bp, 16 predicted proteins | sample 2165561 | NCBI WGS metagenome assembly RRZU01 (sample SAMN10456909, study PRJNA506462) | wastewater metagenome | isolation source: wastewater sludge | place: USA: Moscow, Idaho
AAGTAAGTGGCCGCGCGGCCATGAAGCGCAAAGTAAAATGATAAGAAAATGCATACAAGCCACAGCATTTTTTAAAATAATCCGCTTCGTTCTACTTTGTGAGCCAATGGATTGCCGAATCAAGTTCGGCAATGACGGTGCTACATTTCAGGTAGCCTGAGACAAGCGGGTGCGTAACTTCAGGTATTAACTGAAGATACGCACTTATACCCATTCTAAAAAATAACCTTACAAAATAAAGCAATTTGACAATACTATCCACGTAGGTCGGATTCTTGAATCCGACGTTTGGCCATCGACCAAAGAGATGCGAGTGCCTTGTTCTGCGAACAAGCGTCGGATTCAAGAATCCGACCTACGGGCTCTCATTTTGTGGTTGTAGATGGTGTCACCACAAGAAACGGCATAAACGTAGTTGCAATTCGAGATCCTCATGGTGTTCAATATTTTAGCCCCGTAAATACTTTTAATAAGAGCTTTACAGGTGAGGTGATTTTTACCAAATAAGGAACCAAAATGTATATAGAAAAGAAAATTACCAATCAGTTATACCCTTTGGGGGAATATTTATTTAAAAGAAAATATGTGCCTTGTTTTTGCAAGATTAAACCGGAGTTGTTTGAAGTCACTTTTCAAACCAGTTATTTGAATAACATTGTTTTCAATGTTAAAGATTTTGATATTGAGCAAATAGGGTTATACGCTTCAATTGGTGTAGGAGGGGAATGGTGGATATATCAAGATGCTTTGGTAACATTAAGACAAATTTCCAATAATTCTGATATTTTGGAGTTTGTGGATTTGGCATTCTTTAATCTTTATAAGGGCTGGCTTTGGGCAATTCAAGATGGCCAATATACAAAAGACTATCGAGGAAAAGATGATGAGGAATATTTAAATCGAGTAATTTATCCTCTTCAGAATTATTAGAAATAAATAGGGCCATTGAGTATGGTAATCAAAAAATATTAAGATTATTGTAACGGAGATTAAATAGTGCACTTCAATCAAGATCAGGATTACTGTGCGGGCTGTATGTCCAATGAAGATTTTATTTTAATAATTACTCGTTCCGGGCTAGGTATGGTTCAAGATGATAATTTATTCCCAATTTATATTTTTGAACCGGAAATTGATGATGAAACTTTGGGGAAATCTTTACTTCAGGCACTGAACAATAGTAGAACCATTTCTGATGCTACAGAAAGAGCCGAGTTTTTTAATTTGGAAAAAAGCAAACAACAGTACGAGGAATGGGTAAAAATGCTTCGTGAAAAATTCCAGTATAAAAGCAGAAAGGCATTATTCAAAAATATGAAAAATTGCCATATCTGGCTAAATAATGGCCAAATAGAAATCGAACCAACCAAGCATGTTAAATTGGAGGCATGGGATGGAGAGGGTATTAAAGAAGAAGATCATGTTTACCTGTCAATCACAGACTCTCCTTCTGAAATTGGACAAGGTTTGAAGTTGGCATTGCAACGCTGTATCTAATGATTCAATTCAACAGTCACAGTGGCAAGCAAGTCGAGCAAATCAAAAGCCAAATCGGCAGTGTCAATGGCATCAATAAAAACGGTGTCGCGTGTACGGTGTCTTCGCATGGCACCTACGGCGGCAAAAATCTAAAATCCCCTTATTGCCAAGCGCGATTTGGCAAACCCTGCGCCCGCCCTTCCCGATTAAACCGCCCAATCACCCGAATTTACACAGGCTATGCTTGAAAATCTAAATAGAAGCCATTATCATAAGCAAACAACATCGATTCTCAATCAGGATAGCCATTATGTACGTTTGCCTGTGCAATGCCATCACCGACCGCCAAATCCAAGACACCGTGGCCGCCGGTGCCAGCAGCCTTACCGATTTGCAGGCGCAATTGGGCGTGGCCACATGTTGCGGCTGCTGTGCCGATTTGGCCAGCTCGTTTTTATCGGTGCGCGGTGAAAATCAGGCGCAGATTAGTACGCCCGCATCTCAATAAAGCACGCGCCCATTTCTGTTGATTACGCATTCCCAATACAAAAACCCCTTTCAGGCAGCCTGAAAGGGGTTTTTGTATTATTGATACGGCAATTAAATATAGAACATTGTCGGATACCGGCAAACAAGCCTTTGGCTTGCTGCCCTCTCCCTAGCCCTCTCCCACGGGAGAGGGAACAGGTTTCTGTTGCAAGTAAGAGGGTGTGAATATTCAATAATTAATTGCCGTATCTATAATGCTTATTTAATTTTCAAACAATCGCCTACACTGCGCCTTTGGCCACTTGACGCCATTGATGCAGCAGCGGCTCGGTGTAGCCGTTGGGCTGTTGGGTGCCTTTGAAAATCAAATCACAGGCTGCCTGAAACGCCACGGACGTGGTTTCGTGGCCGGCCATGGGCTGGTAGAGCGGATCGGCGGCGTTTTGCGCATCCACCACGGCGGCCATGCGCGACAAGGTTTGGCGCACTTGGGCTTCGTTTACCACGCCGTGCAGCAGCCAGTTGGCGATGTGTTGGCTGGAAATGCGCAGGGTGGCGCGGTCTTCCATTAGGCCCACATTGTGGATGTCGGGCACTTTGGAGCAGCCCACGCCTTGGTCTACCCAGCGCACCACATAGCCCAAAATGCCTTGGCAGTTGTTGTCCAGCTCTTGCTGGATTTGCTCGGGCGTCCAATTGCGCTCGGCGGCCACGGGGATGGTGAGCAAATCATCGAGCAAGGCCGGGTTTTCTGCGGCCAAGGCCTGTTGCACTTCAAACACGTTCACTTGATGATAATGCAAGGCGTGCAAAGTGGCGCCGGTGGGCGACGGCACCCAGGCGGTGGTGGCACCGGCGCGCGGGTGGGCGATTTTTTGCTGCAACATATCGGCCATTAAATCGGGCATGGCCCACATGCCTTTGCCGATTTGCGCCTTGCCCGGCAGGCCGCATTGCAGCCCCACTTGCACGTTGTTGCGCTCGTAGGCGGCAATCCAGGCGCTGGTTTTCATGTCGCCTTTGCGAATCATCGGCCCGGCCAGCATGGCGGTGTGCATTTCGTCGCCGGTGCGGTCGAGAAAGCCGGTGTTGATAAACACCACGCGCTCGCGGGCTTCCAGAATGCAGGCTTTCAGGTTGGCCGAGGTGCGGCGCTCTTCGTCCATAATGCCCATTTTCAGGGTGTTGTGCGGCAGGCCGGTGAGCTCCTCAATAGCAGCAAATAAGCTGTTGGCAAAGCCCACTTCTTCCGGGCCGTGCATTTTCGGCTTTACGATATACACGCTGCCGCTACGGCTGTTTTTGTTGTGGCTGCGGGTGAGGTCGAAAGGCGCAATCAGGCCGGTCATCACGTCGTCGAGTATGCCTTCGGGGATTTGATTGCCGTCTTTATCCAGCACCGCCGGAGTGGTCATGAGATGGCCGACATTGCGGATAAACAGCAGCGAGCGCCCGGGCAGGGTGAAGCTGCCTGAAGCATCGGGCTTGCGGTATTCGCGATCCGGATTCAGGCTGCGGGTGATGGCTTGGCCATCTTTGTGTACGGTTTCCACCAAGGTGCCCTGCATTAAGCCGAGCCAATTTTGGTAGACCAAGGTTTTGTCGGCGCCGTCTACGGCGGCCACGGAGTCTTCGCAGTCCATAATGGTGGACAGCGCGGCTTCCATGATGATGTCTTTAATACCGGCCGGGTCTTGGCGGCCGATGGGGCTGGTTTTGTCGATCACCACATCGAAATGCAGGCCGTTGTGCAAAAACAGCAGCGAGGCCGGGGTTTCGGCGGCACCGGTATAGCCCACCAATAATTCGGGGCTTTGCAGGCCGACCAAATTGCCGTCTTTAAGGGTGACTTGCAGGCTGGCTCCGATAATTTGGTAGGCCAACGCGTCTTTGTGGCTGCCGCTCACCAAGGGGATGCTGTTGTCGAGAAAATCGCGGGCAAAGGCAATCACCGCATCGCCGCGTTTGGGGTTGTATTCGGCACCCGGTGCCAAGTTGCCGCTTTGCGCAATGGCATCGGTGCCGTAGAGCGCATCATAGAGGCTGCCCCAGCGGGCGTTGGCGGCGTTGAGCGCATAGCGGGCATTCATAATCGGCACCACCAATTGCGGCCCGGCCTGCTCGGCGATTTCACGGTCGACATTGGCGGTGCTGATTTGGAAATCCAGCGGGGTGTCGACCAGATAATCCAGCTCGTTCAGAAAGGTTTTGTAGGCGGCCATATCGGCAATCGGGCCCGGATGATTGCGGTGCCATTCATCCAATTGCAGCTGAATTTGGTCGCGCTTGGCCAATAGGGCGCGGTTTTGCGGTGCCAAGGTGTGCACCAAATCGCTAAAACCTTGCCAAAAGGCGGCGGCGTCGATTTTGTGCGGGTGCTGTGCCAGCACGTCGTTGATAAAGCCGTATAAGGTGCTGTCTACTTGCAGCTGGGCGGCGCTGATGTATTGGGCCATGATATTCCTCACTCTTTATTGGGATTTGTTATTCTGATAATGGTGCCGTGGTGCATTCAATGCTTTCAGGCAGCCTTTTTTCTGCACTGCAAAAGAGTAAGGCTGCCTGAAAACGGCGTTTCTTTCAAGGGGTGCGGCTGATTTTGATGGGCTTAATCCAGTAAATCGGCCACATACTCCACCCAATGCCGCACCGGCAGCGGGTTGTCGGCACTTAAATGGGCAATGCAGCCCACATTGGCCGACAAAATCACCTCCGGTGCCAGCGCCGCCAAATGGCCTTGTTTGCGGGCTTTCAGCGCTTGCGAAAATTCCGGTTGTAAAAAGGCATAAGTACCGGCCGAGCCGCAACACATCTGTGCTTCTACCGGCAGCATCACCGCAATGCCGAGCGTGGCCAGCAAGGCTTCCACGCTGCCGGCCAGTTTTTGCCCGTGTTGCAAAGTACAGGGCGGATGATAAGCCACCGCTTGCGGTGCCGCTTGGCGTTTGGTCAAGCGCTGGGCCAAGGCTTCGGCCTCGCCGGTTAATACTTCCACCACATCGCGGCACAAGGCACTCACTTTTTCGGCGTGCGCGGCATAAGCGGCATCGTGGCGCAAGTGGAAGGCATAGTCTTTCACCAATACGCCGCAGCCGGATGCGTTCACCAAAATGGCTTCGGCACCGGCTTCGATGTGCGGCCACCACGCGTCGATATTGCGGCGCATGGCCGCCAATGCGGCTTCGTGGGCGTCCATATGCAGGCTTACCGCACCGCAACAGCCCGCTTGCGGCGGCACCACCGCTTCCAGACCCAATGCATTGAGAATTTTGACTGTGGCCGAATTGATGCCGGGCAGCATGGTGGGCTGTACGCAGCCGCCCAGCATCAGTATTTTGCGGGCGGCGGCTTGCGGCAACACGGCGGCCACGGTTTGGCGCGGCAGAATTTTGCCTTGCAGTGTGGCGGGCAATGCGCTGCGCACCGATTGCGCCAAACGGTAGCCGCCGTGAAATAAGGCCGGGTTGGTAATCAGGCGGCGCAACAGCGTGCGCTGCAATGCCGCCCACGGCTTACGTCCCACTTGCCGCGCCACTTCTTCGCGCCCCAAGTCGAGCAAGCGCCCGTATTGCACGCCCGAGGGGCAAGTAGTTTCGCAGTTGCGGCAAGTCAGGCAGCGATCCAGATGCTGCTGTATCGATTCGGTGGCGGCCATGCCCTCAAATACCTGCTTAATCTGATAAATGCGCCCGCGCGGGCTGTCCAGCTCGTTGCCGGTGATTTGGTAGGTGGGGCAGGTGGCGGTGCAAAAGCCGCAGTGCACGCAACGGCGCAAAATCGCTTCGGCCTGCTGTCCGGCTTCGGTTTGCAAAAAGGCTTCGGTAATGTGGGTTTGCATGTTGGTTCCTGCTGTTTTTGTATTATGTAGCTGACGTTACGCAGTTGTGTATCAAGGCTGCCTGAAAAGCAAAACCGTTATTGCCGAACTGGATTCGGCAATAACGCATTTGATGGTTTCAAGCAGTATTTATCAATAAGTGCGTATCTTCAGTTATGTATGTAGTTGAGGAGCTGTGTTTTAGCGGTAAAACAAATAATACAGCAGCGCCAGCACAATCACCGCGCTGCCCGCCCCCAATATGATTTGCGTTTGCCCGCGGCCAAAGCCGTGGCCGCGCAGGCCGCGGCCGAAACGCCGCCAGCCAAACCACAAGGCCAAGGCGGCAAAAGCCAGCGCCCCCAGCGCGGATTCATCGAATACGGGTATCATCATTTCAGGCAGCCTTGAGCTTAAAATCCGGCATACATACGGCCAAGATTAAACACATTGTGCGGATCAAAGGTGTGTTTTAAGCGCCGGTGGATGCTCATCAAGGCGGTGGGCAGCGGGGTAAATACGGTTTCACCTTGGCGCGGCGCGCCGCGAAACAAGGTGGCGTGGCCGCCTGCTTTTTGCGCCGCCGCACGGATGGGCGCGGCATCGGCATCGGTGCGGTACCAGCGCTGACCGCCGCCCCACTCCAGCAACACCGCGCCTTTTAAAGCCAGCGGTGCCGTGGTGTCGGGCAGGCTCAGCCGCCACAGCCGCTCGCCCGCAGCCAAATCGCTAAAAAACGGCAAGGTCTGCTCGCGCACGCCATACCATAGCATCGCCGCTTCGCCCGGCGGCAGCAATTCGCCGCCCAAGGCCGCACACGCCGCCGACACCGCAGCCGCTGCACCTCCCAAGCGCAAACTGAGCACGCCTTGCGTCCACAGGCTGCCTGAAAGCGGCAACGGCTGCCCATGCCAAGCATTGAGTTTTTCAATCGCCGCGGCTTGCGGCAGATGAAATTGCAAGGTGGCTTGTGCCGGCGGTTGCGGCAACACTTTGAGCGATACTTCGGTAATCAGCCCCAAAGTGCCCAGCGATCCAGCCAGCAAGCGCGACACATCATAACCGGCCACGTTTTTCATCACCCGCCCGCCGAAATTCAGGCATTGGCCGCGGCCATCCAACAATTGCGCACCCAGCACAAAATCCTTTACCGCCCCCGCCTGCGCGCGGCGCGGCCCGGCCAAACCGGCCGCCACACAGCCGCCCACGGTGGCATGGGCGCCGAAAAACGGCGGCTCAAACGCCAGCATTTGCCCGCATTCGTCCAAGGCTGCGGCAATATCGGCCAGGCGCGTGCCGCAGCGGGCGGTGAGCACCAGCTCGGCGGGGTCATAATCCACAATACCGGCGTAATCACGGGTGTGCAGCACGGCATCGAAGGCCGCTTGTTCGCCGTAAAAATCCTTGCTGCCGCTGCCGCGTATGCGCAAATGCAGGCCGTTGGCGGCGGCATCGGCAATCTGTTGCTGCCATTGCTGGAACATGGTGTTTTCCTAGTATTGATATGGGGTTTCAGGCAGCCTTAATTGCTTACGCCCACCGTTACCGCTTGCGGATGCAAACAACGCAAATCCGCCGCCGCCATCGACACCAAAAAGCCGCGTTTGCCGCCATTGATGTAGATTTGCGGCAAGGCCAAAATGCTTTCCTCCACATACACCGGCAACGGCGTTTTGGTGCCGAAGGGGCTGGTGCCGCCCAATAAATAGCCGGTCCATTTGTGTGCCTGCTCGGCACTGGCCGGCTCGATGTGCTTCATGCCCAAGGTGCGCGCCAATTGGCGGGTAGACACCTGCTTGTTGCCATGCATCAGCACAATCAGGCCTTGTTTGTGCTCATTGGCCAGCACAATGGTTTTAATCACCACATGTTCGGCCACCCCCAAGGCCGCCGCCGAATGCGCGGTGCCGCCGTGCTCTATATAGTCGTATTCGTGCGGCTGAAACGCCACCGCGTGTTGGCGCAAAAAACGAATAGCGGCGGTGATGGGGTATTTTTGTTTGCTCATGGTACAAATACAGCGGTAATTAAAGAAAGGCTTTTAGCGTCTGATGTTTTTCAGGCAGCCTTTTTAAAGGCACTGAAAGCAGAAGCAACAGGCAATGGCCTATGTTACCATAAGCCCTCCCCTACTCAACCCCGCACACACAAAGGAAGCAGCATGACCATCCAGCATTACCAACCCACCGCCCGCCTCTCCGACGCCACCGTGGCCAACGGCTTTGTGTTTCTGGCCGGCCAAGTGCCGGAAAACGAAGATGCCGACGTGACCGCCCAAACCGCCAATGTATTGGCGCAAATCGACGCCATTCTGGCCGCTTGCGGCTCCGACAAAGCGCATATTTGCGAAGCGGTGATTTACCTGCCCAACTTGGCCGACTACGCCGGCATGAACGCCGCTTGGGACGCTTGGGTGCAACCCAGCGCCACCCCCGCCCGCGCCTGCGTGCAAGCCGCACTGGCCAATCCGAAATGGAAGGTGGAAATCAAATTAACCGCCGTGCAAAAATAATACCCATTCTAAAAAACAACCTTACATAAACCTTGCAGCTTCTTGCCCTCTCCCCAACCCTCCCCCACGGGGGAGGGAGCGGGTAACTGAAATAACCCACTTTTCAGATTATCAACAATGTACCCCCTCCCCCGTGGGGGAGGGTTGGGGAGAGGGTAATAAAACCAAAGATTTTCTGATGCTTCCATGTGCGAAGCTTAATAATGAAAGCGGTGCATCAATATCGTTTAATTTTTAGAATTGGTATAAACTGCGCCAATAAATAAGGCTGCCTGAAAACGTTGTTATCGTTTTCAGGTAGCCTTTTTACTGCCAAAACCGCAAACTGCGTTTATTGCGCTTTCGGGTTGATGGTGATTTCCACACGGCGGTTTTTGGCACGGCCTTCCACTGTGGTATTAGACGCCACCGGCATGCGCGAGCCGTAGCCCATGGTGCTGATGCGGTTCGCCGCCACGCCACGGTTGCTTAGGAAGCCAGCCACCGATTGGGCGCGCTGTTGTGACAAGGGGTTGTTGATGGCATCGGTGCCGGTGTTATCGGTATGGCCACTCACGGTGATGGTGGTGTCGGTGTATTTGGCCAGCACATCGGCCACCGCAGTGAGCGAACCGGTGGCGGCGCTATTGAGCGCGGCGCTGCCGGTGGCAAAGGTGATGCTTTCCGGCATCACCAGCTTGATTTGGTCACCCACGCGCTCCACTTCCACCGGCGTGTTGGCCAGCTGGTCGCGCAACAGTTTTTCTTGGTAATCCATATAACCGCCAACACCGGCGCCGATGGCACCACAAGCCAGCGCTGAATTGCGTGCGCCTTTACCACCATGGGTAATCGCACCGACAATGCCGCACGTGGCGGCAGCGCCCAAGCCGTACATGGCGGTTTTGCTCACGTGCTGTTGGCCGGTGGTGGGATCGGTAACGCAGCCGCTCAAGACAAGCGCTGCGGTGGCGCCGATGGCGGCCAGAGATTTGCTGAATTGCATGGTGTATCCTTTCTGTAAGGCAGACCGGTTATTATTATACCAATCCTAAAAAATAACCTAACTGCGTTGGCTCGCCTTGCCGTACTATCTGTACTGTCTGCGGCTCACCGCCTTGTTATCTTATTTTTTAGAATTGGTATTAGAAACGCCTTAAGCAGACACAAATATCATGCGGCAGGCGTTTGCAAAGCACTATATCGGACAAACGGCATGAATAAAAGTTGCCCGCCATAAAAAAACCGCAGCATTAACGCTGCGGTTGATTTTTTTACCGGGCTTAACAATTTGCCGCCCGGTTGGCAGACATTACAGCTTGTCGGCCGACTCAGACAAATAAGCAGCCACACCGGCGGCATCGGCTTTCATGCCTTTATCGCCTTTGTTCCAACCTGCCGGGCACACTTCGCCGTGCTGTTCGGTGAATTGCAAGGCGTCTACCATGCGCAGCATTTCGTCAACATTGCGACCCAAGGGCAGGTTGTTGACCACTTGGTGTTGCACCACGCCGTCTTTGTCGATGAGGAAAGAGCCGCGGAAAGCCACGCCGCCTTCGCTTTCCACATCGTAGGCTTTGGCGATTTCATGGGCGATGTCGGCCACCATGGTAAAGCCCACCGGGCCGATGCCGCCTTGGTTTACCGGGGTATTGCGCCAAGCGGCGTGGGTAAACTGGCTGTCGATTGATACGGCAATCACTTCCACATTGCGCGCTTTGAATTCGGCCAGGCGGTGGTCGTGGGCAATGATTTCAGACGGGCACACAAAAGTGAAATCGAGCGGATAAAAGAACACCAAGGCGTATTTGCCTTCGGTGGCGGCGGCAAAGCTGAAATTTTCAACCACATCGCCATTGCCTAAAACGGCGGCGAATTGCTTGTCGCTGTCGTGAAAAAACGGGGCGGGTTTGTTAACCAATACGGCCATTATTGCTCTCCTGATGAGGGTGGATAAATATCATGCTGCTGCGGCTCTTAAACGGCGGCGGGCAAGCAAACTGCGCTATTCTAGTTTAAAAAAGCAAAGCAGCCTATTGATTTTGCCTATTTTAAACCGAAGCCGCCGCCCAGATTTTAAGGTGATTGTTTTTGCGGCGCGTGAAGACTGTATTACAATATACGCCCGTTATCGAAAAGGCTGCCTGAAACGGAAAACTTGGCTTTCAGGCAGCCCCGGCATTCCAACCCCTTAATTTGAGAAAACCATGCTCAGCGTTTACAACACCCTCACCCGCCGCAAAGAAGTATTCGAGCCGATCAATCCGCAAAACGTGCGCATGTATGTGTGCGGCATGACGGTATACGACTACTGCCACCTCGGCCATGCGCGGGTGATGGTGGTGTTTGATATGGTGGCACGCTGGCTGCGTGCATTGGGCTACCCGCTCACCTATGTGCGCAACATCACCGACATCGACGACAAAATCATCGCCCGTGCCGCCGAGCGCGGCATTTCCATTGGCGAGCTCACCGAATTCTTTATTGAAGCCATGAACCAAGACGCCGCCGCACTGGGCGTTATCCCGCCCGATGTCGAGCCCAAGGCCACCGCTCATGTGGCGCAAATGATTGCCATGATCGAGCGCATCATTACCAACGGCAAAGCCTATGCCGCCGCCAACGGCGATGTGTATTACGCCGTGCGCGAATTTGCCCCCTACGGCCAATTGTCGGGCAAAAGCCTGGATGATTTGCGTGCGGGCGAGCGCGTGGAAGTAGACAGCTTTAAGCGCGACCCCTTGGATTTTGTGCTGTGGAAAGCCGCCAAAGCGGGCGAACCGGCATGGGAAAGCCCGTGGGGACAAGGCCGTCCCGGCTGGCATATCGAATGCTCAGCCATGAGCGAAGAATTGTTTGGCGACACCTTTGATATTCACGGCGGCGGTGCCGACTTGCAGTTTCCGCACCACGAAAACGAAATCGCCCAAAGCTGCGGCGCACACCAACACCACTGCGGCCACAGCCATCAGCATGATGGCCAAGCGGCACAAAGCCACGTTAAATATTGGCTGCACAACGGCTTTATCCGCGTGGACAACGAAAAAATGTCCAAATCGCTGGGCAATTTCTTTACCATTCGCGAAGTGTTGCAGCAATACGACGCCGAAGTGGTGCGCTTCTTTATCCTGCGCGCCCATTACCGCAGCCCGCTGAACTATTCCGATGCCCATCTGGACGACGCCAAAGGCGCCCTCACCCGCCTCTACACCGCGCTCAAAAACACCCCGGCTGCCGAATTTGCCTTAAGCGAAAACGCCAACGATTACACCCGCCGCTTTTTTGCCGCCATGAACGACGACTTCGGCACCGTAGAAGCCGTGGCGGTGTTGTTTGAGCTGGCCAACGAAATCAACAAAAACCACGATGCTAGATTAGCAGGCTGCCTGAAAGCCCTGGCCGGCCTATTGGGCTTGCTGCAACGCGAGCCGGATGCCTTTTTGCAAGGCGGCAGCGATGCCGACGGCTTGGATAACGCAGCCATCGACGCCCTAATCGCCCAACGCCAAGCCGCGCGGGCGGCGAAAAACTGGGCCGAATCCGACCGCATCCGCGACGAATTGGCCGCTGCCGGAATTGTGTTGGAAGACGGCGCGGGCGGCACCGGTTGGCGGCGGGATTAATGGCTACCCCCAAAGCACGGCACTTGATTTTTAAACACAAAAGGCGCATAATACACGGCTTGGGTTTTACACCCGACGCCAAAGAAGTACAGGCAAAACCCCTGTGCCCGCTGACCTAAAGGATTAAACATGAAAACCGATATTCATCCGCACTACCACGACGTAAACGTGACCTGCTCTTGCGGCAACACGTTCACCACCCAGTCTGCCATGACCAAAGACAGCTTTAACATCGAAGTTTGCTCAGAATGTCATCCGTTTTACACCGGCAAGCAAAAAATCGTTGACTCTGCCGGCCGCGTAGACAAATTCAACCAAAAATTCGGCAATATGTTCAAACGCTAAGTTTGACTATTGCAAAAAAGACTGTCTTTCAGGCAGTCTTTTTTGGTTTCAGGCAGCCTTGTTTACCATTCAGGCAGCCTCCTAGCTTAATTTTGTAAAGAAAAAACCATGTCTTCCGTACCCATCCAATCCATCGGCACGCCGCTGTTTTACGGCGTGTTTTTCAGTGTGGTGTTGCTGCTGATTGCCATCGACATGCTCACACTAAAAAAAACCGGCGCCCATAAAGTGAGCACCAAAGAAGCGCTGACCTGGAGCGTGGTGTGGGTGCTGGTGTCGCTGCTGTTTGCCTTGTGGCTTTATTTCGAGCTGGCGGGCAACCCGGCTTACGGCCCGGCAGTGGCCAACGAAAAAACGCTGGCTTTTCTTACCGGCTATGTGCTGGAAAAAGCGCTGGCGGTCGACAATATCTTTGTATTCGTAATGATTTTTGCCTACTTTAAAATCCCGCCGCAATACCAACACCGCGTGCTGCTGTACGGCGTGCTCGGCGCGATTGTGTTGCGGATGATTATGGTGTTTTTGGGCGCGGTGCTGGTGCGCGAGTTTGCGTGGATTTTGTATGTATTCGGCGCATTTTTGGTGTACACCGGCCTGAAAATGCTCAAACCGCAAGCCGAAGAAGCGGAAGATTTGGGCGACAACCCGATTCTGCGCTGGTTGAAAAAACACATCCGCATCAGTAAAAACCTTGATGGCGAGCGCTTTTTTACTGTCGAAAACGGCAAGCGCGTGGCCACACCGCTGCTGCTGGTGCTGATTATGGTGGAATTAAGCGATGTGATTTTTGCGGTCGACAGCATTCCGGCCATTTTCGCGGTGACCACCGATCCGTTTATCGTACTCACTTCTAATTTATTTGCGGTGCTGGGCTTGCGGGCGATGTATTTTCTGCTCGCCAATATTATCGACCGCTTTGTGTATTTAAAATACGGCTTGGCCTTTGTGCTCACCTTTATCGGCATCAAAATGCTGATTGTGGAGTGGTATCATATTCCGGTGGCGGTATCGCTGGCGGTGGTGTTCTCGGCCTTGCTGCTGTCGGTATTGGTGTCGTGGCTGCATATGCGCCGTTTGCATTCGTAATCACCGCCCAAAGAAAGCCCTTACCGAAGGCTGCCTGAATCTCAAAGCCGCCTGCAAATGCTTATTTGCAGGCGGCTTTTTGTGGGTGGCATGGTGGGATAAGCAGATAGCTGACATGGTTAATGCGGGTGCCGAGGCTTTAATCAACGCCAGCACGCAGTTTAGCCACCATATCAATGCGCAATAGACACACCTATTCTTTTTTGTTTAGAAACGGGCGGTTTTTTCGGTAAACATAGCATGCGGTGACACTAAACAACCACCGTCTAAAGACGGTGGGTTTGGGTTACGGGCTGAAAGCCCGGATACGCATCGGCTAAACGATGCGTCACATTATGGTTCCACATTGAAATTATCATGCTGATTAGGTTCAAAATGATGCTCTAAAT
>RRZU011351008.1_pt1 | contig 13718 bp, 6 predicted proteins | sample 2165561 | NCBI WGS metagenome assembly RRZU01 (sample SAMN10456909, study PRJNA506462) | wastewater metagenome | isolation source: wastewater sludge | place: USA: Moscow, Idaho
CTGAGCACTTTTTGTATTTACTAATTTTTTATCCAATTTGTCATAAAAGCTTTTAATTTCTGTTGCAGGAATATATTCTCTCATTAAGAAATTTTCTAATAACAAAACAGAAATAAAGGCATCAGGATTATTCTTAATAAAAGTTTTAGAATAATCGTTCATGTCGTTTTGAAAGTTTTTGTATTCTTTCTTTATTTTGTTAACGGTAACAGTGTCGTTTGCCGCTAGTGCTTTTTGCATTTTAGAATTGTTCTCTTTTTCAAATTTTTTAACTTTTTCTAAAATAGCAACAGATTCGTTATTGAATTTTTGGAATTTATCATTGTTAAAAGTACCTTCAATCGTTGATTTTTGAAGCGAATCTTTAACGATATTAATTTTAATTTTACCTTCTTCAAGAATTATTGGTAAATTAATTTTTTCATTTTCAATTCTAATAAAACCTAAGTCGATGTTATCTGTAGATCCTTTTAATTCAAATTTTCCATTTTCAATTACACCAGTGTCTTTTGCGATTACCCCATTTTCATCTTGAATTTCGACAAAAACTTTTTTCCCGTTTTCAATTCCATTTGCTGTCCCAGAAATAAGAAATTCATTATCTTTTAAATTGTTACAAGAAATTATTGATAATGTAAATAAAGCTAATAATGTTATTTTTTTCATCGTTTTAAATTAATTTTCGCAAATGTATTCAAAATAACTCAGTTACAAAACATAAAAAAATGTTAGAATCGTAATAAAAACTAGTATTCAAAGTTTTGTAAATCAAAAATATAGTTGTAATTTTGCACACCTTTTGGCGGATTGCGTTTCCATTAGGTGTCAATCATTTAAGTAAAACACTGCTGTTGTTTTCTATTTCGCATTAAGAAACGCTAGAAGCACGGCATACAAATTTTTTAATCAGCATGTCTGAAATTAACAAAACACAAGAAGAGTTTTTAGCGAATTTTAACTGGCATAACTATGCAGAAGGTATTGATGCAGTTGACGAGAAAAACTTACAAGAATTTGAAGATCTAGTAACTAAAACTTTCATTTCTACAGGAGATGAGGAAGTAGTTGAAGGAGTTGTTGTAAGAATTACTGATAGAGATGCTATCGTTGATATCAACGCTAAATCTGAAGGTGTTATTTCTTTAAACGAATTCCGTTACAATCCTAACTTAAAAGTTGGTGATAAAGTAGAAGTATTAATCGACGTTCGTGAAGACAAAACAGGTCAGTTAGTATTATCTCACAGAAAAGCTAGAACTATCAAAGCATGGGATAGAGTTATTTCTGCTAACGAAACAGGAGAAATCGTTAACGGTTTCGTTAAATGTAGAACTAAAGGTGGTATGATTGTAGATGTTTTCGGAATTGAAGCATTCTTACCAGGATCACAAATTGATGTGAAACCTATCCGTGATTACGATCAATATGTGAACAAAACTATGGAATTTAAAGTTGTGAAAATCAACCACGAATTCAAAAACGTAGTAGTATCTCACAAAGCGCTTATCGAAGCTGATATTGAAGTACAGAAAAAAGAAATCATTGGTCAATTAGAAAAAGGACAAGTATTAGAAGGTGTTGTTAAAAACATTACTTCTTATGGTGTATTTATTGATTTAGGTGGTGTAGATGGATTAATCCATATTACAGACTTATCTTGGTCAAGAATTAATCACCCAAGCGAAGTTCTTGAATTAGACCAAAAATTAAACGTTGTAATCCTTGATTTCGATGATGAGAAAACAAGAATCCAATTAGGTTTAAAACAATTAAATGCTCATCCTTGGGATGCTTTAGGAACTGAATTAAAAGTTGGTGATAAAGTTAAAGGAAAAGTTGTTGTTTTAGCTGATTACGGTGCTTTCATCGAAGTTGCTGAAGGTGTAGAAGGTTTAATCCATGTTTCTGAAATGTCTTGGTCAACTCACTTAAGAAGTGCTCAAGATTTTATGAAAATTGGTGATGTAGTTGAAGCAGTTGTTTTAACTTTAGACAGAGACGAAAGAAAAATGTCTTTAGGTATCAAACAAATGACGCAAGATCCATGGACTGATATTACTGCTAAATACCCAGTAGGTTCTAAACATACAGGAATCGTTAGAAACTTTACAAACTTTGGAATTTTCGTAGAATTGGAAGAAGGAATTGATGGATTAATTTACATCTCTGACTTATCTTGGACTAAGAAAATCAAACACCCATCGGAATTTGTAAATGTTGGTGAAAAATTAGACGTTGTAGTATTAGAATTAGATGTTGAAGGACGTAAATTATCTTTAGGTCACAAACAAACTACTGCTAATCCTTGGGATCAGTATGAAGATTCTTTCGCTGTAGGAACAATTCACAACGGAGAGATTTCTGAAATTGTTGACAAAGGAGCTACTGTAGAATTTGGAGAAGATATCGTTGCTTTCATCCCTACACGCCACCTTGAAAAAGAAGACGGAAAGAAATTGAAAAAAGGAGAATCTGCTGATTTCAAAGTAATCGAATTCAACAAAGAATTCAAAAGAGTAGTTGCTTCTCACACTGCTATCTTCCGTGAAGAAGAAGAGAAAAATGTGAAAGCTGCAACTGAAAACACTTCATCTAACTCATCTTCAAATGCACCAGCTGCAACTTTAGGTGATAATAATGATATGTTAGCTGCATTGAAAGCTAAAATGGAAAAATCAGAGAAAAAATAATTTCTTGAAATTTTTTTGAATAGAGAAAGCCTCACAGTAATGTGAGGTTTTTTTTGTTCTTTTTTTAAGCGCACATGGTTTTAGTTCTAGTCCTAAATCCTCCCGCAGTATGAAGTATTTTTATATCGTACAGAAAGTGTAAGGCTATTTTATCTTTGAAAATAGTGATTTAATTTAAGTCAAGTCGAGTTCTTCGACTGCGTTCAGGCCAGCAGGCTTAAGCGAGATTTATTTGTGCGAATAGGTATTTAAAAAGGGCTTAGACAGCTCTCAAACGGTCAGAATCATATCAAATTTATAAATAAAATGGGTTAGGAAACCCCTGTTTTTTATAAAAAAAGGAGGAAGATTAAAATATAATCATCCTCCTTTATCATTTAAAGATATCAAAATTGTAGCGTTTGATTTATGTATAAAATCAAACTTATCTTAAGACAGCTCCAAGTTCAGTTTCAAAATTCTTTTGTAGTTTGCCCATAATTTTGTCAATTTGAGCATCTGTCAAAGTTTTTGAATTGTCTTGTATAGTAAAACTCAACGCATACGATTTTTTACCTTCGGGAAGATTTTGCCCTTCGTAGACATCAAATAAATTAATGTTTTTTAATAACGTTTTCTCAGTTTGACGGGCAATTTTATAAATACTTTCGTAAGTAATATTTTGATCCAGTAGCAAAGCCAAATCTCTGCGAACTTCAGGGTATTTAGGAATTTCAGCGTACTTGATCTTAGTAGACGTTTTCTTTAGAATTAAATCCCAATCAAAATCAGCATAAAGTACTTCTTGTTTTATTCCAAAATGTTTTAAAATTGATTTCTTTATTACTCCTAATTCTACAATCGTTTCATTGTCAAATTTGATAGCAATTCCTTCTGAAAATACATCCAAAGTAACGGGTATATTTTGAGTGTTTTCAATACCTAATCTCGAAAGTATTCCATATACATATCCTTTGAATAAAAAGAAATTAGACATTTTTTGTACACTGGTCCAGCTTTCTTGATTTCTGTTTCCAGTAAGGAATAAGCTCATGTGCTTTTTTTCCTCGTAACCAGCAAGATAGTTGTGGTACGTTTTTCCAAATTCAAATAATTTTAAATCTGCATTTTTACGATTGATATTGTAAGACACTGCTTCAAGTCCGGAAAACAATAAAGACTGACGCATTGTTGATAAATCAGCACTCAAAGGATTAAGTATTGTTATATTATAATCGTCATTTAATTGCTCTGAAAGCTGCACATAAGAAGCTGTAGTTAGTGAATTTGCCATCATTTCATGAAACCCTTGAGAATTCAATTGTGAGGCAATCGTATTTTGTATTTTATAGTCTTCATTTCTTGGAGCATTGAAAACAGAAGCATTAAGCTTTTTAGAAAAACTGATATTATTGTAGCCATACACTCTAAGTATTTCTTCAATAACGTCAATTTCCCTTTGAACATCCACTCGATAAGAAGGAATTGTCAATCCAAGACCGGCATCCGAAAAGCTATTTACTTTAATATCTAATGACACTAAAATTTTCTTAATGATGTCTTTTGGTAATTTTTCTCCAATAATTTTATCGACATTATTAAAATTTAAAAACACATTAAAATCTTCTATTTTTTTAGGATAAACATTGATCAAATCCGATGTGATTTCTCCACCTGCTACTTCTTGAATCAATAAAGCGGCACGCTTCAAAGCATACTCCGTAATAGTTGGGTCAATTCCTCTTTCGAAACGGAAAGAGGCATCCGTGTTTAATTGATGTCTTTTTGCCGATTTACGAACGCTTACAGGATTAAAATAAGCACTTTCTAAAAATATAGAATTAGTGCTTTTAGAAACTCCTGATTTTTTTCCTCCAAAAACCCCTGCAATACATAAAGGTCCTTTTTCATCACAAATCATTAAATCTTCTTCATGCAACGTTCTTTCTACATCATCAAGCGTAGTGAATTTTGTTCCTGCAGGAAGTGTTTGCACAACTATTTTACCATTGATTTTTGCAGCATCAAAAGCGTGAAGAGGTTGACCTAATTCATGCATCACATAATTAGTAACATCAACAATATTGTTTTTTGGATTTAATCCAATAGCTTTCAATCTGTTTTGTAACCAATCAGGTGACGGCTTTACTTCAATACCTGAAATAGTAATCCCACAATATCTAGGAGCAAGTTTAGGTTCTTTTACATCAATATCAATTTTCAAAGTTCTTTTATCTACTCTAAAACTACTCACGGAAGGTGTAATTAACTCAACATTTGCACCACTTTGTAGCATTCCCGCTCTTAAATCACGAGCTGTTCCTAAATGGCTCATTGCATCAGCACGATTAGGCGTTAATCCAATTTCGAAAACTTCATCATTTTCAATTTTGAAAACTGTTGCAGCAGGAGTTCCGGGTACTAATGAATCGTCTAATATCATAATGCCATCATGACCTTCACCAAGACCTAATTCATCTTCGGCACAAATCATTCCATGACTTTCTTGTCCGCGTATTTTTCCTTTTTTGATTGAAAAAGCAACGCCTTCTTTGTCATATAGTGTAGTTCCAATTGTAGCAACGGGTACTTTTTGTCCCGCAGCAACATTACTAGCACCACAAACAATCTGCACAGGAAGACCATTACCTAAGTCTACGGTAGTTATTTTTAATCTATCGGCATCGGGATGTTGGATACACGTAAGAACATGCCCCACAAGAACGCCTTCTAATCCGCCTTTTACCGATTGGTATTTTTCAACAATTTCTACTTCCAAACCTAAATCGGTTAGTAATGCTGCTGTTTCTTCGGATTTCCAATCTATTTTAATGAACTGTTTTAACCAGTTGTACGATATTTTCATCTGTCAATTTTAATGAGGTTGCAAATATAAGGATTGCAGTTTGGAGTAAGAAACAATTTTTTTTGTTTTTTAGAACTAATTTATTTAACCTGTTTTTAAAAATTGTGATTTTATAGACATAAAAAGCAATTGAATAAAAATATGGACTTAAAAAAGCATTTATTTAAATTTAATGCTGTGAATTAAATAAATTGTACCGTTTTAATACTAATAACGAAGTCACTTTTTTTTTAACACAATAAGGAGTATTGCCTGTCAAAATTAAATTATTTCTTCAACGTGTTTTTTAATACTTTCCGCTATTTTCTTTGTTGGTAAATCATTGACATCCTTTCCAAAGGGGTCTTCAATTTCCTCTGCTATTAATTCCAAACTTGCTAAAACATAAAAAATAAAAACCACTACCGGAATTACAAAATAGCCCAGATTAAATACATAACCAAAAGGCAATGTAAGCACATATATAAATATGAATTTTTTTATAAATGCGCTGTAAGAATAGGGTATTGGTGTGTTTTTAATACGTTCACAGGCACCACAAATTTCAGTAAAAGATTGTATTTCAGAATTTAAGATAATCAATTGATCTCCAGTTATTTTCTTGGAAACATACAAGTCATTAATCTTTTGAAATAACATTTGAACTACTTGATTGGGCTTGTGTTTGTGATGGTCAATTTCTAAATCTACGTCATCAAATAATTGCTTGCTGGTATCCGTATCATTTAAGTGTTTATGTAGAATGGAGGCGTAACTCGGGATCATTTTTCGAAAATACGTGCGGTCTTTTTCATCTTGTAATATTACAGATAATTTAATACTAAGATTTCGGCTGTTATTTATTAAGCTTCCCCAGATTTTCCTACCTTCCCACCAGCGATCATAAGCAGTATTAGTTCTATAAGCCAGTAATAACGATATTACAAAACCCAACATTCCGTGCATTATAGAGATATTCTTTACGGGACTGTCATCCGGTAAATCCCAGTACTCAATTTCTAAATAGGCAATCACAGCCGAATAAAGCCCGATAAGGATCATCATTGGGATTAATTTCCGGAATGTATCTGCTTTACTTATATTAAAAATAAAACTAATCCAGTCTTTGGGGTTATATGAAGTCACTCTTGAATTTTTTTTATACAAAATTAAATTAAAAAATAAGATTTCCTGCTAATTCCCGTAATGCAATTTCAGATAATTTTCCTTGAAATTGCGCATTGCTGTACCGTACGGTGGCATTCACATAATTCAATTGCGCAGTTCTGAATTCTAAAGTAGTTATGGTTCCAATTCGGAATTTATCCAAAGTAATATTCAGATTTTGTTTAGCAATTGCTTTGTTGTTTTCTTCTAAAGCAATCAATTCTAAATTAGTCAAATACGTTTGGTAAGACGTTGCCAACTGTGAGTTTAAAGTCAAATTTTGTTGTTCAATTGTAATTTTTGAATTTTCAATTTGAATTTTGGCTATTTTTTCATTTCGATTTTGTGAATAACCATCAAATATATTCAAAGAAGCACTAAAACCATAGTTCAAACCTCTAGAGTGGGATTGCGACACAAAACCAAGACTGGATTGACTTTCTGAAAAATTATAGGCCGTATTCACTTTTACTGTAGGATAACGAGCCGCTTTAATTTGTTTTAATTGTAATTCAGATATTCTTTTATTGATAATCTGGGCTTCTAATTGTGGATTTTGCTTTTCGGCTAAGGTTCTTAGTTCCGGAAGTAACAGTGAAATATCTACTTGAAGCTCATCAATTACTTTGAAGTCAGTTGTAACATCTCTGGCTAACAGCTGATTTAATAAAATTTTGCTGTTAGCATACAATTCTTTTTGTCTTAACAATGCAACCTGATCGGTATTTAAATCTACTTGGGCGTTCAAAACTTCTAATTTAGAGGCTTTTCCAATGGTAAATCTATTTTGTGCCAAAGTCAATCGCTGTTTCGAAATTACAATTGTGGTATCTAGTGCCGCTAATTGTTGTTGTTGTTGTACCAAATCGTAATATGCAGCATTAACATCACTGATTCGTGTGATGACGGTTAACTTTAATTGTGCTTCGCCTAATTTTTGCAATTCTTTTAATTGATCCAATTTAGCAAACATTCGCATTCCGTCAAAAATAGTCCAATCCAATCCAACTCCATAAGTCAAACTGTTGCTTTTAGCATTGTCTAATTTCGTTTTTGTTCCGTCTTGACGGGTTTGTGAACTGTTTTGGATACTGTTGTTATCCACAACATTAGCGCTTACAGTTGGTAACATTCCTGCATTTCCAATCGTTACGTTTGTTTTTTCAATGGTCAAATTATTGGTGGCAATTTTTATTTCATAATTGTTTTCCAATGCAATCTTCACTGCATTTTCTAATGTCAGGACTTCTTGAGCATTAGTTTTTGTTATACAGAACAGTAAAAGGAAAAAACTTTGAACTAGTATTTTAGTGTTTGTCATAATTATATTTTTTTGACTCGGAGGAACATTTAATTACAAAGAATTTCTGCAATTCCAGGCCTAAATGTTCCATTAAAATTATTTGAATTCTTTTTCATATTCGTCAATAAGATCAAATTCAGGATAGTGTTTTCTGGCTCTGGACCACATCAAATACATGGCAGGAATGACAAATAATGTTAAAATCAAAGAGAAAATAGTTCCACCTACAATTACAACTCCCATTCCAATTCTACTAGTTGAAGCCTCGCCCAGTGACAGTGCAATAGGTAATGCACCTAATGAAATCGCTAAACTCGTCATTAATATAGGTCTTAATCTCGCTTCCGAAGCTTCTAGTATGGCTTCTAATTTTGGCTTGCCTTGTTCTCGGAGCTGATTTGCAAACTCGACAATCAGAATTCCGTTTTTGGTTACCAAACCAATAAGCATTATGGTTCCAATTTGGCTAAAAATATTCCAAGTCTGGTCAAACAACCACAACGAGAATAAGGCTCCTGCAACTGCCATTGGCACGGTCAAAATAATGATTAATGGGTCAATGAAACTTTCAAATTGTGCTGCCAAAATTAAAAATATCAACAGCAAAGCCAATCCAAATGCAAAGGCCGTATTCGAACTACTTTCGACAAAATCCCTTGATTCTCCACCTAAATCAGTAGTAAAGCTATCGTCAAGTACTTTAGCTCTTATTTCGTTCATCGCATCTATTCCATCGCTGATACTTTTGCCTGGAGCGAGACCTGCCGAAACAGTGGCTGCCATATAGCGGTTGTTGTGGTATAATTGTGGCGGATTACTTTTTTCCTCAATCGTCACCAGATTATCCATTTGGATTAATTGTCCCATGTTATTTTTGACAAACATAGAGGTCAAATCCAGTGGTTTTGAACGGTCTTTTTGGTCAAATTGCCCAATCACTTGATACTGTTTTCCATTTCTCATGAAATAACCAAAACGTTGTCCGCTCAAGGAAAGTTGTAAGGTTTGCGCAATGTCAATTACCGAAATTCCTAAACTCTCCGCTTTTTCTCTATTAATGGTGACATTGATTTCTGGTTTGTTGAACTTTAAATTCACATCACTAACTGCAAAAGTTGGGTTTTTAGCTACTTCATCCATAAAAAGAGGGATTTTTTCTTCCAGTTTTTTAAAGTTGGGCGCTTGTATAATGTATTGAATTGGCAATCCACCGCGCCTGTTTACTGCTATCGTAGGTTGCTCAATTACGGAGGTTTTTGCATCTGGATATTGCTTGGTCCATTTGGTTAATTTCTCTGCGATTTCTTTTTGAGAATCGGTTCTTTCATTTGGTTGAACCAATGATACTCGAATAAAACCACTATTTACCGAAGAAGATCCAAAACCTGGCGACGTAATTACCAATGCTACTTTTTTACCTGGAATCGAATCATCAACTAATTTTGATATTTCCTGCATGAAGCGATCCGTGTATTCATAAGAAGAACCCTCAGGTGTCGACATTCGTAAAACAAAACCACTACGGTCGTCATACGGTGCCGTTTCTTTCTGCAGCAGGTTGAAAAATAAATAAATCAAACCAAAACAAGCAATCAAAATAGGGAAACTCAACCATTTTTTCTTTATAAATCGGTCTAATGCGCTAGCATATCCACTATTTAATTTTTTAAAATATGGTTCTGTACGAATGTAGAACTTTGATTTTTCTTGTTTGCCGCCTTTCATCAAATAGGCATTCAACATTGGGGTTAATGTCAACGATACAAAAGCCGAAATTAATACCGCAGCGCCAATGACGACGCCAAATTCCCGAAAGAGTCGCCCGACAAAACCTTCGAGGAAAATTACAGGAAGAAATACCGCTGCCAAAGTAACCGAAATCGAAATTACGGCAAAAAATATCTCGTTAGATCCCTTGATGGCTGCCTCAATTGGCGTCATTCCTTCTTCTACTTTTTTGAAGATATTCTCGGTAACTACAATTCCGTCATCAACGACCAATCCCGTGGCCAGAACAATTGCTAATAACGTCAATACATTTATAGAAAAACCAAAAAGCCACATAATAAAGAAAGTAGCAATTAAGGAAACAGGAATATCAATCAAGGGTCTGAACGCAATGGCCCAATCCCTAAAGAATAAATAGATAATCAAAATCACCAGAATTATTGAAATCCCCAATGTTTCCGCCACTTCAATAACTGATTTTTTAACAAAAATCGTATTGTCTATAGCTATATTCAATTTAATGTCTTTTGGTAAATCCCTTTTTAGTTTTTCAAATTCTTTATAAAAAGCAGTCGAAATATCTAAATAATTTGCGCCCGGAAGTGGTACAATTGCAACACCCACTAGTGGCGCTCCCGACTGAGTCATTTTGGTTTCCGTATTTTCAGGTCCAAGACTTGCAGTTCCTACATCACTAAAACGAACCACTTTTTCCCCTTCGGAACGAATAATAATATTGTTGAATTCTTCAGCAGTAGATAGGTTTCCAACTGTTTTTACCGTTAATTCGGTATTATTTCCAGTTAGTTTTCCGGAAGGTAATTCTACATTCTGTTTGTTTAAAGCAACTCTTACTTCTGCAACGGTACAGCCGTAAGAAGCCAGTTTTACCGGATCAATCCACAAACGCATGGCGTATCGTTTTTGTCCCCAAATTTGAACACCGCTCACACCAGGAATGGTTTCCAGACGTTGTGAAATCACATTTTCAGCATAATCACTTAGCTCTAATGCATTTCGGGTATCACTTTGTACGGTCATAGAAATGATTGCGTCTCCATTCGCATCCGCTTTTGAAACTACCGGAGGTGAATCAATATCTTGTGGCAGGTTTCTTACAGCTTGAGATACTTTGTCACGAACATCATTGGCCGCGTCTTCCAGATTTTTATCTAAATTAAATTCGATAGTGATATTACTACTTCCTTGCGCACTGGAAGAAGTAACGTTTCTAATCCCATCAATGGAATTGATTGCTTTTTCAAGTGGTTCCGTAATTTGGGATTCGATGATATCAGCATTTGCGCCAGCATAATTCGTACGAACGGAAACTTGTGCCGGATCAATCGATGGAAACTCTCGAACACCTAGAAATGTGTACCCAATTATTCCAAACAAAACGATGGCTAAATTGATTACTATGGTGAATACGGGCCTTCTAATACTTGTTGTGGATAAACTCATTTTTTTAGAATATATGAATTATAAATTATGAGTTTTGAATAACACTGGGTAACTCATAATTTAAATTTTTAAAATTATTTGATTTTAACTTTTACGGGCGTTTCGTTTTTTAGAGACATAACACCACTAGTAATAACGGTATCACCCGCTTTCAAACCTGAAAGTACTAGGATTGAAGCATCTGTTCGTGTAGCGGTTTCGATCATCACTTCTTTGGCTTGACCATTATTGGAAATGAACACTTTTTTACCGTTTTGAATCGGAATGATAGCTTCCGTAGGAACTACAATCGCATCTTTTATAATATCCAAAGGCAATTCGACGTCAGCAAATGTACCTGGTAACAATTTTCCAGTTTTATTTTCAGCAATCGCACGAACTTGTAATGTTCTGGTCGCTACTGCAACTTCTGGTTCGATAGCATATACTTGTGCAGTGTGTTTTTCATCAGAACCTGCAACTTTAAAGGTTAAAGTCGAGTTTGGTTTTACTTGACTAGCGTATTTTTCTGGGATTGAAAACGTGATTTTAAGTTTTCCAGTATTTACTAATTTTGCTACCAAAATAGCTGGTGTAATATAGGTTCCAGGGGAAATAGAGCGCAGTCCAATTTTTCCAGAAAATGGGGCTCTAACGGATGTTTTAGCAATTTGCGCTTTAATCAATTGACTTTGGGCTTGCGCCGATTTTAAATCAGCGCGTGCTAAATCATATTCTTCCTGACTGATGGCTTCTTTTTGTAATAACAATTTAGCTCTTCTTTCATTTTCCGATGCCAATCCTTCTCTGGTAGACGTTTGTCTCAATTGCGCTCGTAATTCTAAATCATTTACTTTAAAAAGTACTTGTCCTTTGCTCACATTACTTCCTTCCTGAAAATAAATTCCTTCAACAATTCCTGACACTTCACTGCGAATTTCTACTTGTTCGTTGGCTTCAATGGAACCAGAAAGGGATAAATTATTGTCAAAAGTTTCATATTTAACGACCATTCCATTTACGATCATTGATTTTCCTTTTCCTTTCGGGTCTTTTGAATCTCCGCTATTGCTTTTATTTTCGGTGATTCTGTAACCAATAAATCCAATAATTCCGATGGTTAGTAAGGCATAAATTAAGTATTTAATTTTCATAAGTATAAAGTAAAGTAGGATTAGGTTTCCGTAATTTTAGTTAGAAACAAATTTAGGTTTTAGAAATGGAAATTATGATTTTGTTAGTCTTTATTTAACGTTTGTACATACAAGTATTAACAATTCAGAAATGATAGGACTACAAATTGACTTAAACCATTACAAATTATAATAAATTGGACATTAAAAAAAGTAAATGGTTTAATCCCGAATTGAAAAAATGATGTTTTTTAAGAAAAGAAATTTAGTAGCGTAATTTGAAACCTATAAAAAAGGTGATTTTTCACAAATCAACGCTATTGAAAGATGAATGGTAAATTACAATATATCAATTTCTTACAGGAACTTACAATTCTTATAAGGTAAAAAAATGCGTGATATCTTGATCTAACTAATATAATTCCATATATTCTTCTTTTTGGTCATTTCGATAAAAACTGCTCTCAAAGCAGTATGTTCTGGTTTTTGCATGCCCGCATCTTCTTTGAGTAATTTCAACGCATAATTTCTGGCTAATGCCAACGTGTCTCTGTCTCGAACTAAATCGGCGATTTGAAGATTTAAAACACCGCTTTGTTGCGTTCCCATTAAATCTCCTGGACCTCGAAGCTTTAAGTCGACTTCGGCAATTTCGAAACCATCGTTCGTTTGAACCATCGTCTCCATACGGGTTTTACTGTCGGAACTCAATTTATGACTGGTCATCAGTATGCAATAACTTTGTTCCGCACCACGACCTACGCGACCTCGAAGCTGATGCAATTGCGACAATCCAAAACGCTCCGCACTTTCAATAATCATCACACTCGCATTAGGTACATTTACACCAACTTCAATCACGGTTGTCGCTACCATAATATTCGTTTTACCTTCAGAAAAACGTTTCATTTCAGCATCTTTATCTGCGGGTTTCATTTTTCCATGTAAAATAGAAATAGAATATTGAGGCAAAGGAAAATCTCTAGAAATACTTTCATAACCATCCATTAAGTCCTTATAATCCATCTTCTCAGATTCTTGAATTAAAGGATAAACAATATAGATTTGTCGACCTAAAGCGATTTCGTCTCTAAGGAATTTCCAAACCTTCAATCGGTTGCTGTCAAATCGATGCACGGTTTGTATTGGTTTTCTGCCTGGAGGTAATTCATCAATCACAGAAATGTCTAAATCTCCATACAAACTCATGGCTAAAGTTCGTGGAATAGGAGTGGCAGTCATTACTAAAACGTGTGGCGGAATAGTGTTTTTCTTCCATAGTTTAGAACGTTGTTCGACACCAAAACGGTGTTGCTCATCAATCACAGCGAGTCCTAAATTTTTAAATTTTACTTTATCTTCTAATAAAGCATGCGTTCCGATAAGGATCTGTAACGTACCGTTTTCCAGTTTTTCATGAATTATTCTAC
>RRZU011577146.1_pt1 | contig 13717 bp, 10 predicted proteins | sample 2165561 | NCBI WGS metagenome assembly RRZU01 (sample SAMN10456909, study PRJNA506462) | wastewater metagenome | isolation source: wastewater sludge | place: USA: Moscow, Idaho
AGCAAAATGCCGCAAGGAGCACAAGCCACTTCAGAGACACCACGCCTCCCTTCGCAAAGCCACCGAGCCAGGAACGCCGAGGATAACGTCTGCCATGACCATGGGCATCGTGCCCCCTACCTCGTCATGCATCGCAGGAGTATAGACGACGCATTTCACCCGCACACGCGACACCGCATACACGCCCCCTCCAGACGAAAAGGACGTGGCAAAAAAGCAAACGGGGACGCGACGCACCGAACACCGGTATGGCCAGTGCATGCGAATCGAGATCAAGCAGAACGGCGGAGACGCCGCCAAGAATGGCACGAAGGCCTGAACTCGCTTGCTGAGCGAGGTTCTCTGCACCATATGGCACAAAACAAAAAAGGCCTTGAATTTTCAAGGCCTTTTCCGTCAATTCATGGTCGGGGTGAGAGGATTCGAACCTCCGACTCCTGCGTCCCGAAACCGTTTTGTCGCCTTTCAGCACAACGGTGAAAAAATAAAAACACGTAAAATCAGCAACCTATTGTGCACCAACACGAAACAAGACGCAACAAAATACAGCGTTTTCTCGCCCTTTTGGAGCACAACTGGAGCACAAAATCGATCGAAATAATGCCAAAGGCATTAGTTTGATGCTTTCAAACATCCATCAAGCTCGCTCCTATACTAGCGATGGACACTCCCTACAAACTCATCACCAAAGAAGCCGCAGCCGAGCTTCTGACGGTCTCCAAGCGGACGATCGACAACTGGATTGCCGACGGAACACTCCCCATGCCCACAAGCATTGGCCGACGCATTTACTGGCACCCTGAGGTTTTCCGTGAGTGGCAAGACAAAACCTTCGGCATTCAACCCAGAGCTTGTGGAAGCGGTGATACGCCCCCGCCTCGTCGCGGAAGACCCCGAGCGCAACAATCGGCACATAACCAGTCCTTCAGCAACTACATGGCTTGAAAATCAGCTTTTTTAAGATGTCGAACGCGAACTCCCCGCCTTAAGGACACGTCAGATAAAACCCGAAAGCAGTCAATGTCAATCTGCGCACTTCAGCTGGCTAGCGGCTGTCTAGGAAGCACTTCACTGTATTAAAACGGTAGCCAAATGGGTGGTCGGGGTCATTTATTTCCATCGAACACACCATTTCAAGGTATTGCCCCCCCTTCCAGGACTGGCCAGCCATTTCCACGAGTTGCAGGAAGAGTTCATCGCTTTCCACCAACCCGACGAATATTTCAGGGGCGAGATGTCGACCCGTAAACAAGTCGACGACAGCAGCGCGAAGGCGTGGGCAGCGATCCCATCCGAACCAGAAAATGGACCAGGGCAGGCGCGGCTCGAGTATGCGCCAAGCGTCGTCCGGGAGTGCATTGCATTCGGCAGCCAGGTATGTGGATTCGAACCCCAACCGGGCAAGCTCTCCCGGGGTACGCGACCGATTACCGAGAGCCCGACTGAGCAGATAGGCACAAAAAAATGTCTGGGCATCCTCCGATAGTTGCCCTGTCGCATTTCGAATCGCAACAACCCAGGGATCATCCCCTATTTCATTGGGAACCCAATCGACTTCGATCATCCGGGCGAGCATAACCAGGATTTCCCTGGGGAGTGGTTTCCCACTCGACAGCATCTCCGCCACTGCCATCAAATCCCGAGCGGCGCCCATAAACCAGGGGGTGAGCGTCGTCGGCTGCGCGCTCCCCGATTCGACCCGATCCAAACAAGCTTCCAGCACAGAGTGCGCCCCCCAGCGACTGAGACAGGGGCCCGCCAAATCGCTACGACCGGCAGCAATGATTGCCCCGATGACTTGATCCGCCTTTTCATCATCGTTAACAAGGACTGCAAAGGCCTTGGCTATGTCGATTTTTTGGGTAGCCCAGAATCCGGTCTCGTAGGCTATCTCCTGCCGGTGCTGCAGCAGCACAGCGGCTAGCGCCGGGACCCGTTCCAGGCCTTCCAGTAGTTCCCGCACACTGAGCGCGGCCAATGTGCTCTCGGCCACAAACAGGGGCGAACCGTCGTTCTCCAAAAGCGCCACCAGCCGCCCTGGATCCTCCTTCCAAATAGCCCGGCCAAGACGTAGAGCCCCGGACCTCACTGTGGACATGTCCACCAAGTCGAGGTGCCGAAGAATGAAGTCAACCGCTACGTTATCAAAGTCATCGGCATGGAGCACTCCCAACTTTGCGACGGCCATTCTCGCCGAGCGGGCTTGGTTCGGGGGGAACTCCGCCGTGATGACATCAATGCTCGTGCGAATCGCATTCGGCGCAGACGGGATCTCTCTGAGGCATTGATGCACGCGGCAAAGGGCCCCGAATGCCCCCCGGCCAATATCGATATCGCTGCCTGTGGCATGCAGAAACGACCGCAGGCCGAAAACGTCCGGATTCGCCAAGTCGGTCATCGCATCCTCGATCCATGGAGACTCCAGGCCAGAGACTGTGTCGGCGTCCACCGTCTTCTGAAACCGCGTCTTGTTCCCCCTGTCTGTGGGATGCAAAAGCTGCAGGTCGAATACATTGCCTTCGGAGGAGCGATCGGCAGCGACCAGCGTACAGAACCGGAAACCTCGACGAAGCCGTGGCCACTGCTGGCCCCAGATGGCCAACACAACGGAATCGACGTCCACTTCCCCCGGTCGCGCCGCAATCACGCGCTCACCGGGCTTGCCGTAGAGAGCAGACAGTAGCTTCCGGCTCCACTTCAGATTATCTCCCGTCAAAGCCCGCGCCACCGGCTCATGGCCTACACCCAGAGGCTTGTTGTAATTGCCGTAGGTGGGCAACTCCGGCCGACGGAAAAGCACATCCAGTTCGGCCAAGGACGCCAGGGTGGCCAGATCGGCAAAATCGATCAAGATCGTATGGGTCCATACGCATCCAGGACGTGGCATTTCCGGCGCCGCCCAGGTACGCGCCAGCGCATAAACGCCTGACTCTGCCAGGGGATACCCCGTCAGATACCCCGATGAGTCGATGCGTGCTCCGGGGCCCGAGATATCGCTCATCGTGAGCAAGGTCCGCATATCCTTTGCCAACAGACTCACGGAGCCTGCCAGCATTCGGTGACCCTCGGCGTAGCCATGCAGGGTCTGTTGGACCTTCAGGCGCTCCTTTACCGCATGAGCCATGCAAGGGGCTCCGTCAGATCATGGCTCTCACCGGATTCCGCAACCAAGCGGATGCGCTGTGACGGACGGTCCATCTGTCTCAGTGTTTCAGCTTCCGGCACGGAATTCTTGTCCGACTCAGGAGGATCGTACTCGCCCCCCTGGGCACTCAGTCCGCAGACGCGCCAAGTCCAGCCATCCACGTTTTGGCGTAGGTACTGGGCGAGCAGGGGTAGCTTGGCATCGAGGAAAGCCGGGGGTGCCAGCCGCTCTCCCTCTGCCTTGTCCCAGGCCGACAGCATGATGACCAGCCGGCGCGGCCCGATGTCGAGGGGAGGTTGGCGCAACGTCTGGAGCAGGTCCACCAACTGCACCTGCGTCGGTGCCAGCCGAGGGTGCCATTGAATTACACCGCCGGCGGGCAATGGAATTCCCAACTTTTTGGCCTGCTCGATTTCGTCCACCAGCCAGGACGGCAAGTCGATAGTGTCGGAATGGACGAACAGCAGGACGCCGTCGGCATTGAGGATTTCTGCAATTTCCGACTCACAGTCCCGTTCCTCCCACATACGCCGATAGGCCTCGCCAGGTACGTCCGGAAAGGTAACGCGTACGGGGTTATCGGCCGCGTCCAGGAGGTTCATGCTCACCAGGCGATTCCCGCCAATGCCGGTTCGTTCCTGAATCCGGGCGTCCCGCCAACGGGCCGCGATCTGGTTGAGATGAGCCGCGTTGCCCCGGGCCAGCGTGTGGAAGCGCAATGCCATGCCTTCGACATCCTCTTCGGTAACGAGATGCCAAAGGGCGGCCAGGAAGGTGGTTTTCCCCGATTCCGGTAGGCCGATGATGACGATAGAGCGCTCAGACATCCTTCCTCCTCATTCCTCGACCACAGTCAGCCGGGCATAGGCCCGTTCGAATTCCGGCGCTGCCCGGCGCACGGCCACGACGGGCGGCCTGGGCAGAATCCAAAACGACAGCAATTCCGCGACACCGGTTCCCCGTTTCGCCTTTTCGTTCTTGGGCGAAGCTGCCACCCGGAAGGCGGTGATTTCCGAAAAGTGGTCGCCAAAGGATTCACGAACCTTGTCGAGCATCGACGTGAAGAAGGCCTCGGCCCGATCCCCCGAGTCGGAGGCGAGAACGGCATCAAGTTTGGTGAGTACCAATGCAAGCCGCTGGCTGGATTCAATTGCCCCGCCATCCACGAGTGCCCGAATTATCAAGAGCGTATCGCTGCGGGCATTGTGCCGTTTACCACTGTCCAGGAGTCGCTCACCGTCTACCAAGACGGTAATCGAATCGGCCCGTCGGACTTCCTGAAAGCCGCCGACCGACGAGACATCATCCGTGGCATTTCGGTAATCTTCTCCGGCGCGATCTCCGATGATAAGCGCCAGCCCATCCGCCGCCGGGCCGCCACCGAGGTCCAGGTGATAGAACCGCACTTCGCCAAGAGACGTCCGGTTGCTATGAGGGGTCCCCCGGCGACAGGCGGCCCTGGCATCGTGACAGGTCCGCTCGAAAGCATGCAGGGTCCGGGACCGGGCGTACTCGGTTCCTGCCACCGGGCCCTCCTGATAACAATCGTAGAGACTGGCGATCAGGCTGGTTTTCCCGGCATCGCTGGGGCCGAGGACGGCGATGACCCGGGCACTGCCGGCCCGCAGGAGCTGCGAGGCCTCTTCGGAGGTGAGGGTATCCGCGCCGGCGATTAAGATTCCCTCGACTTGGGGTTCTTCCCCCTCGTCGGACAATGCATCTGCTGTGTCGTCGGGCTGGCGTCCGTAGTGGGAGCACTCAGACAGGCCCAAGCCCTCTACGCATTTGCCAGTCACTGCCACCCGGCAGGCGGGATTGGAGCAGGTCACTTCCCCCGGGACTTCCTGATCAACTTCAGCCATGAGGGTCACCCGCGGAGAATCAACAAGCGTTCGCGATAAAACAGTGTGCCCAAGGTCAGGCCCGGTAATGTCTGATTATCGCCAACACCGGTCGCTGATACCCATCCGGCGACCCAGGTCTCCCCCGGCCCGGTTTCCAGCTGACGGTAGATCGCGTTATGGAGCGGCATCGTGACTGGAGATGGATTGCGGTCGCCGAGAAGCTGCCGCAACCATGCCTGAGCCGAAGCATTGATGGCGGCGGAAACGGCGATCTTTTTCTTATCCTTGACCCCGGCACGCGACAGCATGGCCGCCGCCGACGGCGGCCCAGGCAAAATCTGGGTAGCATCGGCCAGTTCCGCACCGAAAACCAGAGGCTGGGCCTCAGCCGGTACGTCGCTAAAGGCGCAATTGTGATCCTTGCTGCGCTGGCCGGTGAGCCACCACAGCATCTGCAACTCTTCGTCCTGGATCCGGATGAAGGTATCCATTGCCTGCAGTGCCTCGGATTGCCGTTCGGCTGCCTCGCCCATGGTCTGTGCGACCATTTCGAGGGCAGAGATTACGCCGGGAAAGCTCTGGTTTTGGCGCACCAGATTCGGAATGGAGTCGAAATCAAAATCGTCGTCTTCCGGCAAATAGCTGAAAAGGTCCGGCCGTTCGCGATTCGTCTCTGCAATGAGGAGAAGAGCTGCCTCCGCCAACTCCGCCAGATCCATCGGGAGGTCCGTCTTCCTCGCACCGGCAAAGGCCGTAGTCGACACCGCCAAGGCGGCATAGGCGGCCGATTCAGAGTCGCTCGCCATGAGCACCGCCAGGCTGGCGCCGGCGAGAATCTGCAGTTCGCGGTCGTTCCCCTGCATTTCGAAGGTTTCGTCGGCCTCTTTCAGGATGCCGCGGATATCCTTCACTGCCGAATCCGAAGCAGTCTGCCGGGACTTAAATGCCAGGCGAATCAATGCTTCAACCATGGTTTTGTCGGCCCGCTCAGCGACCAGACGAACGCCTTCCCCGCGGCCCTTGCACCGAGACTCTTCATCCCCAAGGCCTACCGCGCTGTACCAGCGTGCGAAATCCGGATGTACCGGCGTGGATACTCCAGTGCCCATCATCTTGTCTCCCTCTTGGCAATTTCGTTGGCAACCTGATCAAGCAATCCCCGCTCACCGGCAAGCAGCAGGGCCCGCCCATAGCGTTCCGGCTCCGGAATCGCGAGGTCCTTCTCCTGGATAAGACCTAGTCTCAGGGCGATTTCCCGCCGCTGGCTGCTAGTGAGCTTCCAAAACCGAAAGATCAGGTTCCTGGTGTGCTCTTCGCTCATAGAGGCCTCCATATCAGCATGGACAGCGGGTGTCGGCGTAGGCGCCACCGGCACTGCGGCAGCCGCCGCCACTTGCGTCCTAACGGGCGGCACAGCCGAGGCGAATCCAGGAATCGGAATAGTGTGCCGGAAAACATCTTTCCCGCCCCGGGTCCGCCGCGGGTTGAAGCGTTCCGGAGACGATTGCAGCACCAGCAGATGCGCCTTGATCTCGAGGGCTCTTTCCGGGCCAGCGCCTACTACCTGGAGATTGATTAGGTTGTACCCCGGTTCCCAGCCCTGCTCCTGCCGATCCGGATTGACGGCGCCGGCACTGAAGCGTATGTAGCCCTCGTCCTGCACGACGCGCTGCAGGTGCTTGTGCCCGAACAAATGAATCACTGCCCGGTTTTTGATCATGTCATCCACTTCTTGTTCGTCTATGAACCAATCAGGAGGGTGATGAATCATTACCAGGTTGACGACATCATCCACCGGGTGCAGGACCTGCAAGGGGCTGAGATATAGCTCCCCGCGTTTATCATCCTCTCCGCCCATTCCGGACAGGAGGGTGGATGTCAGTCCGTAAAGGCGCAGCACGACACCACCGTTGAGCTCCAAGTCCTGCTTCCAGAACAAGCGATCTGGAGAATACACTTGGCAGTTGAAGACCTTGGCGAAGTCGTTATACGCGGCCAGAGGGGCAAGAAGGGATGCACCTGTCTGGGCATCGGTGAACTGGGTGCGCAGTTCGCGCTCACGCTTTTCCGGTTTTGCCCACGCAATACTTTTCTGGGCATTCCTGATGGCGGGCATCTTCGTGATGATGTTCCGGTCCACCTCGTGATTGCCTGGAACTACGAAAATCCTCTCTGGCGCGCATCCGCAAGCCGTCGCTAGCTCCATCAGCCAAGCATGGGCTGGCTTGTATTCGTCGGGATGGCCCTTAAACGCAATGTCGCCAGTGACAAGGATCGCGTCTACGTCACCGAGCGTACGGACACGCTCGTGGACATCCCGCATCAGCAGGGTCCGGAATGCGCTTTCGGGATCCATGTCCGGAGTCAAACAGTCTGGTGTCCGGAAGTGAATATCAGAGATATGGAGTAGAAGCATGGCCTTCCCGCAGGGAAACACATAATTTTGAAGAATGTAGCCGATTTTCAAGCCAGTTTCGTAACAGATTAATCATAACGCATAGCCAAAATGACCCGGCCAGAAACAAACACCCATAAATTTGATACGCCCCCCCTTAACCGCACCTGAGGCAGATCGCCTTTCGCGCGCCGACAGCTCAGGATGCAACCATCAGATAGGCGAGGGAGCCCCTCCCGGAGAATCGGGAAGGGCTCAGAGTCATCCTGTCCTTTCAAAAACTAGTGTCTCCAGCGCTCGGTCTCGGGACCAACCGAGACCTTCGACGCATCACGGCCAAGTGATGCGCCGACCCACTGCAACGGGCGGCCAAGCCCTCGTTCTCGCCCCGGTTTCCCGGGGCACCACACCTACGCAAACGCTTCCGGCTTTCGGGACACAGGTGCCGCCTGTGTTGTTGCTTGCGCAACTCCCCATGGACTTCGGTCGTATCGTCCGATGAGTCAAACCCTACTTGCCGAATCTCCCCCGGCCAGGATGAAGTACGGTGGGGTGCCACCCCACACCGATCCTGGTCGGTTCCCACGTTAGTTACCCGCTACTGCGCACTGCAGCGCCAGTGTCTCGGCAGCATTCCTAGCCTTCCGGCTTTCCGTAGATTTCCCCGGCCCGATGTTCCAGAGCGGCTCAGGTACTCAGAATGCGCGTCATCGACGACGAACCATGGCTCAGTGCCAATGGCTCTACAGTGCTCCGCACAGCCCCCTCGAAGGGGGCCGTTACAGGGTTGAGCTATGCATCGACCCCGGGTTTCCCCAGGTGCCGGTATCGCCAGCTTTCGCCTTGATACCCTGCCGTGTTGCCACGGCCTCAGAAGCCTTCCTGTGCGGTACGCGTTGCGCTCTTTCGAGACGCCCCGCGAGTCGGCCTTATCCGACTTTCGCCAAGTCACAGGACATTGGGGCATTGCCTCCCCAACGCCGTTTCCGTGTCGCCCAACATGCTGAATCGGATGTGTCTGCACTCCGATGGATTGGGTCGAAGGCGGGGGTTGCACCCGCCAGCGCCCGTCGTAGCGCAGCGAGCCCGATTAAAGGCACTGCGCTTCAGCGTTTGCTCGACACCCGGCTGGCGGCCGGGTCTCTGCTGGATTGGCGATCCAGCGTGCCTTTCGGCGGTGTGGTTTGCAGGTGGCGGCCTGCCCCTTGGGTCCGACTCGGCCCGATTCGGCTTCGATTTCGCTCCGATTCGCCCGGCGTCACCGGAACGCGCGTCTTCTGCCAGGCCCAGGGGGCAGGCCGCCGGGTGTGCGCACGGGGGGCTTTCGCCCCGCCGCTGCCCTGTAAACCGGCTGTCCTTGCTCCGGTATAGGTACAAAAATGCGGGCCAAGCACGGCTTGGCCGGAAATATTTTTGGAACATCATTACGTGCGGCTGCGCCGCACCCAATCACACAACACCCGCGCGGGATCGGCCGCATGCGGTTTCATGGTGCGCAGGCCTTGCTATACCGAAGACCATCACTGCTTCGGAGCCCCCATGACGCTTGCCAATCCCGCCACCACGCCGGTGGCCCGTTCGAAGACCGCCGCCCTGGCCCGGATTCTCGATTCGGTGCCCAAGGGGTATGCCTATTACACCGCTGGAGAGTGCCCCGCCGGGAAGCTGGAAGCCCTGGCGCGCAAATTCCATGCGCGCTACGGGATTGGCTGCTCGCCGGCACAACGCTTGACCCGCAAACAGAAGGGGCTGGCGAATGCGCTGCTGGTGCTCTACCTGCCGGCCGGGACAGCGGATGACTCAGGCGTCTCGATGGAATCCGGTCGGGATTCTGGTTTGGAGGCGGGATGGGATTCTGCGGGGGAGGCTCATGCGGCGGCTGCGGCGGAATCCTTGCCGGCCTCCGGGGCGCGATCCACGCCGCACGCCTCGGAGGCCGTTCCGACATTCCAGCGGGGAGATGCGCTAACGCACACGCCCCTTCATTCAGAAGCCCCTGGTCAGCCACCACGCAGCCTGGCGAAGGTGAGTTGGGTGTTGCTGGCGACCGCAGGAACGGGGCCGGTGCATGAGCAGGAACAGCTGCGCTCGGTCCTGGATTCCCGTCGGCTTCTCTTTCTGGGGTATGAGCTGATGCGCCATGCGCAGCGCGGCAAGACGTCCTGGACCTGGCGGCGGACGAAATCGGAGATGGCAGACCTGTATGCCCTCCTGGCGAGCCAGTTGAATGCGCGCCAGACGAACGCCGTGGCCCAGACCTTGCTGCGCATCAGTCGCCAACCCGGATTCTCGGGGGTACGCAAGCAGAGTTGGGAGCTGTGCCAGTTTGCGCGTAGCCGAGGGTATGCGGGGGCGTTGCCGCACCTGTACTTCGTCGAGAAGGTTGGGCAGGGGGAACGGTTGGTGCTGTAGGCGACGCCTGACCCCGCAGCACGGCATTCCCAGTGCGGAGCTGCGTAGCACAGATTCTGAACGGACGTCCGTGCAGGAGCTTGGTCTGCGCTTGATGACCTGCGTCGCTTCGTCGCCACGGGGCCTGGCGCGCCGTGGCGCGTAGAGCGGTTGTAATGCCTGAATTTGCTAGTCTGACTTGCCGCCTCGGCGGCGCTGCAGGCTCCTGATCAGAATTCGCCGAGGCGACAGCCCCCAACCCATCGCGCGCCAGCCGGGCGTTAAGACGTGTGCGCTGGCGGAGTCCGAACCGGAATCCGCCTCCGGGACGTCAAGCTTCACGGCCGGCGCGTCATAGTCTTCCAGGCACAGCGATTCCACAATCGACTGAACGGTGATCAAGCCCGCTAATGACTTCCAGGTGAGCGCGATAACCAACACATGGTAGCCGGGTCCGATGAAGTACTCCGTACATCCAGGAAACGGTTTATCGAACCGCACTTCCCACCCCCTCATCACGTCGAGGAGTTCGCGCTCGGCGTTCAGCGCATACCGTTTATTCTCAAAATGGAAACAGAGGCTCTGCTCCAGATTGAATTCAAAGTTCTGGGAAAGGGCCCGAACACGCTCAGCCAGAAACATCGAATGGCCGATTTTGAAGAAGGACATGTCCGCAGCATGCAGGGTATAGACCGTTGCAGGCATCTTTTCCGCGTCGGTGTAGTACCGCATCTCAGCCTCCTCAGGTACGTTGGCAGCTTTGCTCTTGCGGGCACGCATGCGCATTCGAGACGAGAAGACCAGCGCGAAGGAATGTCCGCATAGTCCATGTTGGACTATTCTTTTTTCGACTTCAAGCTGTGGGCGTTTGCCATTCGATATCGCCCATGGAAAAGTCCATCCACAGCCGGAAGTACGCTGCTTTCCTTGAAACGCTTCGGCGGATACGGGAAGAACGTGGGCTCATTCAGTCCGAGTTAGCGAACAGGCTCGGGGCAACGCAGTCCTTTGTCAGCAAATGCGAGCGGGGTGAGCGGCGGCTGGATGTGGTTGAGCTGATCCATTGGTGTGAGGCCCTGGGAATGCCGTGGGCTGAGTTCGCTGCGCTGCTGGAGGCAGCGGTCGGGGAACAGGCTTAACCCCGCCGGTACTCCATCGGCCTTCCAGACTTCGCTTCGGTCGCCCAGAGAAGCAACACCCGCGCCCTCCACAGAGCACCTTGGCGGCTGCAGCGGAGTCACGCCGACACAACCGCTGCTTCTTGCCCATCCTCCTCGCCGGCACAGCACTGCCGAACGCTGCCCCCCCCTTCTGCGTGAGACTGCAAAAGTCTCTACTCGAGTGAAAAAACATCTACAAATCGGGGGCTGACTGACAAAACCCTCTACTTTGGGGGGGGTGAAGTGACAAAAACGTCTACAAATCGAGGGGAAGTTTACAAAAACGTCTACTGCGGGCGGATCGGAGGGGGCGTGTCGTGGAGGTGCGACCCGATCCGAAATTGGCGTACGCGTTCGCCAGCACGAGGCACGATGTGACTGGCAAAGCGTCTCGAGAAGGGCTGTAAGCGCAGCGAGGTCCGCTGAACGCTTCGCCGCTTTCGTCGCGTGGGCCGCTTCCGCTATTTGGCTGATCGCGTGCCCCCGCGCAGGGTTGCCTCACGCCCGAACAATTGAATCACGTTGGACGGTCGCTCAACCGGCATGGAGGACGCGCGCTCACCCCCTATAGCCTGCCCATTGGAAATCATGACCACTTTCTCAACCCGACGCCGACGACCGCGATGCACATACTCCTTGGTCGTTCGTTCAGCGGCAACGCCATCCATTTTCTGGGCAAGGTTGCCGCTGCAAAGGTGCGCATAACGAATCAGCATACGCGTATCCCGGTGACCAGAAATGGCCTGCAACTCGATGAGTTGGAATTGCCCAGACTCCGCAAGGCGGCTGATCGCCTCATGACGCAAATCGTGGAAGTGCAAATCCTTGATGCCGGACGCCGGAATCACCCGCCGAAAGAAAGCAAGCTTCAAGGCGTTTGCGGAGAGCTTCAGCAGCCGTTCATCGCCCGAGACGCAGTCCGCCATCAGCGCGGCCAATACTTGCATCGCACGCGTCGTCAGGGGCACTTTACGGGACCGGCCATTCTTGGTTTCCCGCAGGAGAACATAGCGTTCGTCCAAATAAACATCGTCTTGCACGATGGCGAGCAATTCGCCACGGCGCGCGGCGGTTTCCAAAGCCAGGATGATGGCGGGTTCGATGTAGGGATTTTCGTCTGCGTGTGCCGCGGCTAACAACCGCTCTTCCTCAGCGGGCAACAGCCGACGGTCACGTTCGTTGAAATACTTTGGGCGCTTCAACCCGACAAAAGGGCTCTCAACCGCCGCAATTTTCCAGACGTCCGCGGAGTAGCGGATCACCTGAGAAAGCACATCCAGGTCACGGTCGACGGTTGCCGGCGCAACTTCGGTCAAACGGTCCGTGATGAAATCCTGCAGGTCCTCGGTGCAGAGTGCAGCCAGCTTTTTATCCACGAAGGCCTCGGTGCGCAGAATCCGGTTGATGCGGTTGGTTTCGACATCCGCACCCTTGTGACCAGGAACCACCTCATCCCGATACCGGACCATGATTTCGCGCAGGCTTGTCTGGGCGGCAATCGCGTAATCCCGAACGATGCTGACCGAGAGTTCAGACTCGATTTTGAGCCGTGCCTGCTCGGCTTCTTGCTGCGTATCGAAGGTGATGAACTGGACCCGCGCCCCTTTGCGGCGCAGGCGAAGCTGAAAAGAGGTTTCGAGTTGAACCAGCTTGGCTTTGAGCCCTTGGGCGATCAGCGTCTGAAGATACGCCTCTGCATCCTTCAATCGGTTAAACGCGAATTGCTTGTCGAACTGGGGTTTTGACCGCGCCTGAACGGACCAAGGGGAACGATTCAGGACATTGCTTCCGACGGAAGACTTGGGGGGCATGCAGTAACTCCTTTGGTCAGAGTCACCGTATAGCCAAAAGGGAGGGGCATGACGTAAAAAATCTTACGATCCTCACGCAACCCACTCTGTTTCCAATTGGAGCACAAGTGGAGCATAGGCTGAAATTTATGCTCCAATGCACCGCAAGAAACAAAAAAAGCCTTGAAGAATCAAGGCTTTTTTCTAAAACGGTGGTCGGGGTGAGAGGATTCGAACCTCCGACTCCTGCGTCCCGAACGCAGTACTCTACCAGGCTGAGCTACACCCCGACGCTTCGCGCTTGCTAATACGCTCTTGCAACAGCGAAGAAAGACAATTGTAACAGGCTTTCTTTGTAGATGGAAGCCGGCAACGCATCCAAAGCCTTCGTCGCCAGGTCGGCCTCGGCTTTCGCGCACAACTTCGCGTGCTCCAAGGCCCCGGCGGCACGCACGGCATCGAGCACCGCCAGAAAATCGTCCCGTCCGCCCTGCTCGATGGCGTTGCGCACACAGGCGGCTTGTTCGGGCGTACCGTGCTGCATGACGTAGATGAGCGGTAAAGTCGGCTTACCTTCGGCGAGGTCGTCGCCCAGGTGTTTACCGGTTTCGGCTTCGGCGCCCGAGTAATCAAGAACGTCGTCAATGATCTGGAAAGCCGTTCCAAGGTGCGTGCCATACGCAGCCAAGCCCTCTTCGATCTCCGGCGACGCGCCACCGACGATCGCCCCCAATCGGGCAGCCGCCTCGAACAGTTTGGCCGTTTTGTAGCGGATGACCTGCAGATAGCGCGCCTCATCGACGTCGGCATCGTGGCAGTTCATGAGCTGCAGCACTTCGCCTTCGGCAATAATGTTGGTCGCGCTCGAAAGAACCTGCATGACGCGCATGTTGCCGACGCCGACCATCATCTGGAAGGCTCGTGAATAAAGAAAATCGCCGACCAGAACGCTGGCGGCATTACCGAACATGGCGTTGGCAGTTTTCCGGCCA